>JACCDX011252532.1_pt1 | contig 52082 bp, 60 predicted proteins | sample 7449681 | NCBI WGS metagenome assembly JACCDX01 (sample SAMN15323450, study PRJNA562643) | freshwater metagenome | isolation source: river surface water | place: USA:Blue River Watershed | collected 2017-08-18
CTTTTGATTTTACAGTAAGTGGTCCAAATGGGTTTATTAATAAAGGTAGTGTATTAACAAACAATTTAAAAACAACTATTTCAAATTTAAATGTTGGTACTTATATAATAACAGTAGTAGATAAAAATGGTAACACGACAAAACAAACAGTTACAGTAGCGTCACCACCTAAATTATCAGCATCAGCTAGTGTTTCTAAGAATGCAAGTAATGCTACAGTTGGTGATGGTGAAATTAGAATAACTTCTATTGATGGAGGTTGTGGTAATTACAGCTATCAACTTTTTAACAGTAAAGGTCTATCAATAACGTCTGGTTCAATTACTGTTGCTCAGATACCTTTTGAGATTAAGAATTTATTATCTGATATGGATTTAACTGGGTATAAGCTAACGATTAAAGACTCGTGTAATAATTCAATTGACATAAATAATTTAAAAATAAATGGACCAACACCTTTAGTGATAACTGAAACACATGTTGATATTCAATGTTATGGTGGTCAAACTAGTTCTACAGACGGTATCATTGTAACTATCAATGGAGGTAAACAACCATTTATTGTTACAATTACTGGACCAAGCGGCTATAAAACCCAAGCGATTAGTAATAACGGTGAAAATATTAAAGTAACACAATTATTTGCTGGACTGTATAATATAAAGGTTGAAGATGCGTTTAAAACTGTTTCTACTATACCGTCTATTTTAAAACATTTAACACCAAAGCTAGAAGCGACTAAACCTTCAACAGCTGTATTGGCTAAACAATGTGACCCTAATCAATATATTGTACCTATAGATATTAATTCTGGTGTTATTAATAATAATATTTATTTAGTTTACGTGATTGGTTCAAAAGAAACTTTAGTTGTTATACCATATGTTGCTGGTACACAACACTATTTTAATATACCATCCTCTCAGTTATCAAGTACTGATAAAATGAGAGTTTATTTAACTAACGAATATTTTGGTAAAGATAAATTAAAAACTTGTGTTCAAACTATACCAACATGGGTTAATATTAATGCATCTGAGATGGAATTACCTAATACATTTTTATCAATTAATGACAAACCAGAAAATATTAAACAATGTAGTAGAACTACAGTTACTTTTAATTTTGGTATTTCACATACAGATAAAGACATTTTATATATAAAACGATTCCCATACACATTAAAATATAAAATAAACAATGGACCAGAAAAAACTGTTACTATTACAACACCAAAATCTTTATACACATTTACAGATAATATCCCATTACCATTAGTTGGAACAGATGTTAAAGTAAGTTTAACATTAATAGATAGAGTAGGTTGTACAACAACAAGAGATTTAAATATTAAAGTACCAGCTTTAGTGTTAACTGGGGTTATTAATAGACAAACTTTAATTGTTGATAAAAACGACCCTAAACTTAATGTGTGTACATTCACAGTTGTTGCTAATGGTGGTATAGGTACATTAACACCTAGTAAATATGTAATTTATGATGTTAATGATAAAACAACTATTAATGCTGCTGGTACTGGTGCTGGATGTCCTACACCATCAACAGTTTCAACAACTATTACTGACAGTGTAGGTTGTTCAATTATTTTAAACGGTTAATTATGGATAATGAAAGATTACAACAAAGATTAAATAGCGAAACATCAAAACAATCTATAAATGTAGATAATTACATTAAAATTAATTTGGATAATAGTAGTAAATTAATGCCAAATAATGATATTTTAAAAATTATTGATGTAGGTGAAAGATTTAATATTGAAAGACAAAATAGTAAATTCTATAGAATAGTTGGTACGATAAACCCAATAATTAGTAATGTGTTAACAAATCTTGATGATTCATTGAAATCAGATTTATATACATTAGCTGGATTTAATTCTATGTCTAATTTCTTAGATTTATCATACCCTAAAGATAAAGATAACGCTGATAATAAAGATAATACTTTTCCTACTGCGTTAGATAATTTTTTAACCGAAAGAGATGGTTGGATAGGTTATTTTAGTACCGATATTAATGAAAGTTGTAAATTTTATGATTTAGAACCAACTAGAGAAAGATTTAATTTTATTCCAGATATGGACCCATTTCATGGTAATGGTGTTATAACTAACGTTAAAAATTGGGAATTAACCATAACTTATCCAAGTACTATAGACGATAAACATAGTTTGGTTAATGGTGGATTATTAATTATTGACACATTTATAGTAAATATTTCTGAGAAACAAATGACAGCATTTGCTGTACCTTGTAGACATAATTTATTAGTTGGGGATACAGTAAGAGTTGTAAACACAAATGGTCTTGATGATGATTATATCGTAACAAAATTAGGTGATGAAAATAATGAGTATAGGGACTATATTTTTGTTGTTGATACAGTTAATGTTGGTTCAATAACAACAAATTCTAGATTTAAAAAACTTATAAATGATGAAGAGTGTGTTTATTATTTTAGAAAATTTAAAAAAATAAAAACTAAATCATCCATAGTTATTGAACCAGATGATTACGAAATTTATAATGCTAGTTTTAGTCAAAATTTGTTTAATGATAGATTACAACAATTTATCTTCAATGAAGATATAGATATTACCGATTTAAAAGATAACTTAGGTAGACCTTTAAGTCAACTTTATTTAACTATTATAAAAACTAATAGCAATAATTTATTTTCTAGGGTATCATCTGGATTAGAATTACCATTCTTTACTCAATATAATAATAACAATAATCCACAACATATTTTAAATTTACCAGTTATACAAAAAATTCACAATGGTTCTGGTGCTCCATTTACATCATTTAAACCATTAGAAACTACGGTTCAAATAAATGACAATGATTCAATACTTGGTAATATAGAATATTATGGTGATTTGGTTGAATATAATAAAAAAACTTTAGAAGAAACGACTTTAGAAGACGTGCACTATAGATTTAATACTTTAAACCGAGAAACAAATGTTAAATTAAGTTATATAGACGAAAAAACATCAAAAATAGCTGGTCAAAGTACGACAACTATAGATTTAGGACCTAGACAAGAAGGGTATTATTATAAAGCACATTATCTGACTCAAATTAGAAATTTTTCTAATTATGTTGAGCAAGGTGATAGTTTCACTCTTGATATCCCCAGTTATGCGGTTAATTTAGGTGATGGTAGAATAATATGGAGAGATTTATTAGATATAGGGCAAAATGATAGTGATGAGAAAGCTTTAGAGTACCCATTTTTAAATGGTTCACATTATTTATATCAAAATTATATATTTAAAGTGAAAAGACAAGACCCATTTGGGGTTTGGAATTTACTTTGGAGTAAATTCCCAGCTGATTTTGCTGGAAGTAGAATAACAGATAGAATTAATTCAAAAGGTTCAGAAGATGTATGTTAATAAATTTAAAATAAGTACCGCTAGTTTAATTAATACAAAATCTAATTTTTTGTATTTTAATTTACCAATCTCCAATGATAATCAAATTGTTGATAATGGTGAGTTAATAGATAAAGTTTTTGTTAATGAACAAGTAGATTTATCAATAAATCCTATTATTGATTGGGAGAAAACTAGATTTTCACCTATAGATGCTAATGGTAATAAGATAAATACCATAATTTATAATCTTAATTTTTTAAAAAACAATTCATATACAAATTTTTATAGCGATATAGGTTTTAGTGATGATGATATTGCTAATAGAAAAAACAATTTCAAACTAAGTATGGTAGATTTATTATTTTATGATAGTGATAATCCTTTAGTCCAAAAATTAGTTAATAAGATTAGTTTATCTTGTAAGTTAAATAGCATTGATTTTAAAGCAGATGGTAAACCAAAAGGTGCAAATCAAGTACAAATTAAAATGATTTCACAAGACCCTTTTAAATATAAAAATGGGTTTACAGATGGTTTTTATATATATGATTATAAAAATGAATTAAAAATTGGTGATTCTAAATACATATATATGAAAGCACTTTTTAAAAACGCTAAAACTGGTAAATCATTAAACATGATGGTTAAAAACACACCACAGTTTATTGATATGTTAGTTAAAGAATTATATGTTAGATATAAAATAATAAGAACTAAAACTGGTTTTAATTATTTTATAGATGATACGTATCAAGGTAATAATTTAAAGATTAGTAATAATGTTACTTATAATAACGATACAATAACTGTTGATTTATATGAAATAAATGCATTATAATGGAAACAATAAAAAGACAAATATTATTAGAAAATAGCATTGATAGAGATAATTACTCTAAAAATTGGGGTAGTTTAACAGCCAATACATTCTATATTAAAATTTTGTTAACACAAACAATGGATGATATAGGGTTATATACTGATTTAGAATTTGATAAGTACGACAAAGCTGCAACTCCAGTTGATTACACAATTCTTAAAAATAAATTGACTAATTTAAATATTACTTTTCCTTTTATGAAAGGAACACCTAACCCTATTTTCACAAAATCAAATACTCCTATCAATTTAAGTTACCCATTAAGGTACCCTACAAGCGTTGAGAGCGATTATTATAACTATTTGAGTATATCACTTTCAGCTGTTACTGAAAGTAAAATAGAAGATTTAAAAACATATGATAGTAAAGTTAAATTTAAAACAAATTTCGATATAAATAAAACGATTTATGATAACTACTTAGGAAACCCAATAAATGGTGTTGATAGGATAACCTCTTTAAGTAATCCAAATATTTATGTTTTTGATGCGGTTGATGATGCAACTATAGGGACCGATAATCAAACACATGGGTTAAGATATTTAGATTATACTGATAAATTTAGGGAAGTTAATTTAGATGGTAGAAGATTACAAATACCTTTAACTGTTGTTAATTACATAGGTGAAGGTTTTAACCCAACAAATACTTCATTATCTGGAATTATAAAAGAAGAATATTTATTAGGTATAACATCAGCACCAGAAGTATATGATGATGTATTTATAGAAAGAGGTATTAATAGTGTTTTCGAAAACCATTTAAGATTATCTGAGATTAAAACACTAGGTGATATTTCTAGTTATAATAACGGGTATTTTAAAGTTATAAGACAATAAAGTATTACTACAAAAGAAAAAGAATATAATGATAAATGGTTACTTTCAAAACATTTGTCATTACCTTTATATTAAATAAATAAATTATCTAACCGCTAATTCAATTTAATGGTTAATGAAATAAAAATAAATAAATAAAAAAGTAATATGGCTAGTGGAACATACGGAACAATAAGACCAGCTGATATTTCACCAGATGATGTTGAAATATTCTATCATTTTACACCTAGTAGGGATAGAAATGATACACCTAATTTAATAAAACTAAATCCAAATAATGTATTGGAAAAAATAGATAACCCAAACAAGTCTCAATCAAATGTGACTGGTTTTGAAGTTTTTGGTGGTTTATATACGTTAAAATTACCAGTCTCTCAATTTTCAGTAAAAGGTTTTTATACTATAATAATCAAACCAGTTGAAATAAGAACTAAGATTGTTGATGTGGGTGTTTTATCTGCATATCCAGATATAAAAGGTATTTTGTTCGATATATCTAGTATTCCTTCAAATTTTGCTAATAGATTTGAGAATAATGGGTTAGTAGGTTATAGAATTGAATATCTTAATACAACATCATCAACTACTGATGCTAAAATAAATAATTTCTATAGAGTTATAACATCTAACAACAGAGCAGAACCAGTTAATCAAAACTTAACTAACTCAAATCAAAAAGCTATTAGATATCGTCTAAATGATAATTCTAGTTTAGCATTTTGTACTTTATCACCATCTTCAGCTCCTAACGTTAAACCAAACGCTACACCATTCATTGGGCAACCTAATCAAGAAATTATTTTAACTAATACTTTTTTTAACCCTATAATGATTGAAGTTGAAATGGTAGAGCATGATATTGAAACTTTAGCAATTGCATTGTATGGAAATCAAACAAAAAGTATCGAGGATGGTATTTATACTATATACAACTTTAGTAATAACATTTACAAACAATATAACCTATATGAAATTAAAGACCAAATTACTGGTTCGCAATTATTTGAAGTTAGAGAAGAAAGAAGTGTGATTGATTTTGCTAAAACTTTTACTAATATTACAACAATTTAATTAATAAAAAATGGCTAAAAAAATTAAAGTACCTGGGTATTCAAAAATCACAAAATATAATCGTGATATAGAATATTCTGAATATAGTCCAGACTTAGTTGGTTTACAGCTTACCAACAATGGGGGTAATACTTTATTCACAATTGGTAACTTTAGTGTAACAACAAACTTAGACCCAAAAGTAACAAAAATTTATTCAACTAATAATTTTTCAAATTATTATACTATTGATGAATTAAAAGTTGAAGAAAAAAATTTAAACTCGGTAATTGAATTTAACAATAAAACTATTTTAAGATTAGACCAAACTAACCTTAAAAATCATGCTTTATTTGGGTCGTTAAGTGAATATCTTAGAGTAACACTTGAAGATATAATTATTACTTGGCCAGCAGCTTTATATATTAACCCAGTAATTGCATCTAGTTTATCTTTTGGTAATACAGTTGAATCATATAATTATGATTCACTTAATGATATAGCTACTTTTAAAGTTAATACAAACTTAATCATTAATCCTTTTGAAATTAATTATGTTACTAACGGTACTCTATCCGATACATTTAACGAAAATAATACAATTAGAAATTTAACAACTAATTATAGCAATTTTTGTGTTTATTTCAACCAAGAAGAATATAAAATAGTTTCATTCACTGGGGCAACTGATATAAGTGACAGTTACATATATTTAACCATTAATGGTAACCCGTTTACTGGAGGTACAGCAACTAATGATATTTACCATATTAAACCTATTAAAAAAATAGTTGATGTGTTTTTTAATTCTATTGATGGATTAAAAAAACAATTATTAAACTTAGAAACAATACCTAAATATACAACCACTTTTGAATACCCAGAAAAAACAGAAGATGGTAATTTATTAATTAAAAATAAAACTGTTACTTGGCCAGTAACTGATGGTTATAATTTAGATTTTGCTTCTGGAAGTTATGAATCTTATGTGGGTGATTTACTTTCTATTGTTAACAATTACGATTCAAATGAAACTAGTTTAGTTTCTAGGTTTTTCGTTTCGGAATCGATAAGCAGTTTTGATACGCTGCCTTACCATTTAGATGACCAACATTTAGATACCTCTACTGGTCAAAAAGTTACAAAAACATTAAATATCTATGGTAGGTCTTTTGATGATATAAATAAATTTATAAAAGGCATATCTTTCGCCCATGTTGTTACATACAACAAGAAAAATAATATGCCAGATAAATATTTAAAAGATTTAGCTAGAGTTTTAGGTTGGGAACTAATTTCAACAGCTTTAGGTGATGATTTTATTAACACTTTTACAAATAATTCATCAGCTCAATATGCTGGTCAATCAATTGGTATGACACCTTCAGAATTAGATATTGAGTTGTGGAGAAGATTGATAATAAACTCACCATGGATATGGAAATCAAAAGGTGCTAGAAAATCCATAGAATTTCTAATGAAATTTATGGGTATACCAAATGGATTAATTAAATTTAACGAATATATATACATTGCTGATAAACCAATAGATATTGATTTATTTGCTCAAGTTTTAAGTGCTAATGGGTTAGAAGTTGATTTGTCATTATATCCAGTTGATTTTGATGGATACCCTAAACCTTTACCAAACACCGATGAGTTATGTTATCAATCAGACGGATTATGGTATAGACAAACTGGTGGTATCAATAGCGATATTGATATTTTATTAGGTAATAACCCACATGCTGGACCTTATGATGGTGGTTCTAAATATATCAATCAATTTAGAACTTTAATTCCTAACTTTACTCCAGTCACAGTAAGAAGTTCAACTAATATTATTAATTCTAGTAATCTATTTACAAATTACAATTTAGGTCTTATTAATGGTTATAATGGTCAAACTTTTATAGACATTGTAGATAATGTAGGTAATGATTTAAGTCAGTGTTATGTTTATACTTCTGAAATTATTGAAGACCCTATGCCAGTTCAAAGTTTAAATATTTGTGGTTGTCCAACTGATAGTGATGATGATGCTTTAAAAGTTTGTGTTAATAAAATTAAAAATAATGCTCAATTATCATGTAACAATGTTTCAGATAAATTTATTGATGAAGAGACTGGTTTTTATGTTTTTAATGTTTATAATAAAGATGTTAATAATGAAAACACATTAACAAAACATAAAACTATATTTATAGATACAGAATGTTGTAAAGCAATTGGTGGTAATTCTACTTATTTTGAAAGTTATTGGGAAAATGGTATAGAAGATACTAATGAATATACTATGTATACTAGTGGTAATATTTGTTGTAGTGTTAATACTAAATGTGGGTGTAATGCTGGGTGTAAATGGTATATTAAACCTTATGAATTAACAGAATCTAATACTTATGTTTATGGTAACATTTTGGAACCAATAGAAATACCAGCTAAAAGTGGTAATAAATTTTTAAAATTTAAAACTTTTTATGGTTACGGTAAAGATATTGTAGCATCAGTAGATGGGTCTAATTGTCCTTCACAATATACTATTGCTACTAAAATAACAGACCCTTTTACAAATGAAATAGGATTTGGTTGTAAATTAACACAGTCTGGTATTTCAGATTTATCTTTAGGTGAAAATAGTAAATTATTAAAATATTTCACTGGAAAATTAACAAATGAAATTGGTTGCTGTGAACCGATAATAATAAATGGATAAAGTATGAGTTATTTTTTAGAAAACGTAAATATTCCACAATATAGAGGGTTTGACCCAGAAGATAGTGCTGCAACGTGTAGAGTTAATAAAGATAAGATTATAAATGTTTGGAGTGATAATTTCTATACTCAAAAAACTACCTATTTTCAAGAAAAGGGGACTAATGAAGGATTTAAACCAAAACAAGAAATCATAGTTTTATCTTCAGATGGTGAGTTTAAATTTTTTATTGACCCTTATGAAAATAAAAAAAGTGATTACCAAGTTAATATCTTAGGTAAACAGTGTTGTGAACAAACACTTAAAACAATAATACCAGAGATAAACCGTATCTCACAAGTAGAAATACAAGAAAATGTATTTGATGAAAATATAACACCATTTTGGGATGCTGATTCACAATCTTGTAGAATTAAACCAAAACAAAATTTAGAAGAATCATGTGATACCCCATTTAAAATAGTACTTAACCCACAAGGTAATGATGGTGCAATTTTTAATATTGGTAAAAATGATAACGATTGTTCAGTAACGATAGAATTTGATTATTTATTTAAATTAGATTGTGCTAAATTATCACAAATAACAAACCCAAATACCTCAATTCAAACCAGCACAATCGAAGCTAATATAATTTCGGTTAAAAAATCTATTTCTGAAAATGAAGTGTCTTGTCAATTATTAACTGAAAGGATAGACGGTTTAACTGAAGAATATACAAAAACTAGTTATTCAGTTTATTGCAGTGATTTCACCATCCAACAAAATAAACTAAAAGAAAGTGCTATTACACCACAAACTATTATACCGTTAAATTTTGAGACATACTATGTATGTGGTGTTAATACTGTTAGTATAGGTGTAAAGAATATTACTGGTGGTGACGGTAGTTATCAAATTTCTAAAGATGTGTTAACTACTGAATCACAAGCATTATCAAATGCTAATTGGGTTCAAAATAACACAATATTACTTGATGTTTCAGCTACTGTTGATGCGACATATTGGTTTGCAGTTAAAGATTCAAGTGGTAAATTAATAACTAAATCGGTAACAACAAAATGTGTTGGTGCATCAACTAATACCATAAACAATTGGTACAATAGTGGAAATTTTAATGGTCTTATAAATTGGAGTGAATTTCCAATATGGTATTATGATGTTAATTCTGAACAAGATGCGTATAATTTCATGATTTTACCTTACACTATTAACCCAATAAATCGTGTTAAAGTAACAAATACTACTAATTTTAATAAAACTGGTTTTGGTAATTTAGGTGACACAACACCTTTTGGTTTATATATGCTTGGTAACCCTAAAAACTTTTGTTTAACTGACAATGGGTTAATTGAATGGGAGAAATTATTAGGAACAGTAAACTATAAAAAATTTATTGATGGGGATGATACTTCATATACATGTCAGAAAGTAATTGATTTATTTAAATTACAAGAAAATACTGGTAGGTTTTTAATGTATGAGTGTACTACAGCATTTGGATATAAATCTAGTTTAAAAAAACTAATCGATGATACAATTATTAAATCACAAGAATGTACAAAAAAGATAAATGAATTTAAAAACGAATTATCTTTATTAGAAAGTCAATCTACGTCACTCCAATCTTGTAAAACAATTACTGAAGCTTTAGAAACTTTAGATGTAAGTGTTAGTTTAGATGTTATAGAATCAAATGGTACACTAACTTCAGTGTATGAGTATAGTTTATTTCCATCAATAGGTATTGGTAATTTATATGATTACTTATTAGCGAACCAAACTAAAAGTGGTTTCTATATTTGTGGAACACCTAATAGTCAAGAAGAAAATTGGGCTGGTTCTAATACATGTATACCTATTGTTTATGAAAAAGAAAATTTATACGGACCTTCAGTACCGTTAGGTTTTTATTTGTTAAATCCAGAACTATGTAAAGATAAAAAAACATCAAATGGTGATTTTTGTAATGTTTCTTCATGTAGAATGATTAAAGATGTTTTATATAAATCTTTAATTAATGAATCTGGTTATGATTCTACAGAATTAGAAACATTTAAATCTTCTTTAACACCTAAGATTTTTTCTTCAGAATGGTTAAGTTATAGTGAAGAAATAACAGATGATGAGATTATTGAAAAAATAAAAAATAAAAAATTAACAATATCTTTAAAAGTAAACAATACTTGTTCAGATATTTGTGTATTATTAGATAACATTAAATTAAATAGAGATTGTGTTAACGGAACAAAAGGTTTAATTACATTAACACAATCGCCTGGGTTTAATTTAAGAAGGGTTATAGATAATAAAAAATCATGGGTTAATAACTCTTCATATGTAGATAGAGAATTTTTAATCGCTAATTCAACTGGAGGTACTCAAATTAGGAATACAAGTTACGGTGTTTTTGATGAAAGATTAGTTATTAACAGTAAAGAGATTGATTTAGATATGAATATCGCATCGGCAATTGAAACTGATGTTTGGTGCTATATTAATAAAAATAATGATATTTTAGGTATCTATGATAATATTTGCAGTGGTCAAACTATTAATTCATGTAGTTGTGGTGCTGATTGTATGTCATTTACATCTTTAACAACAACAGATTTAACAACTATTGATACAGCAGAAAATTTCACTGAAGTTGTATCTACAGAAATGATTGATGTTAAAAATAGAAAAACTATTTCTGATTATGCAACATTAAGAGCTCTTTATGATAGATATTTAACGTCATCGTTATTCACTACAAACGTTAGTCTAGCATATACATACGATAAAATGAATGACTTAACAAAAATGGTTGGTAATTATTGGTCAGATGTGGTTGAACAAGTAGTTCCATCAACAACAATATGGGGTAGTACTAAGATATACGCTAACACTGTTTTCGACCAACAAAAATTCCAATATAAAAAAGGTAATTTATATACTTGTATGAATAATGTCAATATAAATGAATTTAAAATTTATGATAACAATCCATGTGTTGAAAACACAAATATTACTGCTGAAAAACCGATAACAATTAAGTGTTGTGGTATTTACATGAAAAAAATAGATATCGGGTCAGAATTTATTGGTAGTGTAAATGTTTCAATAGGTTAACATAAATAATAATAAAAAACATTTTCAAATAATATTTATAAATATGTTAACACTTTTACAGAACATTCAAGGAGAGATAGTAACTGAATATATTGGTTCAATGTATGCGGTTAAAAATATAATATGTGAAATACAAGGTGAGGATTTTGTTAATATTTACGGATTTATAGCCTTTTTACAAAATTTTTCTAAAATTGAAGACACATCTAGAATGTCAAAACCAACATTATTTGGTTTGAAAAATAAATATGATGTTGAAATTAAAGAAATTGAAATTAGTTACTAATGAGATATCAAGAAAGAATATATTCACAAACACAACATTCTGGGGTAAGGAATTATAAAAAGAATAATGTCAATATGAGTTCCGACATATATACTTTTGAAACACCTTTATTTAATGTTAGTGGAGCTACAAAAATAAATTGTACTGGAAATACGTTATCCGATGGAATTCACATTGTTTCAACATCGAATACTAATACTATACCATTAACTTTTTATTTTACTGCAAATACACAAACATTTTTAGATTCTGACCCTAACTTTAAGTATTCCATATTTAAATATACACCTATATTTTCTGGGTTTACAACAACACCTATATTTACATCTGAATCAATAAAATATTCAGCTTTTAGTGCAACAAACACAACAACACAATACGTACCTACTAGTGGACTAACATTGGATGGAGAGTATTTAATAAAAGGATTTTTTGAATATAATGCTAATACTGATTATTTAAATAAATTAAATAAAGTTATTGATACTAGTGTTTATTTATATGGTACTGAATATGATATATACGATAACAATTTAGATTACTATTTTGTAGCATTTACGTCAGCTGCAACACCCACATTAATTAATAGTGATGTAGGTGTTCCCATTAATTATTTATACCAATCAATTTTTTTACCAGAACCAAACACTACAAATATTCTCATTCCAAATACACCGAATGGTGATTTTATTTTAACATTAAATGGGTTAGCATTATCTAAAGGGTATGATTATACTTATAGTGGAAGTGTTATTACATTGTTTGGACCAACAGTAGAAGATGATATAGTAACTTTAATTTACACTCCATTAAATTCAGAAACATTAACAATTGATAATATTGATATAATCGACCCAATACCTAGTGGACCAACTGATGGTGAAGGTAATAATTTATTTTATTATAATACTAGTACTGGTAAGTATGAAGTATATACATCTATTAAATCAAATGGTTTGAGTAAAATAATAGTAATGATAAATGGTGCAACATTAACTGATGGTATTGATTATTATTTATCAACAACTAACCCTAAAAGAATAATTTTAGAAGGTGATTTGGTTGACGGTGATTTAATAACTTTAGTTTATTATCCTTATTTGGCTTATTCTAATAATATAAACACAAAAGTGGTAACAGTAAGTTGGGAAATTACACCACCACCACAAACTAGTGAAGGGGTGTTTACTTTAGAGGTTAGTAATAATAGCTCTTTTTCAACGTTTTATTTTACTGGAAACACCGATTATATAGAAAATACTTCAATATATTTAAATAGTTTTACTATTACTGGGTCTATTGGAAGTCAATATTACTATAGAGTAAAAAATAATAAAAAATATACAACAATTTGTGGGTCGGAGATAAACAGTATAGCGTATAGTGATGCAATACCAATAAAAATAATAACTAATTCTATAAATTCGTATTAATATTATTTACTATTGAATATTTATAATTAAAATATAGAAAAGATTTATAATACCAAGAAAATAAAAAAAATATGTCATACATTATAAAAAGTAGTAGTCCATTCGTTTCAATTAAATTAACTGAGGTTGGTAGAATGCAATTATCATTAGGGAAATTAAATTTTTCTCATTGGGCTATTGGTGACTCAGAAATAAATTATTCTAGGGAAACTATAGTTGATGCTAACCCATCACACGTTACATTATCAGCAACTAGTATGATATTAAGACCATTTGATAGACAACCAGATATCAAATCGTTTATTTATCCTAATTCAACTGGAGATGCGTTTCAAGTGATTAATAACTCAAATCTTAATGTTATTAAGTCAGTGGTTAACAATAAAGCAGATGAAAAAGGTTTTTTTACTTTAACTGGTGGTAATTTTGAAACTAAAACAGATTCAGACCACGTTAAATATACAAACTACATTGCATCTAACATAGCTGGAAATTCAATTTTTAGTGGTACTACTAATTTATTTATTAATTATAGTGGTGTGAGTTTAGGTGATTTTGTTTTGATTAAATATAGTAGTTTTGGGGCTAATGGTATTACTAGTTTACCTGGTGGTGCTTTGGTTACTAATACAAATGATAAACCATTACAAAATTTATGGTATAAGGTACAAAGTATGACACCAACTAACACTGGTTATACGGTTACTTTAGATAGAGAGTTACCTAATCTTAATTTAACTAATTTCACTGGTGCTTCACAAGTTTATTTATATGGTGGTGGTGAGGTTTATACAGAATTTGGTGCTGACACTCAAACTTATTATTGGGATACAAACACTTTATCTTTTGATTCGCTTTGTCCAGTTAACTGTAGTGAAGTACCAGTTTGGAATATGAATAATGTTTGGTGTGAAACGTTAGCTGGTGTTACTGGTTTAACAACAACTAAATTATATGAGGATTATACTAAATATGGTTCATTTGATTATTTAGGTTCTAAAAACCCTTATTTTGAATATCTATGTCAATCTACTGGTTCTACTAGTGATTTGTTTACACAAGCTTGTGACACACCAGGAAATAGTAGAATAGACGATGTATCTAAATCAATTTCTATAATTCATTATACTAATAACATGATGTCTAGTATTTATGGTGAATTTTTCTATATGGATATGACTACTAACAAATATCTTTATTTAGATTTACCAGACTTAATGTATCATAGAAGAAATTTTGCAACTGGTTTTGGTACAGAAATGGGTATGAGATTTATCGCTACTGGTCAAACAAAAACACTAGGTAAAGATTTACAATACATTGATTTAATTGAAGACCCAACTAAAATATCTTCTACAGTTCCAGAAGTGGTAGGTAGAGTTTACCCTCAATTGAAAACGATTGTTATACATGATGATGAAATTGTTGCAGCAATGTCTTACAAATCAAATAGAAATTGGACATTACCAGAACTTTCAGCATCATTAGCATCGCCAAGTGGTAACACATCTACTGGTATATTAGCTGCGAATAAAACTATTTATTTAACTTATTCATTAGATAATTTAGGTGTATCCTCTGGTTTCACGTCTTCGTTACCTTGTCAGAAATATATTAAACTAACTAATACGACTACAACCGCTAAAGATATTCAATTTAAAATAAGTGATGTTGATTTATTACCATACATGAGAAAAATTGAAGATTTAAATTATGATGGTTACGGTTTTTACGCTCATAATTTTAGATTATTATATCAAGTTGTTGATTCGGTAATAGATAGACCAGACCCAGCTTTATGGAAAGAATTAAATTACACTTCACCTTTATTAACTGGTGTTAGTAATCAAACTATTGACCCTTTTTATTTAGAAATTCAAACACCAACTACAAATAATTTTGTGTTAGATTTAATTAAAGCTAATGATGCTAAAGACTTTTGTCTAGATACATTAGTTAGTTATGTACCTAATGTATCTTTTGATAAATTACAATTTGGTGATGAGAGATTTTTCTATGGTAATATAAACACACATATAGGTGCTACAATATTTAAAACTATTTTTGATATCAGAGTTAATTCAAGCTTTTTTAATGACACAACAAATTTAACTAGAAGTGCTGACCCATCAACAAACCCACCTAATTTAAAGGTAAGTGAGGTTGGTATCTATGATTCTGATAAGAATCTAGTTTGTATTGGTAAACTAAGTACACCAATAGCGTTAGCCAATAACAACACAATAACATTAGAATTATCAATTGACTTCTAAAAATGGGATTTAATACTTCAGCAACATCGATTACATTAACAGCTAAGTTAACACCGATTGGTAGACAAAAATTAGTATCTACTAATAACGCACTAATTAAATTTTTTAGTTTAGGTGACTCTGACGCTAATTATTATACTAATTTAACCTTACAGTCTGGACAAGTCCCATCAATAAATGGGAGTGTAGGTTATGGAAACACTATTAGTAATAGTACACCACAAACAACTGGTATTAGAAGCTATTTAATAGTTGACCAAGCTGGTAATTTAACTAAGCCAGTTTCACCACAATCAATTAATGTTTTAACTGAGACAACTAATAATGGGTTTGTTACTATTAGTGCTAACAGTTTAACTTTTAATGTGGTTAATAGAGAAAATCTAGATACAGATACCTTAGTTAACTTATTTACAACTTTTAACTTACCACTAGATACAACATCAGACATTAACTATACTGGACTAACTTATGCTAATGGTGGTTATTTTGATACATGTTTTAGTGGAATTGCAACAAATAGAATATTAGTCATCGGAATCAATAATTCAATGTATGGTGAAATGATTGATGGTAAATCAATTAATTTAGAATTACCAACATCTGCTGGTACTTATAGTATTTATAGTAGTTATCAGTACGGTTCAGCTAAAACTACTGAGTTAGATGCTAACCATAGAGATGTGGCTAATAATGTAGTTAATTTTGGTCTTAATGTTGCTCCATTATTTTGTGATGCAATAAATAAACCAAACAACGATAATTCATTAAGTTGGTCTACTGGTTACGGGTTGAATAAACCATTTAGTTTAAACGGTAAACAAGCTTACAATTTGCAGACTAATTCAAATTTATCTAAAACAGCTGATACCGCAATCGGTATTGCTTATTTAGATAAAGGGTTTGTAGTGATAACAAACCCTACTATTGTAAACGATATTTTAGATAGTGGTACAACAATACATTCTAATTACACAGCAACAACCATTACGTTTGATAGTGTGTCAACAAATGTTAGTCAAGTTATCACATGTTTAGCTGAAAGAGGTGAATTTGGTTCTTCTACTAGTTTATATTTCGGTGATGATGATACACCTAGAATTAGTGAAGTAGGTTTATATGATGAATTAGGTGAGTTGATTGCATATGGTAAAACAGACAGACATATCACCAAAAACATTAATCAATTTTTAGCTTTATCGATAAAAATAAATATTTAACTATTTATTTTTTAATATATTCTTTTAAATTATAGTAAAATATAAATAGAATGAATAGAAACACAAGTTTTTTATTGGCGTTAGATGTATCTACGTCAACAATAGGAATTGCTTTATTTGAAGATTTCGGTAAAAAAGGTAAATTAAAATTACTACATCACGTATCACCAATAGTTAAACCTAAACCTTCTAATAAAATGGAAGAATTGTTTAAAAAAGTTGAGATATTTGAAAATGAATTTTTAATTAACTATAAAGATATTGGAATCGATAGAGTTGTGATTGAAGAACCTTTATTACAATCCAATAATGTTTATACTATTGCGACTTTATTAAGATTTAATGGTATGATTTCTAAATCTGTATATGATGCTTTGGGTGTGGTACCAGATTTCATTTCATCTTATGACGCTAGACAATATTCTTTCCCAGAATTAATGGATATCAGAAAAACTAAAAAAGATGGTACACCGTTAAGTGAAAAACAAATTTCTAAAAATAAACCAGTCTTATTTGGTGGTTACCCTTTTGATATTGATAAAAAATATGTATTATGGGAGAAAGTATCCGAATTAGAACCACAAGTTACATGGTTTTATGATAAAAACAATAAACTTAAAAAAGAAACATTTGATACTTCAGATGCTTATGTAGCTGGAATTGGTTACATGTATAAACACAATATTTGGGATAGAGATTAAATTAGTTAACAAAAATTTGTAAATCATTCATATTTTTTGTAACTTTGTGTTATGAATCATTTATTGGTAAACATTTTAGAAAGTTTTTTAGGTCCCTACAGAAAACATAATGAAGACACTGGACAAATAGCATTTGATTGTCCAGCTTGCTCTGCTGATAAAAATCTAATTGACGGTGATGGTAAAGGTAATTTAGAAATAAATTACGAAGAATCAATTTTTAAATGTTGGTCTTGTCAAGAGACAAACAATATGCACGGTCCGATTATAAAATTGTTAAAAAAATATGCAACACCTAAGAACGTAAGAGATTATCTACTTATTAAACCAGATGTTACTATTTCAGAAAAAATTAAGAAAGATATTATTTTAACATTACCAGAAGGGTATTTAGAATTATCTAAGTGTAATGGTAGTGAGTATAAATATCAACAAGCAATGTCTTATTTAAAGGAACGTGGTATTACCGATAAAATAATAAAAGATTATAAAATAGGGTTTACTAGTAGGGGTAAATTTTTCAATAGAATAATAATACCTTCTTATGATTCTGAAAATAATTTAAATTATTTTATTGCTAGATGGTTTTCTAAAGAGTATACTAAATTAAAATACCTTAACCCAGATGTTGAAAAACAAGAGATAATCTTCAATGAATATAAAATTAATTGGGATGCGACAATTTATTTAGTTGAAGGTGCTACTGACCATATAGTGACTCCGAATTCAATTCCATTATTAGGTAAATACATCTCCCCTCAATTATTAGATTTACTACAAGAAAATGCAAAATCATATGTTGTTATTGTGATGGATGACGATGCGTATGCTGATACAGTTAGGTTATATAATGAATTAAATTTTGGTGAACTAAGAGATAAAGTTAAAGTAGTTAAGTGCCCAGATGGCTATGACCCATCAAAGTTATATGAAAAATTTGGTAATAAAGGTGTTATAAAACTTTTAAAAACTGCATATAAATTATAAAGCAGAAACAAATAGATTATCACTTATCTGTTTAGCCAAACCATCTTTAACCAAACTAACCCATAAATTAAAAGCTTCTTGACTTTGTTTATCATCTGAATATAATTTTTTTCCTTCAGAAGCTAGTTTTTTAATTATGAATTTATACATCCCTTTACCTATACCTTGACCTTTAAATTCGTCATATAATAATGTAGAATGTATTTTATAATCATTTTCAAAATTTCTAAGTCTAAAAGCACCCATTCTTTTACCTTCATAAAAAGGTATAAACACTAATAAATTATTAACTAAGTTAGATTTTATTTTAATTTTAGAAGTATCTACCTTTTTTTCAATGCTTTCTCTTAATATATGTCTTATGATATTTTTCATTTTAACTTTTATAATAAATACTTGTAAAAAATATAAAAATTATGTAACTTTGTAATAAAAACTAATTATGAGTAAAGCTAAATTATGGGTTGGTCCAGTTTTCTTGGAACCAATTGAACATAAATATCATCACAGAGAAACTGGTAAAATATATAAATCAGTAACTACTACACTTACGTCAATAGAGCCACACTTTGATTCTGAATCAGTGTCTATGGCTATAGTTAACCAAGCTGATAATGTAAAACAAGAAAGATATATCGGTTTATCTCAAGAACAGATTTTAGATTATTGGCAAATGTTAAATGACGAAGCAAATATTTATGGTTCAAAAGTTCATGATATAGTTGAACGTTATTTATTAGCTAATAAATGGTATTTTCCAGAAGATAATGAAGAAGGTCAATTTGAACAAAAAGTTATTGAAGGTTACGAAAATTTAAAAGTTGATGAAGGTATTGCAATGTGGCCAGAAAGGATTTTGTTTGCTGAACAATATGAGTTGGCTGGCATGTCTGACCTTATAATTGATATTGACGATGTGTATTTTGATGTTTGGGATTGGAAAACAAACCGTGAGTTTAATTTCTTCGACCCATTTGGTTATAAGACGCTTTTTAAGCCATTTGACCACATGCAGTCATGTCAATGGTCAGTTTATACATTACAGTTGTCTGTATACGCTTATATGTATGAATTAGAGTTCCCGAAAAGAAAATGTAGACAAATCAGAATCGGTTATTGGGATAAAGAAAAAATGTCATTTGAAAAGATACAGATAATGTACATGAAAAACGAGGCTAAAAAGCTGGTTGAGATGCATTATTATAACTTAATGAAAAACGCATAATATGATAAAAAAAGTAGTACAATTAGCTGAATTTAATTAAATTGAATTTTTCTTTTTTTCTTTTTAAACCTACATTGTCGTATTCGATATTATCATAAATATAATTACCTAATTTTATAATACCATCCTTATTTGTTATTCTAATAACAGATGAGGATGATTTTATGTTTTTAGTTCTTTTTATGTTATATTTAATACCCAATTCTATACATAACCTTTCAAAATAAGTCCAATCTTGGTCATATGATGAAGTCAGAGCAAACTGTCTAATTATTGAACCTTTACTAGGTTTACGATAATAAAAACAACCATCCCCATCAATCAAACCTCTGAAAAAATAATGTCTTAATCCATCTGGTATCTTAGATAATATTTTATCAGCTGAAATATATGATTTTTTATCGTAATTATGTTCAATTAAAAAGTTCATGATTCGTTTATTATTAGTGATAACATTAATACTTGGTTTCCAAGATTTAACTGGTTGTTTACGTTCATAATAATTCCATTTACCCACTTTTTCTAATATTGGTTTAATCTCATCTATATCTTCTTTAACCATAGTAAAACCTAAATTTGAGTTATTCCCATTTTTTGATGGGTTTAGAAATCCATCAGCCCATATTAACCCTAATAAATAAGATATTTCTTTTGTATTGATGTTATAAAATAATTCTGGATTAATATTACATTTATCATTTGGTTTAGATAATATAACACTTTTTATTGAGGGTAGTAATTTGATATTTAATTCATATGTTTTATTTTGTATTTTAGATTTTGTGTATCCAAGTTCTAAAATACAGTAATCAACACCGTATTTAGGGTAATTTATTTTTAAAAATTCTATTTCTTTAGTTGTCCAAGTATTTTTTTTCATGTTATTTTATTTCACTCATTGTTATTCATATAATAAATATTAATTTAATTTGTAAAATAATAAAAAATGTAGTATATTTGTATAAAAAATATTATTATGGTAAGATTTGTCGTACATCTCGCTGATATACATATCAGAACACTTAGAATGCATGATGAATACAAAGATGTATTCAAAACTCTTTTAAAAGATTTAAGAGAATTGTTGGTTGATTACAGCAGAGAAGAAATTAGAATAGTAATTGCTGGTGATTTGGTTCATCAAAAAATTGTTATTTCAAATGAGATGTTAATCTTGGGTACGTGGTTCCTAAGAAAATTAGAAGAGATAGCACCAGTTATTATTATTGCTGGTAATCATGACTTATTAGAAAATAACTCTAACAGAATGGATAGTATCAGTCCTATGGTACAATTTTTGGGGGATAAAGAAATAAATTACTTCAAAGAATCTAAGTGTTATTTAGATGACAATATTGTTTGGTGTGTTTATTCTATATTTGAAGAGAATAAAAGACCAGATATTGAAGGTGCTAAAATTGAGTTTGGGGATGATAAAACATATATAGGGTTATTTCATGCACCAATTATAAATGCTAAAACAGATATTGGCTATGCTTTTGACCATGGTGCTGAATTAGAAATATTCGAAGGTTGTGATATAGCCATGTTAGGTGATATTCATAAACGTCAAGTTTTTAACCATAAAGGTATATTAATAGCGTACCCATCATCATTGATACAACAGAACTTTGGGGAAACAGTTGGTAAACATGGGTTTTTGTTATGGGATATTGAAACTAAAAGTTATACTGAACACGATGTTGATAACAAACAATCGTACTATCAGTTTAAAATAACATCGATGGAAGATATTGAGAACGGAGAAGAAAAACTAACTAATTTATGAGAAATGTAGCTGTAATATCATCATGTGTTGATGATTTCTTACAATGGAGAGAAGATAATTTAAATCCAATTGAAATTGGTACTAAACAAAAAATAAAAGTTGACGACACGTTATTTGTTTTGGTTATGAAAACTGAACATGTTTGTTCACAATTATTTAATGAAGTCATTGAAACGGCTGATGCTCATACTAATTCTGAGTATTATAAAATAAAAGAAATTATTAAAGGAAATATTATAAAAGATGAAATTAAGTGAAATTAAAGAGTTTATTAACTCACTACCAGCAGAAATGGATGACTTTACTGTTGTTAATGGTGAGTATGGGTTTATGGACCCAGAAAACGAAAAAGGGTTTATCTATAGAGTAGATAAACCAGTATTAGCAATAAACGTTGACGAGAAAGACATGGAGGTAGTCTTATTACATCAAACACGTGAAAATTTAACAAATATTGACCTTGGAACTATCTAAAGAATTAAAAGATGAGATTTGGAATTATTGTCGCTTGAATGATATAACCAATATAGATGAATTCACAATTAAAATACTTAAACAAGGTTTCACAGTTGAAAAATTTGGGGCTACACCACAAGTTATTGAAAATAAAGTTGAAGTACCAGTAGAAAAAATTGTTGAGAAGATAGTAGAAAAAATTGTTGAAGTTCCAGTTGAAAAAGAAATTTACGTAACTGATAATTCACAAGTTAAAGACTTATCTAAAAAAATTAAAAAACTAGAAGAAGAACGTGACTTGTATAAGAAAGACGCTGAACATTTTAAAAAAGAGTTTGAAGATACATTAGAAAAATTAAAAATAGAACAAAATAAAAACAAAAGAGATTTTTATGGAGAGTAATTCAGAAGTATTAGATATAAAGGCTATATCACCTTATTCTAAAATTAAAGTATATTGGGATGACCAACCCCACAATTATAGTAAAGAAGCTAAAAATAAAATTAGAAATTATTTTGCCAACAAATACGGTGTTAATAAAAACAATATTAATGTTGTGTATAGACCAGTTAAAAAAACTTCCAATGGAGATTTAATTGAGATTACTGGTGCTGGTATTGAAAATATCATGGACGTTAACTATCAAAGAGCCCTTATGAAGGAGTTAATTGATAGAGATGGTAAGAAGGTTGACTTTAATAGAATTCTTGCGTTAGATGACAAAGTTAATGGTGAGTTAAATGTTGATTTGAATGAAACACAACATAGAAGTTGGAATGTTAGATGGGTTATGATAAATAATTTCTTATCTTTTGGTGAGGATAATTATTTATCTTTTAGCAAATTAAAAGGGTTAACAGTTGTAAATTCTATTCCAGCTAATCAAGGAGGTAAGACTACTATGACAATTGATGCTATGAAGTTCTTATTGCATGGTAGTACAACAAAAACTGATACAAACGAGCAAATATTTAATCAATATAGTAACAATAATGAATTGGTTGTTAGAGGTATGATTGATATTGAAAATGAAGAAGTGATAATTGAACGTAGAATGAAAAGAACTGCCAAAAAAGGTGGTGGATGGACAGTTGTTAATAAAGTTAATTATTATGAATTATTACCAGATGGTGAAGAAAAACAATTAAATGAAGAAGATGCTACTAGAACAACTAAAAAATTAAAGGAAACTATTGGTAGCGAGAAAGATTTTGAGATGTTAGTATTGGCGACTGAAAAGAATCTAGATGATTTAATTGGTCTGACAACAACTGAATCTGGTAAAGTGTTAACTAGATTAATTGGGTTGGAGATTTTAGAGTTGAAAGAATCAGCTGCTAGATTAATGTATAACGAATTTGCTAAAAAGAAAAAATCTAATGAGTATGATGTTATTACATTGACTGATGAAATAGAAGACCATAAAGAAAAAGGTAAAGAGTGTACTGACCTTAGTACCATTTTAAACGAAAGATTGGAAAAAGCAAAAGATGATATCAAAACTTTGACTAATGAAAAAGAAACATTGATTAATAGTAAAGAAAAAGTCGATGTTACAATATCTGAATTAAATCCAGAGTCATTAGAATCAGATATTAAAAAGATAACAGATAAAGGTACTGGAATAGCTGAAGAAGTAAAAGTCTATCAAACAAAAATTGATGAAATTGGTGTTGTTGTATTTGATGAAGATATACATTTTGAATGGACGAAACAATTAAACCAATTAAATACTGATATAGCGTTAAAAGAAGCTGAGGCTGAAAGAATCACTAAACAAGTTGAAGATTTAATTGCTGGTGGTATTTGTCAATCATGTAATAGAAAATTAGATGATGTTGATAACACAGAACATATAGAAACGCATAATAAACAATTAATAGAAATACACATTAAACTAAATGAGTTATGTGACAGTAGAGAAGTGTTAACTGAAGAATTGGCAAAACTTAATGAGATTAAAAAATCAGTTGATGAAAAGAATAAGTTGGAGTTAGCCAAAGATAGATTAGAAGTTGAAATAGGTTCTCTTAGAAATAAAATTGTTGAAAAGAGAAATGATTTAAAAAAATACAAACTTAATTTAGACGCTATTGAATTGAACAGAAAGATTGACATTGAGATTACAAATGTTAAAACTAAACTTGCTGTATTGGAACACACTAAAGATGATACCATTACTAAAATAGAAAGGGTTCAAACAGAGATTAAAAACCATAAAATTGGTATTGAAACTAAAACCAAATTAATAGAAACTATTAAAAAAGAAGAAGAGATTGATAAGATATTTAAAATTTATATTGAATTAGTCGGTAAAAAAGGTATTAGTAAATTAGTCTTACGTTCTGTATTACCAATTATTAATTCTGAAGTGCAAAGATTATTAGATGATGTTGTTGATTTTGATGTTGAGATATTTATTAATGATAAAAATGATGTTCAATTTTTATTGGTTAAAGATGAGGTATCTAAATTGTTAAAATCTGGTTCTGGTTTAGAAAAAACTGCTTCTAGTTTAGCACTCAGAGCTGTGCTAGGTAAATTATCAACACTACCAATGCCTAATTTCATAACTTTTGATGAAGTTTTAGGTAAAGTAGCACCAGAAAATTTAGAAAAATTAAAGACACTTTTTGATAAAATAAAAGATATGTACGAGATTGTTTTCTTCATAACACACAATGATTTGGTCAAAGAATGGGGTGATAATGTGGTAACTGTTGTTAAAGGAAATAATAATATTTCAAAAATTTCTATTAAATAATTTGGTTATTTATTAATTTATTTGTACATTTGATTAAAACTTAGAATATGGATATTAAAAATTATTGTGTTGTTATAATGGGTGATACTAAAAATGCTTTTTATGACATTGAAAAAATAAGTGATGATAAACCTAACATACTTGACGCTAAGGGTATTATTATAGCCACATTAACATCTGTTTTAACTGTTAAAGAGATAACAGAGTGGTTTAAATTGAAAGATAGAAGTTTTTTAGTTTTTGAATTGAATGAAAATCTTTCTGGGTACAATATAACTAAAAAAGAAATTCATGATGGGTTATTTGGTCATTTGATTAATTCTGATGAAAAATTAAATAAGAGAATATCAGAGTTCATCAACGCAATTGAAGATGCTAAAATTATTGAAGAAGAAGTTAAATATAACAAAAAACAATATGTTGATGTTAAAAGAGTTATTAAAGTTAAACGTTTAACTGAATCGGATATAGAAAATATGACGATAAAAGAGAAACAAGAAGCAATGAATAAAATAATAGATTCTGGGGTTGAAAACCTAACAGATTATGATAAAAAAATGTTAACACTTTTAGCTAAATAAATAGCTTAAAGTGTTGACTTTTATAAGTTTAGTCTTATATTTAAAGACGATAACAAGATAGAATAGTAACATTAATGAATAAAAAATTTATAAATTTTGAAACCGACAATAGTATATCAAAATACTTTAAAGAAGTTAGAAAATCTGTAATATTAACACAGAATGAGGAAATATCTATAGCTAAAAGAATTAATAAAGGTGATGCAAATGCTATTCAAGAATTAGTTAAAGCTAATTTAAAATTTGTTATCTCAATTGCTAAAGAATACCAAGGTCAAGGGTTACCGTTACAAGATTTAATAAATGAAGGAAATTATGGGTTAGTTAAAGCAGCGACTAGATTTGACCATAAAAAAGGATTTAGGTTTATATCATACGCTGTATGGTGGATTAGACAATCAATAATTCAATGTTTAAATGATAATGCTAGGATAGTTAGATTACCTTCTAATGTTATTAATAAAATTAGTAAATTAAATAAAGAGATATCTAGACATGAAATGTTAAATGATACTGACTTTAACGTTGAAGATTTAACAAATTTTGATATTAACTTAGTAAATTACCCAAAATGTACATCTTTAAATGAACATATAAACGAAGAAGGGGATGAACTTATTCAATTAATCCCTTTTATTGATGAATATGAAGATAAACTAATTGTAGATGAAAGAATAAAAAAACAAATCGATGCAACTTTATCAGTTTTAAATGAAAGGGAACAAGAAATAATTAAATGTTATTTTGGTATAGACACTAATTGCGAAGCTATGACATTAGAAGCGATTGGTGATAGATACGGGTTAACAAAAGAAAGGATAAGACAAATAAAAGAAAAAGCTATAAGAAAATTGAGACATAATGCTCATGAATTGTTTGATTTAATCAATGAATAAAAAAAAAAGGGTCATTGACCCTTTTTTTAATTTGTAGTATTTATAATAAAAAATATGAAAATGAAATTTAGTTACGTAATGTTAATTTTAGCACTTTCAGTTGCTGGTTGTGCTGCTTATTTTTCGGTATGGGGTTTAAGTCAGCTATTTGCTGGTGCTAGTACAGCTGTTATCATAATGGCATCTGTATTAGAGATAGGTAAAGTGGTAACAACAACCGCTTTACATACATATTGGGGTAAATTAGCCAAAGGGATAAAGATTTATTTAACGATAAGTGTTGGTGTTTTGATGGTCATTACTTCAGCTGGTATATATGGATTCCTTTCAAATGCATATCAATCTACAGCTAATAAATTAGAACTACATGAAGGTGAATTAGGTGTATTGGAATCTAAAAAACAAACATTTGAAAAAACAATAGCTGATAATGTAAAAATAATCGAAACGAAAACTAAACGTATTGACCAATTAAATAACCTTAGAGGTAATCAAGAATCTAGATTAGACAATTCAACTGATAATAGAAATCAAAGGAATGCAAGAAAAGATATCGAGAGTTCTGATAAACAAATACAGTTATTAAATACTGAAATAGATGGTCTTAACGCTAAAAATATTATGTTATCCGATTCAGTTAATTCATATAATGTTAAAACTATAGAATTAAAAGCTGGTAGTGAAATTGCTGGAGAGGTTGGTCCATTAAAATATATCTCTGAGTTAACTGGTGTACCAATGGCAAACGTTGTTAACTATATGATTTTATTGCTTATATTTGTATTTGACCCATTGGCTATTGCGTTAGTATTAGCAACTAATAGGGTGTTTGAATTGGAAGGTAAACAAACTCCATTAGAACCTAAAACTAATTTTGTCCCTTCTGTTGAAACACCAACAACTATTGTAGAAGTTATTAAAACAAACAGTGAGGATGTAAACTTTGATGAAGACCATGCATTGAGTGAAGTTATGAATCAAATGGTTGAAGATTTGGAAATTGAAGATATAATAACACCAATAGAAGAAGATGTTGAAGAACATATAGTTGAAGAACATATAGTTGAAGAAGATGTTGAAGAAGATGTTGAAGAAGATGTTGAAGAAGATATAGTTGAAGAAGATGTTGAACAAATATCTAAAAGAGAACCAGTTATTCCAACTGGAAAAGTTACATTAGAGGATATTAAAGAAATAAAAGAAGGTAATAGAGGATTTTCTGTTGATATACCAAAACCAAAAACATCTAATACTATTGAAAGAATTGGTTCTAATAAAATAGTTAAAAATGGTGATAATAATACAATTTTTTTTAAACGTAGATAATGGAAATAGATTTTGAAACATATAAATTAGATTCAAAAAAATACATTGAAGTTGAGAGTATAAAAAAAAATATAGTTATTGGTTCGACAAATAATAATAATATGAGACATGTTATAGGTTGGAATAATAGACATAATGGTTCATATAATAAAACTGCTCATTTTACGATTGATATTTATGGTAAAATATATCAACATTTCAACCCACAATACCAATCAAATTATTTCAACGATTTAGAATTAAACTGTAAAACAATTATTATATTATTAGATAATGATGGTTATCTAATTAAAAATGATGAAAAAAATTGTTATAATACATGGGTTGGTGATATTTATAGTGATGAAGATAATATTATAGAAAAAAAATGGAGGGAATATAAATATTGGGTTAAATATACTGATGAACAATTTAATTCAGCTGTTGATTTAGTTAAATATTTATGTAAAGATTTTTTCATACCTAATAAAATATTTGAACATAATATTAAAATTGATAATTTATCAGATTATGAAGGTGTGTTATATAAAAGTAATATTGAAAAATATTATCATGAGTTGACACCAGCATGGGATTTTAAAAAATTTAAATTAAAAATTGAAAACGATGAATGATAGAATTAATGAACATGACATGACCAAAAAAATGATGTCAGCGATTAGAGCGATGATTAATAAAGATAAAACTTTGATTAAGGAAGAAATCGTTCCCCAACCTAATATGCAAGACTCTACAAATCAATTAGTGCCTGGTGATGACTTACCAGAACCAGTTAACAAAGTTGCACCTAGAGCTAAAGTTGACCCACAACCATTAATTGATATGGATAGTACTTATTTTGAGTTAGATAAGAATGATAGTAGGTTTAAACAAATTTTTTCAGATTTAAGTAACTTAGAATTAGGATTAGAGGTGACTAGTATTTTTGTTAACCCTAAAAAAGATATTGTTATTACTGGTAAAAAAGAAACTAAAGAAAATAATTTAATATTTACTATGTCTTTATTTTCTGGTATGGAATATGAATCTAAAACTGATGGTGAGTTTAATGACTCAGAGATTAAAACTGCACTAAATGGTTATTTAGAAAACATGCAAAGAAATATAACAAAGACAAAAGATGAATTGTCATATAATGAAAAAATAGATGGTAAGAAATAGAATTATAATAGGTTTAGTTGTTTTCATTTTATTATTGTTTACGTCTTTAGTTGGTGTATTCAAATTGTATCAAAATGAAAAAGAAGAAAGAAAAAGGTTTAGCAATAATATTATCGCTTTAATAAATAATAAGTCTAGACAACAAGAACTAACAGTTAAAGAATTTAAAGAATTGTATCCAAAATACGATTCATTAGCTAAAGTTTTAAAAATAAAAACAAAACATATTACAAATATTATAGACACTAGATATAATTTTAAAGATACAGTTATAACTACAACTGTATTGAAAAAAGATAGTGTTTCTGAAAAAAGTTATTTTACATTAAAAGAAAAATGTTATAATTTTTCTGGGTTTATTAAAAAGGATTCAATAACTTTTACTAATAAACAATTTAATGATAAATTAACTACGTTTTTATATAAAGATTGGGAGAAAAAATATTTATGGGGATTATTAAAATTTAAACCTTATTACAACACTAAAGTGTATAGTGAGTGCATGAAAGACACTATAACAGTTATTAATAATATAAAAATTAAAGAATAGTTTAAATGAGTGAATTAAAAGAAGAAGAAGGTACACCAAAAAGTACTAAAAAGAATTACAGACAAAGAACAAGAAAATCAGCTGCACCACCAAAAACTATAATGTCTAAACCACTACCTAAAGAGTATGTGGAACAAAAGAAAAAAGAGATACCAATGTATGACCCGTTCACTGGTGAAATTAACCCTTATTATGAAGAGTTAACTGGTAAAAAGAACCCATTACTTCAAAAAAATAATGACGCATTATCTAACACTAAAAATGGTACTAATCACAGAGTAGGTACTCAAAAATATGGAATAAATATTGCTTTACCAGAGTTCGGTAGAAAAAATAGATTTTTATTAATATTACCAAAAGAATTAGGTGTTGAACCTTTCTTTATATCATCTATAACCAGTCCTAAAGTAAATTTTGATAATGTAAAAGTTTTGGGTATTAAAACACATATAAAAAAATACGAGATTGAAGATATGATATTAAAATTCAAGTCACCATTACAAAATCAAATAAATAAAAAATTATTGGATATGGGTGTTAATGGTAAACGATTTGATATGAAAATTGAAATCCTTGAACCAAATGGTGTTGTTTATGAAAATTGGTTAATGACTGGTTGTTTATTAAAATCAGTTAATTTTGGAACACTTGATTATGCAGATAGTTCATTTTCAGAATGTGAATTGGTTATTTCACCAAGTGATTACATGATTAAATAATATTATTACAATAAATAAATAAAGCCCTAAGTTTGGGGCTTTTTTTGTTTATTTATTATATTTATAATAAAAAACTCTTGTTATGGGTAAAAAAATAAATGAAGAATTAACAAAAACAGAAATTAATAAACAAATTAAAGTTTATATGGATTCTAGTGAGTTTAAAAATAAAATTGAAAAGATTGTTAAGGAAAAATTAAAAAAAGAAACAGAGTTAGAGGATAAAGTAGTTGAAATAACCAAAAATGTGCTCTCTCAATTATATAAAACTCTTTGGGTCAAAAGAAATACTTGGATGAATAACCTAACAAATAAAAATAATTAATAATGAAAAAATTAAAATTAACTAAAGAACAATACAACAAATTGTTGGAAACTTTTCATAACGATAAACCAATTGTTAAAGGAGGGTTAAATAGAGTATCTAAAGAATTTAAAAAATATAACATTAAAGAAGAATATAAAAATTTATTAGAATACATATATGGTAAATCTAAAAATTTATCAGAATTTTGGAATGAAAACAATATTAAATACGAAAGTATTTTAGAATCGTTAAAAGATATTTTAGTTAAAGAAAATAATAGTTATAAATTATCTAAATCGTTAGGTTCACCACAAGACGCATTAAAAATTTATGAACAAAAACTAAATGAAATAGTTGGTGGGTTAAATGAAGGTGATTGGTTTGATACCCATCCAAACAATCCAATAAATCAAGAACCACAAAGACGACCTAACCAATCTTCAAATGTTAGTAATGTCGATGTTAAATTTAATAATGGTGAAATAGCTATTATACAAACCGAAAATGGTTTATCTTATTTAGATTTGGATAACTACAATTCTGAATTCACTAAATCAGCAAATTATGAGAATTCCGAATTAAATAATATAGCATATGAATTAGGTTATGCTGATGACAGTACTGATGGTTATTGGACTAATAATGAAGAACAAATCAATCAAGTGTTAAATAGTTATATTGAAAGTAACACTGAAAATTTAATACCTATTAACGATAAAATTAAATCTGATTTATTAGATTTTTACTCTAATGATAGAGAACTAATGTCGTTGTTAAATAATGTGAACGAAATGGATTATAATCAAATAAAACAATCGTATACTAATCAACTAACACAACCATCTAGGTCAAACAAATCTCCAGAAGAGATAAAACAAAAATTAGCTAATATTAGAGCAACGTCTAAAAAACAAGAAGATGATTTCTTTAAACAAAGAGATACTCAAAATACTGTTGAGTCCCCTATTGACGAAATGACATCAGCTGCATCTTCTGGACAATATGTTGGTAAATCATTTTTTGGTAAACTTAAAAATGAATCAATTAAAAGAAAATTACAAGAAATGACACAAGGTTCTGATTCTATAGGTCAATATGATATAAATGCGTTACCAATAGGTAGAAATGGTGAATTTAAAAATGTTGGTAAAACAAAAGCACAAAAAACACCACAATGGGCTGGAGGTGAGTTTGTTGAACAACCTAATTGTTCTAAACCAAACAACAACAAAGAAGCTCAAAACGGTGGATGTAATTCTGGTGCTAGTAGCCTTAAAACTAGGAAAGTTAAAGGTTCAGTGAATGCTCCTTCTTTAGGTGAAAATAAAATTTACGAAACTATTGCAAATCAAACTGGGAAAACAATAGATGAAGTTAAAAGAATTATTGAATCAAAAAATAATAAGTAGTAAACTTTATTAAAAACTAAGATATTTATAATTAAATCATTTGAAATGGATAAAAATATAATTAAAAAACACTTAATTGAAAAATTTGTAAACGAAGCTAAAGGTGATAATGTTCCTGGGTTATCGATTACTAATTCAAATAAAAAAGAAAGTGAAAAAATAAATAAATCAGCAATTAAAGATATTAGTAAAGACGTTAACTCTTACGACAATACTTTGAAAAAAGGTATGGAAGTTACTGACGTTAATAATAAATTTAATTACAATGGTAATGAAGAAATTGACTATCATAAAGAAATCGAGACTATGAACGGTGAAGAAATGGTTCAATATGATAGAAAACCAAACAAACAATTCAGTGATAGAGCAAAGGAAGCGATTGAAGGGTCTAGTAGAATGGGTAATAACCCAGAATGGGCTAATGTTATTCCAGCTCAACAAGGATTTACTGGTCCAGAATTTGGTAAAAATTTAGTTAAAAATATTGAAGCTTCATTTAATAAACGAATGGATGCTGAAAAAGGTATTATGAGTTTTGGTGATGATATAGAAATATTACCTAAAGGTTCTAAACCAATGGCTAGATTTTCAGCATTAGAAGAAAATAAAGATAACAATAAACCACAAATAAAAGAAGGAATGAAAAGACTTAAATTCAAAAAGGAGTTTAACGGTGTTGGAAATGCACTTAAAATGATACCAGAATCATACAAAACAGATAATAAAGTGTTTGAAATGACTGATGGTGTTGAAAACTATAAAATTCGTTGGGAAGGAACGTTAACTGAAGGTAGAGCTGTTGTACTTATGGCATCTGATAAAAACTTGGTTAATGAAGATATGCAAAAGATGAAACACCTTATGGGTTATAAATCTCAAGAAACATTAGGTAATGTTAAAGGTAAAGCTAGATTAGACGAAAATGTTAAATTTACTGATATCTGGAACAAAACAAAACAGTTGATGGAAATGGAAGACATTGAAGGAGCTGATGCTAAAGAAGGTAACTGGGATGAAATAAATGTTCCACAATCAGCTGATGCTAAAAAACATGTTGAAGGTTCTGTATCAACTGAGAAAGGTACAAAAGCACCAAAACCAAAAACTGGTGAGTTTGAAAAAATTAAAAAAAATGCACCAGAAGCAACTAAACATGTAACTATGAAAGAATCTGTTGAGGAAGAAGAAGAGATAGTTAAAGAAGTTGAAGGTGAAGACGATAAACCAAAAGCTCCATCACACGAGGAAACTGATGCAAATCAAGTTACTGAAGCTGATAATATCGAAGGTGTAAAAGCAGCAAGTGGTGAATGGGAGAAAATAAAAGTACCTCACGCAGCAGAAGCAAAAAAACATATCCACATGGGTAAAGAATCTACAGCTAAACAAGAAACTGTTGCTAAAGAAAACAAAGATGGTTTATCTGAAGGTGTAGTATTAGGTGGTATTAGATTTGAACCAATCAACGAATCTTGGATGGAAGAAGGTATGTATGAAGTTGATTTAGATGAGTATGGTGACGAACATGCTATAACAACTAAAGATGCTCTTGAAAAAGATAATTTAGATGAGTATGGTGACGAACACGCTATAACAACTAAAGACGCTCTTGAAAAAGACGATTTAGATGAGTATGGTGACGAACATGCTATAACAACTAAAGATGCTCTTGAAAAAGACGATTTGGATAAGTATTAATAATAAATAAAACAAAAAAAGGTACTAGTAAGTACCTTTTTTTGTTTATAATATAATAATTAAATATGGAAAAGATTACAAAAACTGGTATTAATGGTATTGAATTAATTAAAAAATTTGAAGGGTTTTCTAGTAAGCCTTATTTATGTCCAGCAAAAATTTGTACTATAGGATATGGAGCAACATTTTACCCTAATGGTAAGAAAGTAACAATGACTGACAAACCAGTAACAGAAGCTGAAGGTGTTGAATTATTAAAATCTATGTTATCAAAATTTGAGCAATATGTTGATTCTTATTGTATCGATAAAATAAATCAGAATCAATTTGATGCTTTGGTATCATTTTGTTATAATTTAGGGCCAGCAAATTTAAAATCATCAACGTTATTGAAAAAAGTTAATTCAAACCCTAACGATGAATCTATTAGAGCTGAATTTATGAAATGGACAAAAGCTTCAAATAAAGTATTAAAAGGTCTAGTTGTTAGACGACAAGCGGAAGCTGATTTATATTTTAAAAAATAAAAGATAATAAAATAATGTAAAAACCTTGGCTACGGCTGGGGTTTTTTGTTTTTTAATTAATATTTATAGATAAACGAATTAATGGAAAAACAAAACAAATTTTATATTGGTATTTGCTCAACAATAATATTGCTTTATTTTTTTACACATACATTATTAATGTTAGATTTTTTTCCAATGTGTAAAGAAGTTGCTATTTTTAATTATATCGCTGTTTTAATTTTTTCTTTTCCATCAACATTATTTATTCGTAATTATATTAAAAAAAGCAAAGAGTCAACTAAATTAAATTATTACGCTAAAAATTTAAATGAAACATTAATACACCAATCACATAATCAACTATTTTACGATGGTAATGTTACCGAAGGTTCTAAACATCTAACCAAAGAAGTCACACTTTCAACGCTTGTTGATAGATGTTCTATATGGCTTTATAATAATGATAAAACAGCAATTAATTGCGAACAGTTATATATCAAAAGTGAAGATAAATGGTATAGTGATATTATATTACATAAGAAAGATTATGAACCGTATTTTAATTCGCTTATAGTTGACCCAATAATAATTGCTGATGATGCTCTTTCTCACCAATCAACAAAATGTTTTAGTGAATCTTATTTAATACCATTAGGTATTAATTCTATGTTAGACGTACCTATATTGTACAAAGGTAAAACTATTGGAGTTATTTGTTTAGAGTCGTATAAACAAAGAAATTGGCATAAAGTTGAAGTTAATTTTGCTGAAATGTTATCATCTATTTTTTCTTTTATGTATTCAGTTAAGGAAAACAAAAAAGTTGAATTAAATTTAAAAGATTTTGAAGATTTTGTTAATGAAACAGCATTAGTTTCAAAAACTGATAAAAATGGTAAGATTATATATGCTAATAAAAAATTTATAGAAATTTGTGGATATAGTAAAAGAGAGATTATGGGTAAAGACCACAATATTGTCAATTCTGGAACACAACCTAAAAATTATTGGCCAAAAATGTATAAAAAAACAGTAAAAGATAAAAAAATTTGGCATGACATTGTTGTAAATAAAAAAAAGAATGGTAATTTATATTATGTTGACACTTATATTAAAGCAGAATTTGACCACGACACTGATGAGTTGTTAGGCTTTTCATCAATAAGACAAGATGTTACCGAGTTAATAGAAACACTTAACGAAATAAATAAAAAGAACACCTATTTAGAGCATGCTGCGAAGATTCTAAGACACGATATGCATTCTGGTATAAACACATACATCCCAAGAGGTATTAGTTCGTTAGAACGAAGATTAACGCAAGATATTATTGACCAAAATAAATTAGAATCACCTTTAAAAATGTTAAAGGAAGGGTTAAAACACACACAAAAAGTTTATAAAGGTGTTTATGAGTTTACTAATTTAGTTAAAAAAGATGCGTCATTATCAAAAGATTACAACAATTTAAAAGAAATTTTAATTAACTTTTTAAAGTCAACTGCCTACCTAAGTCAAGTTAAAATCGAGGAATTACCTAATTATGAGGTTAATGAATCACTATTCTGTACTGCTATTGATAATTTAATTAGAAATGGGTTAAAATATAATGATTCTAATAATAAAATTGTCACTATTTATATGGAAGATGAAGACACCTTAATTGTTCAAGATAATGGTAGGGGTTTAACACAAGAAGAGTTTGATGCTTTTTCAAAACCATATTCTAGAGATAAAAGTCAAAAAGAAGCTGGAACTGGTCTAGGGTTGAACATATGTATTGCAATATTAAATGAACATGGTTTTAAGATATTCTGTGAAAAAAATGAAATAGGTACTAAAATTAAAATTAAACTTAAATAGTTATGATAGATTCAATTTTATTAGTGGATGATGAAGATTTATTCCACTTAGTTTTCGAAGATGCTTGCAGTCTTCTAGATATAACACTTTCACTCCAAAGTGTATCATCAGCTGATGAAGCTGAAAAAATGTTTAAAGAATGGTATGAACATAATAAAACCGAAGAAAGACCAGAATGTGTTTTTGTTGATTTAAATATGATAGGTTCAACATTTGATGGTATTGAATTGGTCAGAAGAATTAATTTTGAATATGGTAATCATGTTGTAATAGGAATTATTTCTTCTAGTGATGAACCAGAGGAACAAGCTAAAGCAGTAAAAGCTGGTGCTCAATTTTGGATAGTTAAAACTGATGAGATTGAACCTAGATTAGAAGATTTTAGAAAAGATTTTGATAAATATAAAAAAGGTAGAACTTCGTTTAAAGTTTATAGATAATGATTAAGTTCGATAAAAATACAATAGAACAACTTTTAAAATTATATGAATCTAGAAAAATAGGTTTAGAAGGTAATATTGTAAAAATTATTGACACTGATGACACTAACTTTAAAAAGTATTTAGATACATGTATTGAAAATGATAATGAAAATAGAAGAAAAAGATTAAGTATTACAAAACAAATACAAGCACAAAATACTGAATTAAAAAAAGCGAAAGATGAAAACGAAAGAATTAATCAAGAATTAAAACTAGCTTTAGAACAAACTCAAGAAGCTAAAAAAATTGCTGAAAATGATTTAGATTTACTTCAACAAAAAACTCAATTTGAATTAATTGGTTTAATAGTCAAAATATCTTTATCAGTAATAATAGGTGTTGGGGTTATAACTACTGGTATTTATATTTATATATTAACAATAGGTGGTGATTCAAAAATAATAGAAACTTCTTGGTCTAATATGTTTGGTATATTACTAACTAATAGCTTTAGTATTATAGGTACGATAATGGGGGTTAAATATGCCTCTGATAAAATAAATAAAAAATAATTATGAGTTACACAAGAGAACAAATTAAAATGGCTGTTGAAACTAAAGGTTACAAATGGTTTAACGATGATGCAAATAAATCCTATGATGTAAATATTGTGGGTGTAAGAAACGTTGCAACTGGTAAAAAAGTTACTAACGTATTTGATGATACTATTACAATATCTTTTAAAGATGAAAATGGGCAATGGCAATTCTTTGCATGGGCTGCAACTACAGACCCAGGAAAGAAGTCAATGCTTGAATGGAATAAAATGGGTATTACTGGTGGGTGTGCTCGTTTATTAGCTGGACAATGGAGAACTACTTGGGCAATCGATAAACATCAAGGTAAATATGACGCATTATGTCAACGTTTATCAAAAGTTAAAGTATATCGTGATTCTGATTTCGATTTAGAATACGATGAAGATAAAATAACTGAAGGGATGTATGGTATTAACATACATAAAGCTGGTCAAGATTCTACTTGGGTTGAAAATTGGAGTGCTGGTTGTCAAGTATTTAAAAGAGTAAAAGACTTTGATGTATTTATGAAGATAGTGAGAAAAGCATCAAAAATTCATGGTAATAAATTTTCATACACATTATTAGAATCTACAGATATTAAATAATATGAAAAATAATTTTAATAGGTTAAATTTGTTAGCATATATTCATAACCCAATAAGTTTAAATGATATGTTTAAAATATATGATGAGAACAACATTAAATATGATAATTGTGTGTTGTATGGAGATTTCGTACAATCATTTTTAGGTTTAATTTTTGATACTTATTTGGGTGATGAATATACTAATTTAGAAAATCAATTAAAACATTTTGATTGGTGTTGGAATAAAACTATAAATAATTTTAAAAAGGAAGGGTTAAATTTCAGAGAAATAAAATTGTATCAATATTTTTTGGAATTTGTTTTAGAAGTTTTTTATTATGACACCAATAAAGAAAATCAAAAAGATTTAAACGAAAATTTATTAACTATATGGTATAATATCTTTGATTATAACAAAGAAAAAACTAATGCTGATATTGATACTTTACTAGGATTATACAAAATATTTGAAAAAGCATTAAAAAAATAGGTTTTACTATTTATTTTTTAAAAAAATAGATTAGTTTTAAAATAAAAATTATGAATACCGAAAGATTGTTTAATTTGGTCATGTCTGATATGGGTATGGACAAGATGAAATTGGAAGATGATTTAGAAAGAATTATTAATAATAAAGAATTATCTATCGATGAAAAAATTAGTATGACTAAATCTATATTATATAGAATGTCAACAACTGAGAATGCTATCGCTACATTTAGCGATTTATTAAATAACAATAACAAAATAGAAAAACAAAATTAAAAAAAGATGGAAAAGTACGAAGAACTTAAAACATTAGTAACTTCAATGGAAGATGATGCTATTAAATTTTATGAAAAAGGAAATAAAGCAGCTGGTGTTAGATTAAGAAAAACATTACAAGAAGTTAAAACTTTAGCTCAATCAGTTAGATTAGATGTGTCTACAAAAACAAAATCTACAAAAACTGTTTAAAAAAAAATAAAATTATGTTAATAGATATATTTAATAAATTATTCGTTGTTTTATTCATGTTATCTTGTTTAAATATAATAAGACATGGATATTATTTTATTCAAACGGTTATAACATCTAATGATGAGGAACCTAAAAAATATAAATTATCTAAAATACAATTAACTTTTTTAGGTATATCTATTGCATATATTTTATCAGTGTTTATTACTGGTATTACAATTTAAATTGATAAAATGTCAAATATACAAAAAACATTAGATTCCTTACAACCATATGTTATAGGTATTAGATATCTTGAAGGAACACCTCTAGTTGATGCAGTGTTTAAAGAAGGATGGACTGTACCAGATGACAACACAATCAAAAAAGTTAGGGGTAACGATGAAATGAATTACTATATGCTTTTTAGTGAGGTTAAAGGTATTGGATTAGATGAATTATTAGAATACGTTAAGAAAACAATTGACTTAAATGTTGAGCGTGAAAAGAAACACGATTTACTAAAAGAAAAAGTTAACGAATTAAAAGAAATTTTTAAGAAAACTAGTTTAGAAAAATTAAAAAGACTTAAATTTACTTTTAACGAAGAAGACTTAATGCCTAAATTAGATGATTTTGATGCTGAGATTGACGAAACATTTGAAGAAGAAATCATTGAAACGACACAACCTAACTTTTACCCAGAAAACGTTGATGAGTATCCTACATCTGAGGAAAAAGTATTCGAAGAATCAACAATTTCAACATACTTAGATGAAAATGGACATCCAATAGAATTAAGTGAAGAAGAATTAGAAATGATTGAAGAGGAAAAAAGAGCTTTAAAAAACATGGAGATGTTAAAAGCTAAAAAACAAAATGAAAAAACTAAAAACTTATCTAGCAAAGTTGAATTACCACCTAGATAATAACAAACAAACAAACAAACAACAATAAAAAAAAGCCCCATTGGGGCTTTTTTTATGGCTTATTAAAAGCTCGTTCAAAAGCTTCTTGTACTGTGTGTGTTAACCACACACCAGCAGCAGATAATAAACCATTTAAGAAAACAATCATGAAAGGGTTAGTAACACCAATTGAACCTATAGGTGTTAATTTACCATATCCAAAGTATATTAATACTCCAGAAACCGCAAAACCCATCCAAGTACCTAAACACATAAAACAAGTGAATAGTTTGTGGATACTGTAACCTCCAGTACCCATTTTAGATAGAAAATTTCTCCATCCTTCAAATACGGAACCATATATCATGTTATTACATGCCCCGTAACAAATAAGAATAAAAATTAATGTAATCATAGTTTTTTATTTAAATATATGCATTATAGACGGTATAGTCAATATTTATATTAAAAAGAACGTGAAAGAATTTATAAAACATAGGTTAATTGTTTTACTTAATGAAAGTAAAAATGATGAACATCAGTATCAAACTAGAGATATTGGTGGTTCTGATGTGTATTATAAAAAAAATAAAAAAGATAAATATTGGGAATTTATAGAAAAAGAAGAGTTTGATAAAAAAGCCAATAAAGATAATACCGTAAAATTTAAAAATGAAAACACTAATTAAAAAATTATTAAGAGAATCTTTTGATGTTGAAACAAAAGATAAAGACATAGTTTGTGATGAATGTGGTCATTCATGGGATAAAAAAGATTCTAAAAAAAGTGATTTATATATTTGTCATGAATGTGGTCATGACAACGAACCACCTTATGATGATGATACTCTTAATGAATCTGAAGGCGAGCAAAATGTTGCTGGTGTTCTTATTAAATGTCTCAAAACTGGACGTGTTTTTTTATTACATAGAAACGACCCTAACCCTAAATGGGCTCTTATGTCTGGTGGTATGGATGAAGGTGAAAAACCAATTGACACGCTAATCAGAGAAATAGGTGAAGAGTTACAAATAAACGCTGATGGGTTAATACAATTTGAATATGATAAAACTGAACATATACCAGAAAAAAATAGAACATTTCATTTTTATAAAGGGTTTACTATGTCAGAATTTACACCTACATTGGACCATGAAAATTTGGGTTATGGTTGGTTTTCAAAAGATAAATTACCAAGTCCGTTATATCAAGGGTTAAAAGAAAAAATACAAAGAATATGAGTGATAAAATGATTGATAGAGAAATTAAGATAATTGAAAATGAAATAGAAGCAGATAAATTCATGACTGTAATTAGGAAGAAAAGTTTCATCAACGATTTAAAAACTGGGTTAGGTGAAGAAATTAAAAAGAACCCAAATAAGGTTAAATTAATTAAAAAACCTTGGTACAGTAAAGGGTTAAGTATTATAAAAAAAATATTTACAACGTTTTAATATGACATATGAAGATTTAATCGAAACGATATCTGAAATTTTAGGTAACGATAAAATACAAAAAAAAGGCTTGGTTCTGACTTATTTTTTAACAGAAAAAAACCATCATAAAATGAATGAACATTTATTTTACAAATCAAACCCTATTACTGAGAAATTTGAAACTAGTGATGAATTTGAAGTTGAAATAGATGGATTATTGATTAAATTTGTAAAAAGATAAAAATTTGTTTTTTAAATAATTTTTTTATATTTTTGTATAAAAAATAAAATGAATAAACAAATTAAGTTATTAGAAGATTTCGGTGACTACGAATATGTCGCTGGTTTAGATGAAGTAGGTAGAGGTTGCGGTGCTGGTCCAGTTGTTACAGCAGCAGTTATAATGCCGAAAGGTTTCAAATCTCCACTTATAAGAGATTCTAAAAAACTATCCCCAAAACAAAGAAATGAAGCGTATCAATTAATAATGGATAACGCTATCGCTATTTCTTGTAAAGCTGGTTCTGTTTCAGATATTGATGAAATTGGTATAAACCCAACAACATTCAAAACTATGGTTAAAAATATAGATGAAATATCTGAAATTTTATCCAAAGATTATCCTATAAGTGAAACTGTTTTGGGTCAAGAAAAACAACTTAAAATGGTTAAAGAACCGTTAAAAATAGGTGCTATTTTAGTTGATGGTACTGAATGGATTAAAGATTCAGATATTAAAGTAACCCTTGTACCTAAAGGTGATGACACCTACACATGTATTGCAGCAGCAGCTATTATTGCAAAGGTTAGACGTGATGAATATATGTGTAAACTACATGAATTACACCCAGAATACAATTGGTGTAAAAATAAAGGTTATTTAACGCCAGACCATATTGAAGCTTTGAAAAACCATGGTTCAAATAGATATCATAGAAAACAATACGTAAAAAATTTCGTAAAAAATTTGGTAGATTAAAAAATAATATTTACATTTGTACTATAAGAAAATTAAATGGAAAAAAATACTAAAATATCGTTATTAATAATATTGGTTAGTTTTTTAACATGTCTACTATTAGCATCATGTGAAAAGATTACACCTGGTAAATATACACAGAATAATCCTCAAACAAAAGATACATCTACTTTTGAATGGCAATTTGAGAATAAAGGCACATTACCTAATTGGGGTAATCCGACTACAAATATTTTAGTTGGTACTAGGTGGGTTTTAACTAAGGTTGTCATTAATTTTGCGTCATCAACACCAAACGATACTATCGATTTTGTGACCAATAATCAATACAAATGTAATAACAGCTCTTACAGAACTTATACATTAACATCTGGTGTCGCATCAACAAATAAAACTCTAACTCTAAATTATTTTTATCCTTTTGGTGGCAGTCATTACAGTGGTCAAGTAGGTGAGTTTTTTGTTACTGATAGTATAATTAATAATGCCGAATTTAAAAATATACAAAACTCAACATCATTAATAAAAGCATGGTTTAAACGTATAAAATAATTAAGCTAAAATCAATAAGTTAAAAATATATTAAAAAAAAATAAAAAAATACTTGCAAAATAAAAAAATAGTTAGTACATTTGTAACACTTAATTATAAATCTTAAAAATAAAATTATGAGCACATTTTTAAAAGCAATGCAAACAGCTGATTCATTAACAGAAAACGGTATGGTGACAAATTCATCATCTTTAAATCATTGTGTTGATTTATTTTTCCAAATTGGAGCGATGAGAGGTCAAGATAAACAAAGACTTATCAATGCGTTTACAAAAGCATTTGCTGAAAATCCATTACATGCGATGAAGTTATTGTTTTGGGCTCGTGATGTAAGAGGTGGTGCTGGTGAAAGACAAATCTTTAGAGATATTGTATCTTACTTATCAGAAAACCGTACTGAGATATTAAGTAAAAATTTACATTTGTTTAACGAGTTTGGACGTTGGGATGATTTACTAACACTTATTGGTACACCATTACAGACTAAAGCTTTAAACTTAATCTCTGATGCGTTAGACAGAAAGGATGGGTTGGCTGCTAAATGGATGCCACGCCCAAACGTATCCAACCGTGAAAAAAAACTATGGGCAAACGTATTGAGAAAACACTTGGGTCTTACACCAAAACAATACCGTAAGTTATTGACTGAAAATTCTAACACAGTTGAGCAATTAATGTGTGCTAGAGAATATTCTAAGATTGAGTACTCTAAATTACCATCAAAAGCAATGAGTGATTACATGAAAGCGTTCTCTAAGAACGATTTAGAGCGATTCCAAGCTTACTTAGGTTCTCTTGAAAGAGGTGAAACTAAGATTAACGCTGGAGCGGTGTACCCATATGACATCGTAAAATCCTTGAAACAAGGTAACGCTAGAGGTGCTAATGAGCAGTGGAAAGCTTTACCAAACTACATGACTACAAATGAAGAATTTGTATTACCAGTAGTTGACGTTTCTGGCTCAATGTCATGCCCAGCTGGTGGTAACCCTAACGTTACTTGTATGGATGTGGCAATCTCTTTGGGGTTATATATTTCTGAAAGAAACGTAGGACCTTTCCAAGATGCTTTTATTACTTTCTCTGATAGTCCAAAGTTAGAAATATTGAAAGGTGGCTTAAATGAGCGTTACAAACAACTTCAAAGAGCTGATTGGGATATGTCAACAAACTTGGAAGCTGTATTTAAGTTAATACTTAAAAAAGCTACTGAGTCCAATGTTCCTCAATCGGAAATGCCTACAATGATTTTAATCTTGTCAGATATGGAATTTAATTCTGCGGTTAGTCGTAGAACTGGGTACAGTGTAGGGGCTCAAAAAATGATTGATGAAATGTATACAGCTGCTGGGTATAAAACTCCAAAACTTGTATATTGGAACATTCAATCAAGAGGTGATAACAACAAACCAGTACACTTTGATACAAATGGTACTTGTTTAGTCAGTGGTTTTTCACCAGCCTTGTTAACAAACTTGTTAGCTGGTAAGGATTTATCACCAATATCAATGATGTTGAGTGTTATTAACTCTGAGCGTTACTCACCAGTAACAATCTAAGATGTTGGGGTGTAAAACTCCAATTTTATTCAAATGTTTGTATAGAAAAATGCATTCTGCAACTAAAAAAACTTAAACAATTAATATAGTACAGAAAGTATAGTTTCCAGTCTATCGAAAACCAATGTGGTTTAACTTAAACTACATCACTAAAACTGGAATTCTTTATAAGATTTAGAATTAAAACTATCTCCGCATTTTGTTACAAACATCAACTAAAAGGACTCACTAGAGTCCTTTTTTTTGTTTTTATACTTTACTATGTCAAAAAAAAACAATAAAATTAATATAAATAATAATAATAGTATATTTAAATAATATAGAATGAAAAGAATAGTTGTAAAAGAAATTGATAGATTAAAAAGTTCCACATTTGATGATAAAATAGTTAGTGAATATTTAATATATTTTGTAATCAATCAAGGAGGTGAAGATATTATTTTAAAAGGTTTTACTGAATATGGTGAAAATAATAAAAACTCTAAAATCAATGAAATAATTCTAGAAAATTTCACAAAAAATGAATTAACTACATTAAATAAAGAAAATATAATCGAAGAAGTTAGTTTTTTCGAACCAATTAAATAAATAAAAATGAAAGAAAATCACCCATTAATTATAGTGTTTTATTTAGACGCTGAAATGATGCAAGTAGCTGAAATAATTAAACCTTTTACTGAATCAGTTAACATGTTATTGAGTCAAAAAAATGCTAACGCATTAGCATTCTTCTTACCAACAAAAGGTGAAGAAAGAGTTGAATGTATAAATCCAACAATTATATCTGAACCAGATATGGCTAAGATAAATAAATTAGTTGAAGATATTAAGACAAATTTTTCAATAGGTGAAGATATTAATTTAGATATTGAAGACGTTGAAATAACTGAAAAACCATGTGAATGTGGTAATAACCCAGATGGTAAATGTAAATGTAATGACTAAAGAATATAAAGCAAAAATGTATGATGAATACATAAGAGAAAGCGATTTTTTACAAAGAGAAAACTCTAAGATAAAATCAGAATTTGTTACAAATATCCCTCAAGATAAACAAGATATTATCGATAGAAATAATGCTAGAATTAGTGTTCTAGTTAAAAACTTAGAAAATCTATTTATAGATTGATTTTTAAGGTCTAGTACTAGTCCTTCTTATTTTTGTGTATGGCCATTCAGTTTCTTCATGTATAATATCATACATTCTACCAACATTTGCTGGTGTGGCCGTACCCATAAATAATAAACTTTTAATTTTTTGTTTTTTAGCTATTTTAGCTAAAGTGTGATGTAATCGTTGAGCATCTTCTAAATTTTTACAAATTATCATATCAAACTGGTCTTCATTATATATAATAAGTTTATTGTGAACAACAATTATTTGTTTAACCATTTTTTTTGAATGAGCACCTATCATTAATCTTTTAACGATTTCTCTAATCGTAGGCCTTTCATCACCAACATAACCGTAAATATAAAATGTCTCTTCAATGTCGTATTCATCTGAAGTCAATATTGTCCAATCACCTAAAGGTGTTTCTGTATATAACTTACCATACTCATCTCTTAACAATCTAAATGAATCTTTCTCTTCTGTTGGTTTAGTTATACATATTTCATATTTAACACTTTTAATACCGTTAGTATTTAAAAATTTTTTAGGGTATAATACATTATTATCTTCCTTCATTTTATGAAATTTTAAATAAACATTTTCTATTGTTTTACATTTATATAATGTTTTTTTATACTTACCATTTGATAATAATACAATTCTATATGACATGTTCTTGTTTTTTTATATAAAAATACGTACTTTAGTGAAAAAATAAATATTAATATGAGTAAAAGAGATTATTACGATGTATTAGGCGTTAGTAAAAATGCTAGTGTTAATGAAATTAAAAAGTCTTATAGAAAACTAGCTAAAGAATATCACCCAGATAAAGGTGGTGATGAGCATAAGTTTAAAGAAGTATCGGAAGCATACGAAACATTGTCAGATGATGGTAAAAGAGCTAATTATGACCGTTTTGGTCATTCTGGACCTAAACAACAACAACGAGGAAACCCTTTTGCTGACTTTGGTGGTTTTAGAAACCCTTTTGCTGACTTTGGTGACTCACAAATTATTGTTGGTGATAATATAATAATGACATTAAAATTAACGATGGAAGAAATTTTTACTGGAGTTAAAAAAACTTATAAATATACTAGAAAAGGTACTTGTGATACATGTCATGGTCATGGTGGTGAAGATATGACTGATTGTAGTGTATGTGGTGGTTCTGGTAAAATGGTTAATGTTATTAATACACCAGTTGGGTTTATGCAACAAATAATAACATGTAATCATTGTAATGGTGTAGGTAAAACATACACCAAAGAATGTAAGGTGTGTATTGGTAAAGGAGTTTTAAATAAAACTGAAACAATAGAAATTGAAGTACCTCCAGGCGTTCTAGAAGGTATGGTTTTTGTTATGGAAGGTAAAGGTCATGGAATTAAAAGTGGTGTTGAAGGAGATTTACACATTAAAATACACGAATTAACACATAACATATTTACTAGGTCTGGGTCTGATTTAAAATTAAATCTTAAATTAAGTTACCCACAATTAATATTAGGTGATAAAGTTGAGATAGATACTATCGAAGGTGGTAAAATTAGAGTATCTATACCAGAATATAGTGAAGTTGGTTCAAATTTAAGAATACCTTTTAAAGGTACTAAAATATACGGTAAAGAAGGTAGAGGTGATATATTAATTACTTTAGGGATAGATATACCTAAAAACTTAGATGATAACACTAAATCGATTATTATTGATTTAAAAGAAAAATTAACAACCGTTTAAATTAATAAAATAAAAAAATAGTTTTTTATTGCATTAAAAATAAAAAATGTGTATATTAGATTAAAATAATTAATAACTTAAAATTAAAAATATGGCAAAATTTGAAGAACCATTTGAAGACACATTAGATTTATACAATGAAGTAATCAAATCTATTGGGTTAGACAACTATGTTAACATTACAGTTTTGGTGAATAACAAATCAAAAGAATTATTCAAAATTATTAAAGCTAATGAATTGTTGAAATATAAAACTGGTGATGATATCATTATTATTCTTAATGAACAAATTTTTGAACAATTAACTGATGAACAAAGAAGAATAGTTGTTGAAGAATCTTTAGCTAGTATCCATTATGATATGGAAAATGATAAATTAATTATAACCAAACCAGATGTAGTAACATTTAGTGGTGTATTATCTAAACACACGTTTGATAAGTGGAATACATTACGTGAGTCTATTAAATCTTTATACGAAGCTGAAAAACAAGTTGAAGATGAGGCTGCTAATGCTACTAGTAAAAAAGCAAAAACATACTAATGAGTAGAGAAGAAGTAGAAGAACTATTGGCTGAGTCAAACCCAGAAGCGTTATTCATGGATGGGTTTGACGATGCTATAATAGGTATAGCTGAAAGACCTAATTTTGGTCCTATAGTAGCTTACGATGAAGAAAAAATAATTGAGATTCTATTCCATCAAATGGAAGCATCACCAGAAGATTTAGTTGATAGAACCAAAGATGAAGTTTGTTTAGAAATGGCTTTAGATTACTATTACTACAACGTAAAATCAACATGGATGGGTGAAAACACACCAATTATTATAACGACAAAATTTTATGAATAATATGAATTTAACTAATGAATTTAGAGATTATGCTATTAAGCATATGGGTGTTTCATCTTTAGAGTTTCACCAATGGGAACAAATGCAAGAAAAACTTTATGGTTCTCAAGCGTCATTAATGGTGCCATCAGCATCATTAACACCTTATATTCTTGAAGAAAGAGAATTAAGAGCAACACAAATGGATATTTTTTCCAGACTGATGATGGACCGAATAATCTGGTTAGCTGGACCAGTCAACGATAGAATGAGTACAGTAGTACAAGCACAGTTAATGTTCTTGGATAACTTGGAAACAAAAGATATCACACTTCATGTCGATAGTCCAGGCGGTTCAGTTAAATCTGGTTTATCCATTGTTGATGTAATGGACTACATCACTTCTGATTGTGTAACAATCAACACTGGTATGGCAGCAAGTATGGGTAGTATCTTATTAGGTGCTGGAACAAAAGGTAAACGTTACACATTACGTTTTAGTAGAGTAATGTTACACCAAGTTTCAACTGGTGCACAAGGTAATATTCAAGATATTAGACGTTCAATTGCTGAGGGTGAAAAATATAATGAATTATTATTTGGATTGTTAGGTAAATATACTGACAAAGACCCAAAACAAGTTATGGAAGATGCTAGTCGTGATTTATGGTTAAATGCTGATGAAGCATTATCATATGGTATTGTTGATAATATTATCACAGCTAAAAAGAAAAAATAAATATATAATTACTTGCATTTTTTAAAAAATGTTTGTACATTTGTATTAAGAAATAAATAGAGTGGGTTTTTAATCGAAACCCACATATTTATAAAACACGTTCTTTTAAATTATGGGGTATTAAAGGTATTGACTGGGTATAGTCGTAGGTAGTAAGCATGTAGTGCTAGATTGGAAGCACTTTAAACTGTCTATTACAACAAGAATTGACAACGATTTAATCGTATCAGAAAATTTCCTTGACGAAGCGACATTCGTTTCTAACGGAGAGCTTGCAGTAGCCTAATATTGCTGATGGTGGTAATCCACTAACGAGATGATGGTAAACCATCTATGGTATGAATACTAGTGGGTCCAAAACCACTATAAAAGTAAGGAAGATTTCGGATAGTTAGTAAACTATGACCTAAACATGTAGAAAGCATTGAAGAATATCCAACACATCGGTTCGACTCCGATATACTCCACCATTGAGTTTTTGTAAAATTAATATAGGTTTATTTTACAAAAACATTTAAAATTCTATAAATGATTCATTCTCAAACACGCCACGAGAAATGAAATTATAACCCTCAGTAAGTCGCTTTACTGGGGGTTTTTATTTTTCAGTATATTTATTATTAAAAAATATTATGAAAGAAATTAAAAATTTTTTGATGAAAGCTTTAAGTTCAAAAAGCGATGTTTCAAGTAAAAGACTTATTGCTTTTTTAGCATTCATTATGATGTGTATTGGGTTTATTACCAATTTATTTTTCGGATATAAAGTCGAAGAACACATGTTTAAATCAATGGAGTGGGTGGTTGAAATTGGTATGGGTGTTGTATTATTAGACCCATTAACTAGAAGATTTGGTAAAGTTGATGAAGTTAAAAAAGAAGAACCACAACCTACAACTAGTGGGTCAACACAAACACAAACTGTTAGTAGTGGAACAACAGCGACAAATTCTATCGATATGCCAACTGGACCAGACCCAGTAGAATAAAAAAAAAAGGGGGTTTGACCCCCTTTTTATTAACAACCTATTTACTTGGTGGTGTAGGTGGTATTGTTGTTGTTTGTCTAGGTTTACCGCATCCACATCCAAATGTTACATCTAATTTTACCATTTTTTTTACTTTTTATTTTTATGTTATTCTATTCTATTATAACCCACAAATGATTGTAAGCTGTTTTTCTAATTGAACTAATATTAATTTTTTACCTCTTAAACAATGCGATATTTTTCTGATATTTGTTAATTTACCTTTTGAAAAATTATTTATGAATAAATAATCAGCGGCATCAACTAAAGAATCAAAAATTATTTCATTATTATCAGTTAAATTAATCGCTTTAAATTCAATTGTTATTTATATATAAATATTGACTAATATTAAAATTAATCGTATATTTAAATATGTTCAATTCAAAATATAATATAACTTTATTAGATAGTAAATGGAAACTAATAAAAAATGATGTAAAAATTACATCAATACCTAGAAAAGGTGAATTTATCTATCTAATTGATAGATACTATAACGTTCTTAATGTTGTTCACAATATTAATAAAAAATATAATATTATTATTATAATTGAAGAGTTAAACAAAGAAAATGATATTAATGATAAAAATATAAAAAATTAAAAAATAATTTTAATTTTACTTGACAAACTACATATTTATTTGTACATTTGTAATATAATTAAAAGCAACGTTCTTTAACTTATTAAAAATATTATCTAAAAAGATGGGTTCTGCAACCAAAACATATATATTCTATAAGGGATTAGTTGGTATGTTATCAATACGAAAGTATGGGGTACAACGGAATTAATCAAACTTAGTTAGATTTCTAAGTAAAATTAAAATCACGTCACAACCACCCCAATAGGTGCAAGTAGGATGTAGTTGAATAATAGTAGACTCTCGCCAAAGCGTAGCCGAAGACGTAAAAAGGGTTAATCCGATGGGATGAAAAAAGACAAACAACCATCTTGAGATAAACTTCTTGGCAGAAAGAATCTATACAGCAATTTAAAAAAACTACTATATATTTCAAAACAGTTAAAAATAGATTCTGGCCAAATTTATTGCTATAAGCACGAGGGAAGTGCGACTACCGTGGAGGTAGAGGGTAAAAGGTTCGAGTCCTTTATAGCAGTCATATTGCGTTATGGTGTAAGAGGTTGCACACGAGGCTCATAACCTTGAAGGGTGGTTCGACTCCACGCTACGCTACTAATTTATATGTATAATTAAACCTTTTTAATTTTAAGTTGTCTAATAAAAAAATAACAATAAATTAAATAAAAAAAAATGAAAAAATTATTATTAAGTGTTTTAATCTTGACATCCTTGGTTTGTTTTTCTCAAGATTCTTTAAAAGTGGTTAAAAATAAACAACACAAAAAAGAAAACAAAATTGAAAAAAAACTACGTAAAGAAGAAAAGAAAGAAAGAAAAGCTGAAAAGAAAGAAAGAAAAGCTGAAAAGAAGGAGGTTAAACAAGAAAAGAGAGAATTAAGTAAAGATAAATAAAAAAAAGAATAGTTTCAGCAATTTTCTGGATGAAATTAAATTTATAAAAGTTCAATTACATAAATACTATTCTGACCTTATTAAAAGCCATCTTTTTAGATGGCTTTTTTTTATTTATACTTGCAACATAACAAAAAAAGTAGTAAATTTGTAAAAAATGATTCTTATAATATTTATAATACTTATTATTATTATTAATAAGAATGATAGAATTAATAATAGAAAAAAATGGTAAATAAATTAACAAGTGAAAATTTAGAATTAGTTATTGACACTTACAAAACTAAATATGATGAGGGGTTTACCTCAGATGAAATTTCATCTATTTTAAAGAGATATAAAATAGATAAAAATAGATTTTATGAAGCGTTAGGTGTTAATACATGCATGGTGATTGAAGGTCAAACCATTACCTATCATTGTGATGTTGAAAAGGGATTACGATGCGTTATTGAAGACCGTGACCAAAATATTTTAGAGTGGGATTAAATTTAAAAATAAAATATTATGGGAGGAATAGGGCAAAACATGTTAAGGGAAATGAAAGAAGATGGGTACGGTATGTTTTTTGATAAAAAAAATAAACCTAAATTACTGATTATCGGTAATATGAGACACGGGAAAGATTCGTTAGCTGAAATCTTTAATGAAGAATTTGGTTACACATTTGAATCATCATCTCAATCAGCAGCAAACATCTTTTTGTATGACTTATTGAAAGATAAGTATGGTTATAAAACACCAGAAGAGTGTTTTGAAGACCGAGTTAATCACAGACAAGAATGGTATGAAGCTATTTGTGATTACAACAAAGATGATAGAGCTAGATTAGCTAAAGGTATCTTACAACGTTCAGATTGTTATGTAGGAATGCGTGACAGAGATGAAATCGAAGAATGTTTAAGACAAGGTATTTTTGATTTGGTTATTTGGGTGGATGCATCTGAAAGACTACCAAACGAAGATGCGAGCTCTTTCAACATTGATAGAACATGTGCA
>JACCDX010998088.1_pt1 | contig 51977 bp, 45 predicted proteins | sample 7449681 | NCBI WGS metagenome assembly JACCDX01 (sample SAMN15323450, study PRJNA562643) | freshwater metagenome | isolation source: river surface water | place: USA:Blue River Watershed | collected 2017-08-18
ATCCTGTTTGGCTCCGGCGCTGCAGTTGTACTGCGTATTGCGCTCACCGTAGTGGCGGCTGCGCTCCTTGAGTTGTCTTTTTTACAAATCATCGGCGGCATCTTGCTCTTGTACATCGGCGCTCAATTGCTGAGTGAAGATGGCGAGGAAGACGAAGGTGAAGTGGAAAAAGCCAGCCTGTTTGCGGCCATTCGAACCATTCTGATTGCCGACATTGTGATGAGCCTAGACAACGTGATTGCCGTGGCTGCTGCAGCCAAAGGCAACATGACACTCCTCATTTTGGGCTTGGCCATCAGCATTCCCATGGTTATTTTTGGCAGCGCCATCATGATCAAACTCATGACCCGCTTTCCCATCATCGTCACTTTTGGTGCTTGTTTGATTGGCTGGGTGGGCGGCGAAACCATTGCCAGTGATGTGGCGCTTCGTGAATTCTCGTCAGAGAATTCTTGGCTGCATTACACAGCAGCCACAGTAGGCGCATTGGCTGTTTTGGCCATTGGCAAATTCTTTCAAAAGAAACACGATAAAGAACAGCCGACAGACGCGCAAGCTTAAAAATCAAGCAAGCGTTTGTAGCCAAGCCGGCCCGCTGTGGTCGGCTTTTTCACGCCTTTAAGTTGACGAGCGGGCTTAAAATTGGCCTTTACCAAGGATCCTCATGACACGCCTTCGCTCCAATTACTTTCGCGGCTTTACATTGATTGAGATCATGGTGGTCATTGCCATCATTGGCGTGCTGGGCTCCTTGGCATTGCCCGCGTATCAAGACTATGCGGTGCGCGCCAAAGTGTCTGAAATGATGCTGGCTGCCACACCCTGCAAAACGGCCGTCACGGAGCTTGTGAGCTCCGCTTCGCAAGCTGATATCAGTGCTCAGCTGCCTGCAGCTTGTGCCACCCAAGCCTCCAAATACGTTGCCAGTTTGGCCGTTGATGCCAACGGTGTCATCACGGTAGAGGGCAACCCCGCCACGCTGCGTGGCAACACCAATGACAAAAGCAATGCTGTGTCGTTCACGCCCATTCAAACCGGCACAACGGCACTGGCCGGAACCACCGATGGTGGCAAATCTATTGCCGCTTGGCTTTGCGGTCCTGCGGCAAGCAATCCTCTCAACGCCAAGTACTTGCCCAACACGTGCAAAGGCTCTTGAGCGGGAGCACTGTAGCCAAGCACTATTTAGGGCGAGATCCAATGCCCCGACTTACCGCCTTGCTTCTCTAACAGCTTCACATCGGTGATGGTCATGCCGCGGTCGGCCGCTTTGCACATGTCGTAAATGGTAAGCAGGGCCACTTGAACAGCCGTGAGGGCTTCCATCTCAACGCCTGTTTGCCCCACCGTTTCTGCGGTTGCCTTGCAAACGACACTTGGCGTTGTCGCTTCTGACAAAACCTCAAACTCGACGGCCACCCGTGTGAGGGCCAAGGGATGGCACAAAGGAATCAAATCCGAAGTTCGCTTGGCGCCTTGAATGCCCGCAATTCGGGCAATGCCCAAGACATCGCCTTTTTTGGCGGTACCTGATTGGATCAAGGCCAAGGTACTTGCCAGCATTTGAATACGGCCCGTGGCCACTGCCACACGATGGGTCGATGCTTTGGCACCCACATCCACCATGTGGGCTTGGCCTTGGGCATCAAAATGAGTCAAGGGGGACAAAGTGTTTGGCAATGAATCAGGCATGGCGGTTGGCTAAAAAACTGGTAAAAACCATTTACAAAAGGTTAACGTAGTTCGAGCATGATACGGTTTTCGGATGGCCCACAGAAATTGGTACCAATACATTGAAGCGCGTTTCTCCAAAGTCTAAGCCACTGCTGGCCTTGTTGGCCATTTCACTGTGGATCACACCCGTGTGGTCTCAGCGCCCTGAAACGGCCATCGCAAACAGCCTTCCCGCCTTGGGCGATGGCTCAGACATTACCCTGAGCGCAGAACGGCAACTGGGCGATCGAATTGTGCGGGAGTTGTACAGAGATCCCGATTATTTGGAAGACCCCATCCTAGACGAGTACTTGCAAAGTATCTGGCAACCTCTGGTGCGGGGTGCGCAGGCCCGAGGCGAGATGACGCCCGAATTGCAAGAGCGATTTGCTTGGAAAATTTTCATTGGCCGCGACCGTTCGGTGAATGCCTTTGCCTTGCCGGGGGGGTATCTGGGTGTTCACTTGGGCCTGATCAGTGTGGTGAGTACGCGCGATGAATTGGCTTCCGTCATGGCGCATGAGTTAAGCCATGTCACCCAAAGACACATCGCCAGATCGATCGGTGATCAATCACGCATGGCGCCGTGGCTCATTGGCGCCATGATTTTGGGCATGTTGGCGGCCAGCAAAAGTGCGCAAGGTGCTCAGGCGGTGATTGTCGGCGGTCAAGCCATGGCGGCACAATCGCAACTGAACTTTTCGCGCGACATGGAGCGCGAGGCCGATCGAATTGGCTACGGCGTGATGTCGGAGGCAGGTTTTGACACGCAAGGTTTTGTCACCATGTTTGGCAAATTGCAGCAAGCCGCGGGCTTGAACGACAGCGGCGCTTTCCCTTATCTGCGAAGTCACCCTTTAAGCAGCGAGCGCATCGCCGATATGCAAGGACGGCAACAACTTCAAACGCCCAGGCCCGCGAATCAAGCCAACGATCTCGTGCAAGCCATCATGTCTGCCAGGGCACGTGTGTTGGCGCAGCCTGGCGTTGGCGCACTCAGGGCTTGGGCCAATGAAGCCACAGACTCGAGCATGGAGACACAAACGCTGAACAAACGCGTCGGTATTTTGTATGGCGCAGCATTCTCTTTAATGCAGTTGCGGGATTTGTCTGCAGCTCGCGCATTGCTGCCGCGCTTGCGACTTGCTCTGGGCAATCATGGCTCTGCACTGCGCCTTGTTCAGCTGTTGGAAATGGAGATGGCCTTCAAAGAAAACGACATGCGCGGTGCTTTGCGCGCATTGAACAATGTCATTGCGCTGCCCGCAAGTCAGTGGCAACGGCCAGAATTGATTTATGTGGCACAAGCCAGCGCGAGGCTGCACACGGCATCGCCATCGATGGAAACGTCGCAACTGTTGGCCAAGAGCGTTTCAGCATTGCAAGCTTGGGTGCTGCAGTCACCGCAAGATGCTCAGGCATGGCAGGTCTTGGCCAGCTCGCTGGCTGCGCAAGGCCGCACTTTGGCTTCGTTGCGTGCCGAAGGCGAGGCACAGTTGGCACGCATGGATTTTGGCGCTGCCGTCGACAGATTCAGAGCGGCTCAGGATGCCTCCAGAAACAATCCGCCCCAAATGGGTGATCACATTGAGGCCTCGATTGTCGATTCGCGATTGCGCTTTGCGCAAGGTATTTTGCGTGAGCAACTCTTAGAGCGACAGGCGCGCTGAGCACGGCATCACTGACAGGCTCGCATTGGCGCCAAGCTTGAATGGTTTTTTCACAGCGCAACAAACCTTCCGGCTGTGTTTGGGCGTGTCGTTCAAACACCCATTGCTGTTGAATTTTTCGAAACACATAGTTGTCTCGGAAGTACACATAGTGGCCTTCCGAGCCCATGTAAAAATAATCTGTGGTGAATTGAATTTGCCGTTCCGTGACTTGCCAGTTTTGAAGTGTTTTGACTGCCAAAAAAGTAGCTTGGTCGAGGTGTTGAATTTGCCGGATGATTCTCACTTTGGGATCTCTTAGAAGCTCGGCACTGGACCGGGTGTCGTTGGCAAGAACTGAATTTGTCAAAGCCGCAATCATGGGCATGGCGTCTGCAATTTGTTGGAGTTGCCACGTGCTGAGGTTTTCACCTCTTAACTTGAACGCTTTTTTTTCAAAAAGATAAGGTGCTGTGATTTCAAACTCAACTCCCTTGATGAGGTCTCGCTGTCCTTTGTCGACAAAGAACTCTGAACTGCAAGCAGAAGAGAACAACAAGCAAAGCCATGACAAAAAAGCACTAAGGGTTTTAAAGCCATCTTGAAAATGGTTCACTTGATGTTTTCCTTGATTTCAGAAAATCAATTGCAGCTTTGCTCTTGGGCTTGTGCAAATGCACGCGCGCCAAACAAGCTGACGCTCAAGCCATAAACGCCCGCAATGAGGTGACACGTGAAGGTGTTACCCCCCTGTACGCCGCAGTCGTTCAAAATGTGATTGCTTAAGTTGGTGTCGGCTGTGTCGCGGCTAAAGCCACATGTTGCATAACTTTGATCGTGCTGAAAACAAGCTTGTGACACATCGATGCCAAACAGCATGTCTGGCACAAACGCATCGCTTTTGACGGTGCCGCAGCCCGCACCCAATGCATTGCCATCATTTCGGATGCCATTGGAAGCGCCTGAACCAAATTTAAAAAAATCCCAAAATCCGCCACCTTGAACTTGTAGGGTGGCTTCCAGAGTGCAGTCTTGCATGATGTTTTTCCTTGCTGTGTGAGTCAAATTAGATAGATGATGTTTTCGTGTGCTTTTTTAGATTGTTTGGTGTAAATTCAGTTGGTTTATGAATACAAATTCAATATTCATGCGCCGATCTTAGGTTCCCGCTGAACATTTGATGCCTGCAACCGCTTGCAGCAAAGGCGCCAAAAAACGCGAAGCTTCACAAACCGCTATGATCTCGATCCTTCTTCAAAGTACCTATGGCTGGCATCCACATCACCGACATCGAAGCGGCCATTAACTATTGGCGCGAAAAAAATCCGTCTCCGGATGGCGTGGCTTTGCCTCGCGAGTTAAGAGCGCTCGCAGAGGTTTATGCACTGATGGTCTACTTCAAAGAAGACGAGGCCGATGAATTTAGCTTGCCTTTGGCGGCTGCCGAGGCGTGGCAGGCTTGGTACGCCAGCACGCCCGATACGCCCTGCATTGCCATTTGCTCAACCTTCCAGGGCGATCCCTCTTGCAAAGGCTGTGGTCGCTCTTTTGAAGAGGTGCAGCTTTGGACTGAAATGAGCCCAGGCGAGAAGCGCTCGGTTTGGCGGCGCATCACCGTAGATGGCACCTCATGGCGATTCAACCGATATGCGGAACGTGCGGCAGAAGATCGCAGCTTGGCGCGAGCCGCAGCGGATGCCCAGGTTCCACTGGGTTTCAACAGTTAGTTTTATTTCCAGCGCATCACTTCCAGGTGCACACTGTCCTTGGCATTGCTCAAAGTGAGTGCACCCTCTTGCACGGTGGCTTGCAGTTGCATGCTTCGCTCGGCCAGCTTGGCCAAGGCCTGGCTGGCCTCTGTCGGCACTCGCCAAACTTGAAGTTTGTCCATGCGACTGAGCTTGCTCTCAATGCCGCGCCACCAAACTTCGGCGGCGTGGTTGAAGCAATAAACCATGACTGCATCTGCTTTCTGGCACGCTTTGTTCAAGGGCTTGTCTTCAGGCTGACCCACTTCCACCCACAAACGCGTCTGTCCTGTGAAGTCGCGCAATGACAAGTCAGGGTCATCGGGGTCAGACAAGCCGGCACCAAATGCCAGCACACCATCGCCGTTCAAATCGGCTTGCAGTTTGAAAGCATTGTGGGCGAGCGCCAGCAAGCGAATCATCATGCGTTCGTCGGTTTCACTGGGGTGCCTGGCTAGCGTGAGCGCATGGTCTGCGTAGTAGCTGTTGTCAATGTCGGCGATGGAAAGGTTGACTTTGTAGATGGTGGATTTCAGGGCCATGGGGTCGAACTCGATGAGACCTGTTTAAACGCGTTGCGCCAGCTCAGTGGCTTTGCCAATGTAGCTGGCAGGCGTCATGGCCAAGAGTCGATCTTTTTCGGTCTGCGGTATGTCAAGTTCGCGAATAAGGCCATGCAATGCCGCAGCAGTCACGGTTTTACCGCGCGTCACTTCTTTCAGTTTTTCGTAGGCCCCCTGCACGCCGTAGCGGCGCATGACGGTTTGGATGGGCTCGGCCAATACTTCCCAAGAAGCATCTAGGTCTTGCGCAATGGCTTCTTCGTTTAACTCTAGCTTTTTCAAACCCGTCATGAGGGAAGAATAGGCCAAAGCGGTGTAGCCCAGCGCTACGCCCATGTTGCGCAATACGGTGGAGTCTGTGAGGTCGCGTTGCCAACGGCTGACAGGCAGTTTTTCTGACAAGTGCTTGAGCACGGCATTGGCCAAACCCAAGTTGCCCTCGGCATTCTCGAAGTCAATGGGATTGACTTTGTGTGGCATGGTGGAGGAGCCAATCTCGCCGGCTTTCAAACGCTGTTTGAAATACCCCAAACTCACATAACCCCAAATATCGCGCGACAAATCGATCAAGATGGTGTTGGTGCGTGCCAAGGCGTCAAACAACTCGGCCATGTAGTCGTGCGGCTCAATTTGAATGCTGTAGGCTTGGAAAGACAAACCCAAGCCCCAATGTTCTGCCGAAGCACCCGACTCATTGGACTCGGGTGTTTCAACCACTTTTTTGGAAAACGATTCCCAATCAAAGTCTGGCCATGCAGACAAGTGCGCGTTGTAGTTTCCCACCGCACCATTCATTTTGGCCTTGAGCGGAACCGCCGCAATTTTTTCACGCGTGCTACTCAATCGAACCACCACATTGGCAAACTCTTTGCCCACTGTGGTGGGGCTAGCTGTTTGGCCATGTGTGCGGCTTAGCATGGGCACCGCTGCATAGGCATGCGCCATGCTGCGCAGCTGAGCAATGATTTCATCCAAAGCCGGCAAGATCACTTGCTGCCTTGCCCCTTTGAGCTGCAAAGCATGGCTGGTGTTGTTGATGTCTTCGCTGGTACATGCGAAATGCACAAACTCGGAGGCTTGTTCTAACTCCGGGCGATCTTTGAATTTGGATTTGATCCAATACTCAACCGCCTTCACATCGTGGTTGGTGACCTTCTCAATGTCTTTGATGGCCAGCGCATCTTGCTCTGAAAACTGAGTGACCAAACCCGTCAAATAACGTCTTGCCCCCAAGGACAATGGTTTGAACTCGTCGAAGCCTGCATCCGACAAAGCAATGAACCAAGCCAGCTCCACTTGGACCCGGCGGTGCATATAACCTTGCTCGCTCATGAGCGGTCGCAATGCATTGAGTTTGTTGGCGTAACGGCCGTCCAACGGAGACAGGGCTGAGATGGGAGAAGAAGTCATGCCCACATTGTAAGTTCTAGGCCTTACAAGAGAACAAGGTTTGGATTCCTCTAGAATGCATCTACTTATTGAAGCATTTTGACTCTTTTTGACACATACAAACCATGAAACTGATCGGTTCACCTACCAGCCCCTATGTCCGCAAAGTCTGCATTGTGATGGCGGAGAAAAAGTTGGACTACCGCATGGTGGTCGAAGACGTTTGGTCTGCCAACACCACCATCAACGCCTCCAACCCCCTGGGCAAGGTACCCTGTTTGGTGCTTGAAGGGGGAGAGGCTGTGTTTGACTCCCGCGTGATCGTGGAATATTTGGACACTTTGTCGCCCGTTGGCAAGTTGATTCCAAGCAACGGCCGAGAGCGCGCAGAAGTGAAAACATGGGAAGCCTTGGCAGATGGCCTCATGGATGCGGCCATCTTGGCGCGGCTTGAAGCAGGCTGGGCACACCGGCTGCCTGAGCAGCGCTGTCAAGCGTGGATTGACCGCCAAGTGGCCAAAATTTCAGAGGCCCTCAAAGCCATGTCAAATGGTTTGGGCGACAAGCCTTATTGCTCAGGTTCATCCCTTAGTTTGTCCGACATTGCCGTTGGGTGCGCATTGGGCTATTTGGACTTCCGCTTTCCAAGCATCGAGTGGCGTAGCGCGCATGCCAACCTTGACAAGCTGCATGAAAAGCTCATGCAGCGTCAAAGCTTCATCGACACCCAGCCTAAGTAACCCAGAGGGCCATGCTGGCCCTGCTCTTGGAGGCTTGCGCTAAGAATTGGCGCGCTTTTTAAGCCAGCGCATCAGGCCGCCCACCCAGGGCAGCTTTTCATAAAGCTCTTCGGCTGCATCCCAATAATCTCGGTGCAGCGTGATGCGCATTTGATCGTCTAAGACCAAGTGTGTTGTCCCCAGAACCACTTGCTCTGTACTGGTGTCGAAGCGCTTGAATTTAAACTTGAATTGCCACGTGAGAAATGCTTGATGGCCGTCCACCACCTGATCGGTGATCACGAAGTGTGGGTTCTCAAGCGATGCATACATGTGAAGAAAAACACCTTGGATGGCATCGAGGCCCTGCACCTCGTTGAAGGGGTCCTTGAAACGGGCTTGCGGGCTGTACCAATGATTCAGTTGCGCCAAGCTCTGCGGTTGCAGCGTTTCAAAGTAGTGGGCAATTTCTGTGAATCTCTGTCGGTGGCTCATGGTCAAAGTCCGGTAAATCGACGCACCAACGCAAAATAGGCGCGGTAAGGCAACAAGCGCATCAGCTTTAACCAAGCGGTGAATCGCTTGGGAAAATGAATGTCAAACAAACCTTCCGCCCAGCCCGCCAACATGGCGGTGGCTGCTTGCTCGGGGGAAATGAGCGCGGGCATCTGAAAGTTGTTTTGGGCCGTTAGCGGGGTGGCCACAAAGCCTGGGTTGACCACGCTCACACCAATGCCCTTGTCTTGCAAGTCCATGTACAAGGTTTCTGCCACATGCGTCACGGCGGCCTTGGTTGGGCCATATGCCAAACCATTTGGCAAACCTCGCCAACCCGCCACACTGCTCACCACACTGATGTGGCCAGAGCCTTGTTGTAAGAACATGGGCAAGACTGCATCCAAAACGCGCAGCAGGCCGTTGTAATTGACATCTTGATGGCGCAGCATGTCGGTCAAATCGAACTCTGTGGCGCGTTGCGCGCGGTAATGCCCCGCGCAGTACAACAAGAAATCGAGTTGGCCGCCGGCAGCAACCTGCCGAGCCACATATTTCACCTGCAGCGCATCCGTCACATCCAAAGAGAGCAACTCCACTGGCAAACCTTGGCTTTTGCAACTGTCGGCCCACTCTGTCAAAGTGCCCAAATCTCGGGCCGAGACCAGCACGTGGGCGCCGGCTGCATGCAAGGCTTTGGCACAAGCCAAACCAATACCACTGGAGGCGCCGACCAACCAAACTCGTCGACCCCGCCAATCTTGGATGGGCGCATTCAAGGGCGCGCCCCATTTGCGCTTAACAGGGGATGGCGGTGAAAGCGTGCTTGCTTTGGGAGCTTCTATTTTGGCGGCTTGAAGACTCACGGCTTGGCTCCTGCCGGCGTTTCACGCCGAGAGAACGACAAGGTCACCTCACCCAAGGTCACACCCAATTTGCTCATGACGGCTTTGTTCAACATGACACGGTCGTTCATCAAATACATCCAATCGTCAAATTGAACTTCCCACACCTTGCCATCGACGGGCAAGGCCAGGGTGTATTGCCATTGAAAGGCATTGCCTTTGGTTTGACCGGTTGCCATGCCCACCACATCGTCTGCGCGACCCTCGTAGCGGCCATTGGGCAGGGCCTTCAAGCGCCAAACTCTGCGCTGCAGCGTACCGTCTGAATAGGTAAATGCTTCATCCAAAACACCTTCGTCGCCTTGCCATTGGCAATCAATGACGACCGTGAAACGCTTGACGACACGGCCACTGCGGTCCGTGAAAATACCCCATGCGTCTACGGTGCCTGTGAAGTACTTGCGCAAGTCTAGAACGGGCGTTTCAGCGGCATAGTCTGAAATTTGGGGACCCGCACAAGCTGACAAAGCCAGCGCACTGCCTGTTGCCAAACCCAATGTGCCTGCACGCGCCAGCCATGGCGCGGTCAAGCCTTGAGACAAGTTTTGTAACCACAAACGTCGATTCATCAATCACTCCTAGTAGCCGGCTCAAGCGCTGGCTGTTGAATCCAAAAAACATACAAAGTGGCGAGTGCCAAAAGTTTCAAGACACACGGCAACACGCCATAGGCCAAGGACAAAGCACTCAAACCATCCGGGGTTTGAGTGCCCGGCGTATAACCCCAATAAGACAAGAGCGGCAAGCAAATTCCTGCCGCCAAAGCCAAATTTAATTTGCTGGCCAAATTCCACCAGCCCAAATAAAGACCTTCGGCACGTCCACGGTGTCCCAACGTGTCAATCACTCGATTGAGCAAGGCCGTAGGCACCACCAAGTCGGCACCCAAAGCCATGCCAGAGGCGATGCAGACCGCCAGAAAAGCCATCTCATCGCCTGGGCCAAGAAACCCCACACCCGCAAAACTCACAATGGCCAAGGCCATGCCGTAAAGCCAAGTCTTGGGCAAACCAAACATGCGCACTGATTTGAGCCACAAGGGCAGAGACAAAGTGCCTGCTAAAAAATACGCCCCCAAGAACAAGGGTGACATGTTTGCAGATGCTTGTATTTGATCTTCAACAAAGAACATCACCAAACTTGCCGGCACTGCGCTGGCGATGCCATTGAGCAAAAAAACGACCAAGAGTTTTCGAAAGCTAATTTGTCGCAGTGGCAAGTAGTTGTCTTTCGCGGCGCTGTCGTTTTGCTGCGAGGTGGCATCGATGGCTGGAAGGGTGCGCGTCTGTTTGAACACCAAAGACCATAAGAAGAGGCCCAAGAAAAGCATGACGCCCAAAAAAAACGTGGTGGGCAACCAACCCGCCATGACCGGTAGCACAGAAGCCGTGACCACACCCACCAAACCCGCGCCTTCGCGCCATGCAAGCACTCGACTTTGCTGACTCGCACCGCCGCCCAAGCGCGTTGCCCAAGCCTGGTGGAGGATGCTCAAACCACTGAAAGTCAAATGACACACCGTCACGCAAACAGCCACCCACATCACGTAGGCAAATGGTTCGTCGAAGCTGGGTGGGAAAAAAAGTGCAATGAAGGACAACAACAAGCCGGCGGCATAGGCCATTGCAACGCCAACAACGTGGGCTGTCGATTTGGCATACAGCGCATCGCTGAAACGTCCCAAGACTGGATCAATCAAAGCATCGGCCAAGCGGCTGAATAACAACACCGCACCCAAGCTGGCCAGCGGCACAGCAAACTGCGTGGCATAAAAATGCGGCAAGTTCACATACATGGGCAACGCCACAAATGCCAATGGCAAAGCCAGCAAGCCTGCGCGAAAGCTCAGGCTGTGCGAGGCCTGGGGCTGCAAGCTCATAGACCCTTCATCCAAGCTTGGCGAATAGCCGGTGCAGAGGTGGACTCATGCATCCAAATTCCAAAAAACAACTGCGCAAACATCGGGTCTTGAATGCGGCCAATCAGTTTGTCGTTCAACAGAAATTCTGCGCCTACGTTGGGCACATAAAGGCCTTGCAAGCGGTCACCCTTTTGTACGTTGGGGAAAATTTCTAGCATGGCTTTCAACCAACTGCTTTCTTGTTCGCGCGTGAATGGACCGACTTTTCGCATCTCATCCACAGAGCGCTTTGCAATGGCTGAGCCTTCTAAATTTCTCAAGTAAGACAACTCCAAAACAAAAGAATGCTCCGAATATTTTGGAATTGAAAACCCCGGCTTGATCCAAAGCCGCGCGTCGTAAACATCAAAGCCCCAAACGCTCAAACGCTGTTGGCTTGAGGGTTTGGCGCCAGGCAACAAGACTGCCGATGCTTGCACCGACATGCCGGCAGACAGGCTAGCGCACACAATGACCATGCTTGAAAACCGGCGCAAGGAAAGGCAAGACAACATATCAGGCCTTTTTTTGCAAAGTGAACTGCATGACGTCGGTGTTGGCTTCGTCAAATGCGGCTTCACAGTAGGCCAAATAAAACTCCCACAAGCGCAAAAACTTGGCATCAAAACCAAGCTTTAAAACTTGCGCCTCCTGGGCCATGAAGTCATGCCGCCAACGCCTTAAGGTTTCTGCGTAATCGGATCCAAAGTTCAACTCATCAATCACCTCTAGGCCTGCCAAACGCGCTTGTCGTCTGAATTCTGAGGGGCTTGGCAAGCACCCGCCAGGGAAGATGTACTGCTGAATGAAATCCGTCGATTTCAAATAGCGGTCAAACAACGCGTCGTCAATCACAATGCTTTGGATGCATGCTTTGCCGCCCGCCTTAAGCATTTTGGCAATGGTTTGAAAATAGGTGGGCCAGTACTCTTTGCCAACCGCTTCAATCATCTCGATAGAGCACACCGCATCGTAGGGGCCATCGTCAATGTCGCGGTAGTCTTGTAAACGCAAATCTGTTTTGTCAAGTTTGCCGTTCGAGGCCATGCGTGCTTTGGCAAAAGCCAGTTGCTCCGTAGACAAGGTCACGCCCGTCAAACTCGCGCCAAAGTCTGAGGTGGCCATTTCGGCCAAGGCACCCCAGCCACATCCAATTTCCAACACGCGCGAACCCACACCCACATCGGTCATGCGCAAAGCACGGCGAACTTTTGCACGCTGTGCTTCGGCCATGCTTTGATCAAAGTCGCCTTCGAACAAGGCCGATGAGTAGTTCATGGTGCCATCCAACCAGAGCTCATAAAACGCATTGCCCAAGTCGTAATGCGCATGTATGTTTTTTCGGCTGTTGGCTTTGTGATTTCGATTCAGCAAGTGCTTGATGCGATAGGCCATGCGGCCCCACCAAGTGCCAAAAATCAAATCGTCCACCACGCGTCTGTTTTGAATCATGACGCGCAGCAAATCACTCAGCGAAGGTGTGCTCCAGTCGCCCGCAATGTAGGACTCTGCAAAGCCAATGTCGCCAGACTTCATGCTGGCTGTGAAAGCATTCCAGTTTTGCAAACTGATGGCGGCATGAAGCGTGGTGGATTTCCCGAAGACTCTGGTGCTGCGGTCTGGAAACTGAACCGTCAGCGTGCCATGCTCCATTTTTTCGAGCAGTTGCAAGACACGGCGGACGGCCATCGGCGCAGATTGAATATCAAAAGAGGGGCTGCTGGAGGTACTGGTGTTCATGTTCAGCTGGTTTTGGAAATGGCAGTTGAAGGGGCTTGCGCGCGAGAAACGTCTTGAAGTGGCGGTTCTGGCTTGGCAAAAAATGGTACGCGCTTGAACCAAAGGAGCAAGGCATGCCAATGAATTCGAAACATCACGGCCACGGTAAACAAGGGGTAACGCCAAAGCGTGCGGCGAATCTCTTGTGGCGTGGCGGGCACCAAAGTGCCACTGATACTGGTTTGGATCAAAGGGCCATTGGCGTCATCGTGGTCAACTCTGGCCACAAGGCGCTCCGATGCCGTTCGCATAAAGCGAAAGCGATACTGACCTGCAACCTCACAAAAAGGCGACACGTGAAAAATTTTGTGGGCAATTTCAGTTTGGCCAAACTTGGGCTGGGGCAACAAATAACAATGCCGCTCGCCAAAGGTGTTGTGAACTTCGGCCAAGATGGCGGCCAATGAATTGTCTTTGCGGTGGCAATACCAAAAGCTTACCGGCTTGAAGGTGTAGCCAAACACCCTGGGAAATGTTTGAAGCCAAATTTCCCCTTGAGCGTCTTGAATGTTTTCGCTTTCAAGCAACTCTTCAATCCATGCCAGTGCGCCGCCCTTCTCGGGGCTTCGGCCATCGCCATGGTCCACGTCATAAAAAGAAAGCATTCCCGATCGATTGATGGCCAAATCGGTTTGGCGTTTGCCTGCGCTCAATGGCAGCGCATAGATGGCGTTCAATGCCCTCATGGGCAACATCAAAAAGTAAGCGCTGTAATCAAACGCGTGTTGGGTGGGTCGCAGGCGAACATGCCGCACTTGACCGTGGCCAATTAGCACGCCACCGGTGGTCATGCATGCACCTTTTTAAGCAGCTCGCGGGCCGCCGACAAGCCTGACTTCAAGCCATCTTCATGAAAACCATAACCCAGCCACGCCCCTGCATACCAAGTGTGCTGTTGGCCTTGAATCTGGTGCATGTTGTGTTGTGCATCAATGGCTGCCAAGTCAAACACGGGGTGTGCGTATGCAATGGTTTGAATGGTTTTTTCGGGGTCAATGGTTTGGGTGGGGTTGAGCGACACCACCACAGCCTGCGAGAAGGGCAAGGGTTGCAGTTTGTTCAATAAGTAATGCAAGCAAACTCGGGTGCTTTCAAGTTGGTCACTTTCTGCGCGCGCGTAATTCCAAGCCGCCCATGCTTTGCGCCTGCTCGGCAAGACTGTGTCGTCGGTATGCAAAACGGCCACATTGTCTTGGTATCGAATAGCCGATAAGTTGTTCACCTCGGCTGCGCTGGGTTCTCTCAAAAGCCGCAAGGCTTGGTCAGAGTGCGTACAAATCACCACCTCGTCAAATCGCTCTGCGTGGCCCTGCGTGATCACGCGCACACCTTGTTCGTCGCGCTCAATCAATTGAACCGGTGTGTTCAGGCGTTTGTCTGAAATTTTGCTGACAATTTTTTCGACATAGTTGCGCGATCCGCCCTTCACGGTGAACCAGCGCGGGCGATTGCTGACTTGAATGAGGCCATGGTTGTGACAAAAGCGAATCATGGTGGCCACCGGAAAAGCCAGCATTTGATCGGTGGGGCAACTCCAAATACAGCCCATCATGGGCAAAAAGTACCAGTTCTTAAAGGCGTCGCTAAACCCATGCTGCTTTAAAAATTGTGAAAGCGGTTGGCGCATTTCGCTTTCTTTTTGCTGCTCTGCAATTTGCGTACACAGCTTGTTAAAGCGCATCACATCGAGCAACATTTTCAGAAACTTGGGGCGCACTAAGTTTTGGCGTTGTGCAAACACGGTGTCTAAATTGCTGCCGCTCCACTCCAGTGTTTCTTTGCCCCAAGCATTGGGCGCCTGAACTGAAAACGACATGTCAGACAGCGCCGTTTCAACACCCAACTCTTCAAATAAATTGATCAAGTTGGGGTAGGTTCTTTCGTTGAACACCAAAAAACCAGTGTCTACGCCATGAGTGACCCAGCCCGTTTCGGTGGGCAAACGTATATCAACGGTATTGGCATGCCCACCAAAATAAGCACCCGCTTCAAACAAGGTAATTTCGGCTTGGCCTTGCAAACTGTGTGCAACCCCCAAACCTGAGATGCCGGAACCCACAATGGCAATCTTTTTGTATTTCAAAGTATCAATCTTTCTGACTCGACGTGTCGATGCCCTCTTGCCAAAGCGTTAAGAGGCTTTTTGTCCTAAGCTTTTCTCAATGGCTTGCGTCAAGCCTTTGCTGTCAGGACTTGTCATGCTGTTGTAGCTGTCTATCAAGCGGCCATCCCGGCCGATCAAGTATTTGTAAAAGTTCCACTTGGGTCTTTGGCCAGGGTCTTTGGCGAGTTGCTTGAAGAAGGGCGCTGCCGAATCTCCAGTCACTGAGGTTTTGGTGAACATGGGAAACTTCACGCCAAAGGTGTTTTCACAAAACTCAGCAATGTCTTGATTGCTGGCTTTTTCTTGGGCGAAATCATTGGAGGGAAAGCCCAAAACAACCAGGCCTTTGTCTTTGTATTTGCTGTGCAAGGCCTCCAAACCTTTGTACTGGGAAGTAAAGCCGCAATAACTGGCGGTGTTGACCACCAAGATCACCTTGCCACTGTATTGGCACAAAGACTGGGGCTTTTCGTCTTGCAATCTTGGAAAGGTGTGATTCAGCAAAGCCGGGCAAGCCGCAGATGATTTGTCATTGCTGGCGGGCGTCTGCGCCCAAGCCGAAGACAGGGTCAACACACCGAGCAGCAGGGCGCATGATTTGAAAAGCTTAAGGGTAGGCATTAAACTGTCCGTTCTGTTTTGTGACTGGACAGTTTACTTTTAATTTTTTGACTTGTCACGTACTGATTAAAGGCTTTGTTGAATAAGGAAATACCGCCTCCCACAGGGCCAAAATTGCCTCTCTTTCGGCCTGCAAAGAAGCCTGGGATACCTGGGTTGGCTCCTCATTCAGCCGCGCCTTGTGTTGCACACGGCGCAGTTCTCGGTAAGCCGATGCCGCCTTGAGGCCCACGCCTGGGGGCAATAAACCTGCCGCTTCTGCACGCTGAAGCAGGGCAATATTGCCCACGTTTTCAGCCATTTCAGGATGGTCTAAGGTGTGCATCAAGACCAAGCACTGCACCGCAAACTCGGCATCGACCATGCCGCCCGGGCTGTGTTTCACATCAAACAAGGCTGGCTTGATGGTATGAGCGGCGCGGACTCGATTGCGCATGGTGACAATCTCGGATTTCAAGGCCAACTCGTCGCGAGGGGCGCTGATGACGGCAAGTTGAACCTGGTTGAAAAGCTTGGCCATGTGCTCATCGCCCATCACAAAGCGCGCCCGCGTCATGGCTTGATGTTCCCAGGTCCAGGCTGTGTTGCTACCCCTTTGTTGTTGATAGTCGGCATATGCCGCGAAAGTGGTTACCAACAAACCTGAGCTTCCATTGGGACGCAAAGCGGTGTCAATTTCAAACAAATCGCCTTCTGCCGTTTTAACGGTGAACCAATTGATGAGCTTTCGAACATAGGCGCCATAGACCTCTTGGGCCCTTTCGTCGGCGTCTTCGTACACAAAAACGATGTCCAGATCGCTGCCATAACCCAGCTCTTTGCCGCCCAATTTGCCGTAAGCAATGATGCCAAATTGGGGTACCTCTCGGTGCCTGCTCTTCAGACATGACCAGCACCATTGCGCTGTGACGCGCAAAACGGCATCGGCCATGGCACTCAAGTCGTCGGCCACTTGTTCTACGGAAAGGCGACCTTCAACGTCGCGCGCCAAGGTTCGAAAAACTTCTGCGTGATGAGCCCGGCGTAGCAAATTCAACAAGTTCTCCTCGTCGTCTTCGCCGGTTCTTTTTAAAGCGGCTCGCCGCGCTTGCAATTCAGCTTCAAAGTCTTGGGCCACAAACCTTTGCTCCAGCACATCGCCGTTGGCCAGCTCATCAATCACGCCCGGGTGTTGCACCAAATACCGCGCAGGCCACTTGGCGGCGCCCAAAAGGCGCAACAAGCGTTCATGGACAGAGGGGCGCTCGAGCATCATGGCCAAATAACTTTCGCGGCGCATCAAGGGCTCCATCCAGTCTGCCATGCGCACAACCGCATCGACACCCACGCGGCCCTCTTGAAGCCACTGGGCCGTGCGCTGCAACAAGCGCATCAAACGGCCTCTGGCATCGTCACGCAAGCTTTTGACTTTGGGACTGTCTTGCCAATGCGCCAAACGCGCTCGCGCCTCGCCTTCAAACAAATCCAACACCGCTTCAAGCTCAGGGCGCTCGCGGGATGCTTGGGTGTGACAGGATTTGCACTCCCGGTCGCCGCCCAACAAGATGTCAAACTCGTGTGCCACCACTTCACGGTGGGCATCCAAATCCGAGAGGAAATCACAGCCTTCGGTGTACCCCATGGTGTTGGCTATCCATTGCAAGTCGGCATCTTGGGTTGGCAAAACATGCGTTTGCTGATCATCCAAATACTGAATGCGATGCTCCACTTTGCGAAGAAACACATAGGCCTGCGTCAAAGCCTGCGCCGTTTCCATGGGCATCAGGCCCGCTTTGGCAATGCGCTGAAGCGCATCGAGGGTGGGCCGTGTGCGAAGCTCCGGAAACTGCCCGCCGCGAACTACTTGCAAAAGTTGCACAGTGAATTCAATTTCCCGAATGCCGCCGCGCGACAGTTTGACGTCATTGGCGCGCTCGGGATGGCCCGCACTTCTTTTGGCGGCGTGATCGCGAATTTGTTGGTGCAGGGTTCGCAAAGACTCAAAGACGTTGTAGTCGAGGTAGCGCCTGAACACAAAGGGTAGCACCACACTGCGAAGCTTGGCCGCCGAGCCATTTTGAACAGCGCTTCGAGGTGCGATGACCCGACTCTTCATCCAGGCAAAACGCTCCCACTCGCGGCCCTGAACCAACAAATATTCTTCCAGCGCTCCCAAGGAGACCACACTGGGGCCAGAGTTGCCGTTGGGTCGAAGCGCCAAATCCATGCGAAACACAAAACCATGCTCAGTGGTGTCGCCCACCAAGGTAAAGATGGCCTTGACGGCTCGGCTGAAGTATTCCTGAACGGTCACCTTGCCCAAACCTTCTGCATTGCCAGCCGTCTCGCCATCATCGTCATAAACATAGATGAGATCGATGTCGCTAGAGACGTTGAGTTCTCGCGCACCCAGCTTGCCCATGCCCACCACCCAAAACTGGGCTTTCTCGCCGTTGGCCAGCATGGGCGGGCCATGCCGTGCATCAAGGTCATGAAATGCTTGCTTGCAGGCCTCATCCAGCGCCAACTCTGCCAAATGCGTGACCGAGGTGGTGATGAGGTCTAAAGCTGCGTCTTGCTCACAGTCCAATGTCAGCAAGCGTGCCATGGTCCATTGGCGCAAGATTCGCAAAGCGGGGCCCACTTCATGGCCTTGAGCGCGCAGTTGTTGGTAGGCTTGGGCCAATAATTCTCGGTGCGGCACCCCTTGCGGCAGGCTGGCAAAGACATCTGCATAACGCCTTTGCAGCCTTTGAAAAAACCGCGAGCCTTCAGAGAGTGGCGGAGGACGCTTTGATTCCATGACTTTGGGTGTCTCAAATGGGCTTGTGGCGGTCATAATTCCCTGCCTAGGTCTTTATGTCCGAATTCTCATTGGAATGCTGAAGTTGTCTGCCATCACCCGAATTACAAGCACTGCTTTGCGTCTTGCCGCATGGCTCTTGTTGCTGGGTGGCTTTGTATTGGGAATGGCGTGGAGTGCACTGCATTTTTGGATTGTGCCCCGAATTGAAGACTTCCGACCCAGGCTGGAAAAGATGGCCACTCAGGCCATCGGGGTTCCTGTTCAAATGGGCCAACTGAAAGCGGTTTCTACAGGTTGGATGCCCACTTTTGAAATCTACGATCTCACGCTCCTTGACCCAGAAGGCCGGCAAGCTCTTACCCTGCCAAAAATTGTGTTTGCCATCAGTGTTCAGTCGGTTCTGAACTTGGGGGTCGAGCAGCTGGTGATCGACTCCCCCACATTGGACATTCGCAGAACCTCAAGCGGTGAATGGCGTATCGCGGGCCTCGCACTCAAAAAAGATAATTCACCTGACTCAGCGGCAGCCGACTGGATTTTTTCGCAAAAAGAAATCCTTGTTCAAAATGGTTCTGTGGTTTGGACGGATGAGTTCAATCCGCTTCAACGAGACAAGTCTGCTTTGAATTTGAGCCAAGTCTCTTGGGTCTTGCGCAATACCGCACGGCATCACTTGTGGCGGCTAGATGCCACGCCGCCAAATGGTTGGGGCGCCCCATTCACTCTCATGGGAGACTTGCGGCGAGGGCTTTTGTCAACGCATGCTGGGCGTGTCAAAGATTGGAATGGCCAGCTTCATGCCGAGTTTTCAGACGTTGATCTGTCTCAGCTTGGCCCCCATTTGCCTTGGAAAGTCAATGCCACGCAAGGGCAGGGCGCGCTTCGAATGTGGCTGGATTTAAGGTTGGGCAACATTCAACAAGCCACGGCCGATCTGGTGTTGGAAAACGCCAAGGCCCAGCTCAGTCCCGAATTGGAGGCCTTGTCGTTCAAACACATTGCAGGTCGTGTGTCTGCCAAAGCCAAACCCCATGGATTTGATTTTTCAACAGAAGGTTTGCGCTTCGACATGGCCGATGGCTTGCATTGGCCGGGTGGCAATGTCAGCCTCTCTTATTTGGAGGCAGACAAGGGCGGCAGCGCACAAGGCCGTTTTCAAGGCGACACGTTGGATCTGCTGGCCCTGCGAAACATTGCCCTTCAATTGCCGCTGCCCGCTGAGGCCAGGCAAACTCTACAGGCTCACAAATTAAGCGGCTTGATCAACACGCTGAACGTCGAGTGGACTGAAAAAAACACGGGCACAGAAAAAACATTTCATGTCAAAGCAGCCAACGGCCGTTTTGACAACTTCTACTTTGAAGCTGGCAAAAGCGGATCGGCTTCAGAAAGTTGGCCGGGCATTGAAAATGCCAATGTCAGTTTTGACATGACGGCCGATGGTGGCCAAGTCAAGGTGTCCATTGACAAGGGCGCTGTTCAAATCAATCGGGTTTTTGAAGACGCCAAAATCCCGCTCAACAAATTACAAGCAGCGCTTAAATGGCAGTTTGAAAAAGGCAAGCTGGTGGTTCCTGATTGGCAGTTGAGCTTGAACAACACCGACCTTTCTGCAGACCTCAAGGGCAGCTGGAAGCCAAGCCTGCTGGCTGGAAGTTGGGGCATCTTAGATTTACAGGGCAATATTCAACGCGCTGATGCCACTCGTGTTCACCGATACTTGCCATTGGGCATTCCGCAAAACGTGCGCCACTATGTGAGAGACGCTGTTTTAAAAGGGACGCTTCAAGGCGTTGCTGTGAAGATCAAAGGCGACCTCAAACATCTGCCCTTTGCCAACCCCAAAGACGGCGAGCTTCGATTTGCGGGCAAATTGAAAGACGTTCTATATGCCTATGCGCCACCCAACAGCGCGAATCCTGCAGTACGTGCGAGTCCGTCTGAAAACGTTTGGCCGCCCATGAGTGACGTGAATGGAGAGGTTGTTTTTGACAGACTCAACTTCAAAGTCAATGGCGCGTCTGGCAAATGGGGCAACACGCCCTTCACGCAAATCAAGGCTGAAATTCCCAGCCTGAATGCACCCGTTGTTGTCAATGTTCAGGGGGAATCTAAAGCCTCTGCCAATGTTGTCTTGAATGATCTGCGTTTGTCGCCGGTCAATCAAATGCTCAGCGGTGCTTTGGCTCAGGCCAGCAGCACGGGAACTGTTTCTTCGAGGCTTAGGTTGTCATTGCCCCTGGGCTCTCTTGAAAAAACAAGTGTTCAGGGCACGGTGGCATTGAGCGGCAATGATGTGCGCGTTCAAAATGACTTCCCCACCATTGAAAAAGCTCAAGGCAGCATTCAATTCAGCGAAGCTGGGTTCAATTTGCTGGGTGTGAGCGCTCAGTTTTTAGGGGGTCCGATCAAGCTTGAAGGCGGATCTCGAAAACTCCCACCGCGCAGCGCAGAAGCCAACCCCGTTTTTCGCATTCAAGGCCAAGCGACCGCAAACGGCCTTCGTCAAGCCAAAGAGTTCGGCGCTTTAGGTCTTCTTGCGCAACATGCCTCTGGCGCCAGCGCCTACACCGCCAGTTTGGGATTCAAAGGCGGACAAAGCGAGCTTCTGATTCAGTCACAACTACAAGGTCTTGCACTCAACTTGCCAGCACCTTTTGGCAAACGTGCAGATGAATCAAGCACTTTTAAATATGAAAGCGTGGTTCAAAGTTTAGGCAATGCCGCCCCCTACAAAGCGCAACGCGATCAAATACAAATGTCTTGGGGCGCCGACGTGTCAGCTTCTTATTTGCGAGACGTGACTGGCACAGAGGCGCGTGTCATACAAGGCCGCGTGCAAGTGGGCGCTGCCAACCCTGCGGCTTCAGCCAACTCGCGCGAGTCGGGTGTCACGGCCGATGTCAACCTTCCCTCTTTTTCCATTGACGAATGGCTTCCATTGATTGCCCCACCGAAGTCAAGTCCTCAATGGCATTCGACCCAAAGTACGGCACTCACCTCCGCCACGTCACCCTACCTTCCCACGCGCATGACCCTCAAAGCCAACGAGGTCACTGTTCAAGGACGGCAATTGCACAACGTCTTTGTCAACGGTTCTCGCGAGGGCGCCTTGTGGCGCGCCAATATGGATGCCAGAGAGTTCAGTGGCTACTTGGAGTACCGCCAATCCAACAACCTCAATGCGGGCCGTATTTACGCACGTTTGGCACGCTTGAGCTTGCCGCCCTCTGCGGACCAAACCGTGGCAACTTTGCTTGAAGACTCCCCTGTGAGCATTCCTGCACTGGACATTGTGGTGGATGAGTTGGAGTTGCGCGGTAAAAAAATGGGGCGTGTTGAAATTGAAGCCGTCAACGCGGAATCGGCACAAGCCAAAGCAAGCCCTGGGCGTGAATGGCGATTGAACAAGCTCAACATCACCACGCCTGAAGCCAGTTTCAAAGCCAGCGGCAAGTGGGTCACTGCGCGCGAAGGTGCTCAGCCGGCCAATACAGAAATGAATTTTCGATTGGACATTTCAAATGCTGGTGAATTGTTGAACCGCTTGGGCACCAAAGATGCGCTGCGCGGAGGGGCTGGCAAGTTGGAAGGTGACGTTCAATGGCAGGGCTCGCCCATGACGCTTCACTATCCCAGCATGAGTGGCCGCTTCAATTTGAACATTGGGCGTGGACAGTTTTTACAAGCAGAGCCGGGGGTTGCCAAGTTGCTAGGGGTGTTAAGTCTCCAAGCTCTGCCGCGTCGCTTGTTGTTGGATTTCAGAGATGTCTTCAGTGCCGGCTTTGCATTTGACACCATTCGGGGTGATGTGATGATTCAACAAGGCATTGCCAGCACGCGCAACCTTCAAATGAAAGGTGTCAATGCCGTAGTGCAAATGGATGGAAGTTCTGACATTGCCCGAGAAACACAAAACTTGCGTGTTTTAATTTTGCCCGAAGTCGATGCGGGTACTGCTTCTTTGCTGGCTGGCATTGCGCTCAATCCCGCCATCGGTTTGAGTACATTTTTGGCGCAATTGATCCTCAAACAGCCATTGAGCCGCGTCAATACACAAGAGTTTTTGATTGATGGCACGTGGTCCGATCCCAGGGTGACCAAAGTTGTCAGCGGCGCTGTGACCCCTTAAGCTTGACCCACACCTTTGCAAATGGCGCAAGAAGCTTCATCCTCATTGCAAAACACACACATCCTGTGGCAGTTTTTCAAACAAATCACACGCTCTTTCACCGACCGTCGATTTTCCTTGTGGATTGCTCTTGTCATGCTGGTGGTGGCGCTGCTGGTCACGCTGGTTTGGCTTGCAGGAAGATATGAGGCCAGTCAATACCAAGACGAACTCGACCGCGACACAGCAGATGCCGCCATCGACATTCGAAATGGCTTTGATCAAAACGTTTTGATTTTGCAAAACTTGAATGCCAAAGCTCTTTCACAAAAGCTTTGGCAAGCTGAAATTACAGACTTATTGAGCCAAAACAGAGATTGGCTTCGCGTTGAAAAGAGAGACCTGCAAGGCATCATCCAAAGCTCGGTGTCGTCGCCACTGAAGCCCGATTTTTTCAATGACAAATCAGGCATGGGAGAGCATCCTGAAGCACAGCAAGCTTGTTTGCGCGCTCGTCGACTGAATGGCCCCGCCTACTCCAGAAGCTACTTTGTGCCTCAATCTAACGGCCGGGGCTTAGAGGTGATGGAGGTGTGTTTGCCCATGATCGAGCGCGGCAACACGGCTGGATTTACCTTGATAACTTACAGCCTGCAAGAAGTTTTGTCAGCCAGATTGGGCGAGACCTACGGTCAACGCAATCAGATTTCTTTCGTTGAACCTGACGGCACACGCTTGGCGGTTCACGGCAGCTTGCCTCGCGCCAAACGCTTGTTCACCGCCAAGCAGCTGCTCGACTTACCAGGCACCACACTGATGCTTCGGATGGACGGTCGTCGCGCAGTACCCGACTTGTTGCCCAATATCTTGCCGGCCTTGGTGACGGCCATGTCGTTTGCCCTGGTTTCGGTTTTGGTCTTGCTGGTCAAAGACTCACGCCGCCGCCTCCAAGCCGAGAGAGACTTGGCAGACGCGCTCGCCTTTCGCAAGGCCATGGAAGACTCCTTGGTAACGGGCCTACGGGCGCGCGATCTTCAAGGTCGGATCACTTATGTCAACCCCGCTTTTTGCCAGATGGTGGGCTTTGAAGCAGAAGCGCTCTTGGGAAAGTCTGCACCCATGCCTTACTGGCCACCCGAAATGGTGGGCGAATATCAACAACGCCAAGCGGTGAGGCTGGCTGGCAATGCGCCACCCAGAGAAGGCTTTGAATCGGTGTTTGTGCGGCAAGACGGCACGCGTTTTCCGGTGCTCATTTTTGAGGCGCCTCTGATCAATGTGCTTGGCCAGCAAACGGGCTGGATGAGTGCTTTTTTGGACATCAGCGAACAGCGGCGCATTGAAGAGCTTTCTCGCTCCAGTCAGGAGCGCTTGCAAGCCACAGCCAGATTGGCCACCGTGGGTGAAATGGCCTCCCTCTTGAGTCACGAGTTGAATCAACCTTTATCGGCCATTTCCAGTTATGCCACCGGCTCTTTGAATCTTTTGCGGCAGCCAGATGATGGCCAAACGACCCCGCAGTTGAGCGATCTTCAAATGGCTTTTGAACGCATTTCCGAACAGGCAAGTCGCGCAGGCAAGGTGATCAACAGCGTGCACGATTTTGTCAGGCGCCGCGATCAAGACAAGGAAGTCGTTAAACCCCAATCCATCATTGATGCTGTCATGCCTTTGGTGCAACTGCAAGCGCACAAGCTTCACGTGCGCATTCAAACTGAATTGGACCCCCGCTTGCTGCCCGTTCTTTGCGACCGCACCATGGTTGAGCAAGTTCTGTTGAATCTAGCTCGCAATGGCATGCAGGCCATGGATCACCCAACATGCCATCAGCGTATCCTGACCTTGCGGGTCAAGCGAGCAGCTTCTAGCCAATCACAAGGCTGGGTGGAGTTTTCGGTGCTTGACTTGGGGCTCGGCATTTCAGATGAAGTGGCGAATAACTTGTTCACGCCTTTTTTCACAACCAAAGCGGAGGGGATGGGCCTGGGCCTCAGTTTGTGCCGCACGGTTGTGGAGCAACATGGTGGTCATTTGGAGTTTGAAGCCAATGCGCCTTGTGGCACCCTCTTCCGATTTACCCTGCCCACGGCAGCTGAAGTTTAAGCCTGGCTAAAATCAAATCATGCAACCCGCTCTTAACGCCTGTGTTTTCATTGTGGACGACGATGCCAGCGTGCGAGATGCAATGGCTTGGTTGTTACGCTCTAGGCGCTTGATGAGCGAGTCTTTCGCCAGTGCCGATGCGTTTGAAAAAACGCTGCAAGAGAAATTTCCGGGCCCCAAAACGCCCGTCCCAACAGAAGCCGGTTGCATCTTGTTAGACGTTCGAATGCCCGGCCAAAGCGGCTTGGCTCTTTTTGAAACGCTGATCGGTAATGGCCTTGCCCACACCTGGCCTGTGATTTTCCTAACGGGGCATGCCGATGTGCCCACAGCAGTTGACAGCGTCAAGCGGGGAGCCTTTGACTTTTGCGAAAAGCCTTTCTCTGACAATGCCTTGGTAGACCGGGTGGAACAAGCCTTGGCCCTGTCTCAAGAGCGGCTTGCGGTTCACCAGCAAAGTGCGGGGCTGGTTTCTCGCCTCGATGAGCTCACAGAGCGAGAACGCGATGTGATGCGCTTGGTTGTTGCCGGGTTGCCCAACAAGCTCATCGCCGACCAACTTGACATCAGTGTGCGCACTGTGGAAGTTCACCGTTCGCGGGTTTTTGAAAAAATGGATGTGAAATCAGCCGTCGAGTTGGCCAACTTGCTGCGCGAGGTTTGAGTGAAGAAGCTCGATAGCAGCATGTGCCTTCATTCCTTGTCGGGCGCTTTGTTGGCGCGCTCGTCTTTGTCGTCTGGTTTGAGCTCGCCCTTGTTTCGGCCCGAAAACATGGTCCACCAAACGATCAACAGCAACAGCAACAGCGCCAAAAGCGCTTCCAACAGTATCAGTCCCATGCAAAAACTCCTTCGATCGAACATTGTAGGGAGCATCTGCTTGAGCGTGTGTTGGTTATTGACGGCTTGTTCTACGCCAAAGAAAGCGCCATCCATCGCTCAGCCAGCTCCGACTCTTTCGGCGCCGCCGTCGGTCTCTAATCCTGCGCCTTCTACTCTGCCCCCGCAGGCAACGGTTCGCGAATCAACGCCTTCCGTTTTGACGAGGGCCAAAAGCAAATGGGTTTTGGCAAGTTGGGCGGATCTGCCTGGGCTCAGCGCGGATAACCTCAATGAGGCATGGGTGGCTTGGCGTCAAAACTGCACACGCAGCTCGCCTAATTTGCCACATTCTCAACAGCTTTGCGCCCAGGTCAAACGATTGGAGGGGCAGACTTCGGAGGTCCAAAGAAACTGGTTGATGGAAAACTTCCAGCCCTACAGGGTTGAGAGTTTGAATGCTTCTGCATCGCCAGCCAACGGGCTTTTAACCGCCTACTACGAGCCTATTTTTGAAGCCACTCGCAGCGCAAAACCTGGATTTACCGTCCCCTTGTTCGGCGTGCCAGCCAACCTCAAATCGCGTTCTCCTTGGTACAGCCGTGAAGAGATTTCAAAATTGCCCGCTGCTCAAGCTGCCCTGAAAGGAAAAGAGATTGCCTACATTGCCGACCCCGTGGATGCCATGGTGCTTCATATTCAGGGTTCTGGCCGGCTATGGGTCACGCAAAACGATGGCAGCCGAAAACAAATTCGGTTGGCATTTGCCGGCACCAATGACCATCCCTATCAAAGCATTGGCAGGTGGCTTCTCGATCAAAACCTCACCAAAGACGCGACGTGGCCAGGCATCAAGTCTTGGCTTGCACAAAATCCCAAAAGAACCCAAGAGCTCATGTGGCGCAATCCGCGGTTTGTTTTCTTCAAAGAAGAGTCCCTCACGGGCCCAGACGCCCTTTTGGGGCCCAAAGGGGCGATGAACGTCCCGCTGACGGCCGGGCGGTCGATTGCTGTAGACCCAGGAAGCATTCCTTATGGCTCGGCGGTCTGGCTTTCAAGCAATGGCCCTCAAACCTCACTCAATCGCTTGGTTTTTGCTCAAGACACGGGGAGTGCCATTTTGGGCGCGGTTCGTGCTGACTATTTTGCAGGCTCTGGGGATGCTGCTGGAGAGTTGGCGGGACGTCTCAAACAAGACATGAAAGCATGGGTTTTGCTTCCAAGATAAGCTCTGTCGCTCTACACTGTTGATTCATGCTATAGAAAGTGACACTTCATGAACGCTCCTTTGCCTGAACACTTGCGCCACGCGCTGGCAACCGTCACGCTCGATGACAAATACAGCTTGAAATCGGGACGTGCATTCATGAGTGGGGTTCAAGCCCTCGTGCGCTTGCCCATGCTGATCCAAGAACGCGATGCCATGGCCGGTAAAAATACGGGCGCCTTGATCAGTGGATACAGGGGATCCCCTTTGGGTGGCTATGACCAGGCACTCTGGAAAGCCAAATCCTATTTGGAAAAACACAATATTGTGTTTCAACCTGGGGTCAACGAAGAGCTGGCGGCAACGGCGCTTTGGGGAACCCAACAAATGGGGTTTGCCCCCCCAGGAACTCAAAAGTTTGATGGTGTGTTTGGCATTTGGTACGGCAAAGGCCCTGGCGTGGATCGCTGCTCCGATGTGTTCAAACACGCCAACATGGCTGGCGCCACTCCGTGGGGCGGCGTTTTGGCGGTGGCTGGCGACGACCATGTGGCCAAAAGTTCCACCGCTGCGCATCAAAGCGATCACATTTTCAAAGCGTGTGGCTTGCCTGTCTTCTTTCCCTCTTCCGTGCAAGATGTTTTGGACCTGGGTGTACACGCCATTGCCATGAGCCGCTTTGCGGGCGTCTGGTCTGGCATGAAGACCATTCAAGAAGTGGTGGAGTCCAGCGCCACGGCAGACATCAACGCCGATCGCGTGAAGATTGTTTTGCCCGACTTTGAAATGCCGCCAGGTGGTGTGCACATCCGGTGGCCAGACCCGGCACTTGACCAAGAGGCCCGATTGTTTGATTACAAATGGTATGCGGCGTTGGCCTACATTCGCGCCAACCGCTTGAATCACAACGTCATCGAAGGCCCCAACGATCGCTACGGCATCATGGCCAGCGGCAAAGCTTACAACGACACTCGCCAAGCCTTGGTCGATTTGGGTTTGGATCTTGAAACCTGTCAACGCCTTGGTATTCGTGTGCACAAAGTGTCTGTGGTTTGGCCTTTAGAAGCACAAACCACGCGCGAATTTGCAAAAGGCTTGAAAGAGATTTTGGTAGTAGAAGAAAAACGCCAACTCATTGAGTACCAACTGAAAGAAGAGTTGTACAACTGGCCTGATTCACAGCGTCCTCGGATTGTGGGTAAATTTGATGAAATCGAGGGCAATGATTCTGGCGGCGAATGGTCTGTGCCCAATCCAATGGCTCACCGTTTGCTCAGGGCCAATGCCGATCTCACGCCCACCCTCATTGCCAAAGCTTTGGCCAAACGTTTACTCAAGCTAGATTTGCCATCCGATGTGTTGGCGCGCATGAATGCACAACTGAGCATCATCGATGCCAAAGAGCGCGCCCAAAATAGTTTGGTGCTTAACCCTGCGGCAGATCGCATGCCCTGGTTCTGTTCTGGCTGCCCTCACAACACCAGCACCAAGGTGCCTGAAGGCTCTCGTGCCATGGCAGGCATTGGTTGCCATTTCATGAGTGTTTGGATGGACCGCAGCACCGTGGGCTTTACCCAAATGGGCGGCGAAGGCACACCTTGGATTGGGCAACAGCATTTCAGCCACGAAAATCATGTGTTTGCCAACATCGGCGACGGCACTTATTTTCACAGCGGTATTTTGGCCATTCGTCAAAGCATTGCGGCGGGTGTCAACATTACCTACAAGATTTTGTACAACGATGCCGTTGCCATGACGGGTGGGCAACGCGTGGGAGAGCGCGCTGAAGGTCATACCGTGGTGCAAATTGCACAAAGTATGCGGGCCGAAGGTGCTGTGATCATCAAAGTTGTGACCGACGAGCCTGAAAAGTACAACGGTGTTGCACTTGCCGAAGGTGTGTTGGTTCATCACCGTGATGAGCTCGATGCCATTCAGCGTGAGCTGCGCGAAGTGAAGGGTTGCACGGTCATCATTTATGACCAAACATGCGCCACTGAAAAACGCCGTCGTCGCAAGCGTGGCACCATGGTCGACCCGGCTGTGCGCGTCATGATCAATGAATTGGTTTGTGAAGGCTGCGGTGATTGTGGTGTGCAGTCCAACTGCTTGTCAGTTGAGCCGCTTGAAACTGAGTTTGGTCGCAAACGCACCATCAATCAAAACACGTGCAACAAAGACACCAGCTGTCTCAAAGGCTTTTGCCCTAGCTTTGTTTCCATTGAAGGCGGACAACTGAAGAAAAAGTCCAAGCAGCAAAAATTCAGCTTAGATGCATTGCCTTCTTTGCCCATGCCGACATTGCCAGATTTGGAAGCAGCCACTCAGGCTTATGGTGTGGTGGTGGCAGGCGTTGGCGGCACTGGCGTGATCACCATTGGTCAGCTATTGGGAATGGCTGCTCACTTAGATGGTATTGGCATCGTGACACAAGACTCCGCAGGTTTGGCACAAAAGGGTGGTGCCACTTGGAGTCATGTGCTGTTGGCCAAAAACCAAGATCAAATTCAAACCACGCGTGTCAGCATGGCGGCGGCCGATTTGATTTTGGGATGCGATCCCATTGTGAGTGCGGGCAAAGAAACTTTATCGCGCATGATTGAAGGCAGAACGCGCGTTGCACTGAACTCGTACAGCACGCCCACGGCTGCATTTGTTAAAAATACCCAATGGCAAAATCCGGCTGACAGTTGTGCTGCCGAAATTGCTGCAGCTGTTGGTGTCAGTGGTTTGGCTGCATTTGATGCAGACCAACTTTCAAACCAATTGATGGGCGATACTATTTATATCAACCCCATGATCTTGGGCTATGCCTGGCAAAAAGGTTGGGTGCCATTGAGTCTTGATGCACTCAAGCGAGCCATTGAACTCAATGAAGTTGCTGTGGCACAAAACTTAGCGGCTTTTGAATGGGGTCGCCATGCAGCACACCATTTGCCTGCTGTTCAAGCACTGTTCACGCCTGTTCAAGTGATTTCATTGAAAAAGCGTGAAAAATTAGAAGAACTTGTTGCGACTCGCGTTGAATTTTTAACGGCTTATCAAAATGCAAGTTACGCCAAACTGTATGAAGATTTTGTTCTGAAAGTCAAAGCCAAAGAAAGTTCCCTTGGTCTTTCCTTGCTTTCAGAAACTGTGGCTCGCCAATTGTTCAAACTGATGGCGTACAAAGATGAGTACGAAGTGGCTCGACTGCACACCGACAAACAGTTCCTAGAACGCGTCAAATCGCAGTTTGAGGGTGATTTCAATGTTTTCTACCACTTAGCCCCACCCCTGCTTGCCAAACGCAATGAGAAGGGGCAGCTCCTCAAACAAAAAATGAGCCCTCACATGCTCTTGGTGTTCAAATTGCTTGCGCCATTGAAGTTTTTGCGTGGCACTTCTTTGGATATCTTTGGTCGAACCGAAGAACGCCAGACAGAACGTGCCTTGATTCAAGAATACAAAGATGCCGTCAATGAGTTGTTGGCGTCTTTGAATTCAAAAAATCATGCATTGGCTGTCAAGATGGCCAATTTGCCAGAGCAAATCAAAGGCTTTGGCCATGTCAAAGAAAGAAACTTGGCTGCGGTGATGGTTCAGTGGCAAAGCTGCATGGACGATTTCAGAAAAGCAAATTAATTTGCTTTCTGACTTTGTCTTTGTATTCTTCTTTTATATAGATTAATACATAGTAGTAGTAGATAAGGAGAGGCTTGTTCTGTGGACAAGTCTCTTTTTTCTTTATAGATCAATGCATTGAATCATTTTGAAGCATGTGCATGAGCCTGCATGGGTGCTGTCGTTGAAACATGAACAACTTCTTCAAATTAAAATTTCTGTGGATAACTTGGCTTTTATCCCAAAACTATCCACATCTTTGTTCATTGACAAACGAATGAAACAAGTCTTTAAAAGCGGATGTGAAATCACGAATTAAAAAGACCAGCCCTAAAGTCATCGACCGCTTGCATCAATTCTTCTCTGGTGTTCATGACAAAGGGCCCATATTGAGCAATGGGCTCGTTCAAAGCTTGACCTGAAATCAGCAATACCTTGGCACCAGCAGATCCTTGGATCAGCACGCCATTGCCTTCATTTCGAAGGATGGCCATTCGGTTGAGTTCGATCGATGTTGTTTGCTTTTCACTGACAACAGAAACTGAGCCGCGATAGACAAATAAGAAAGCATTGTGCTTTGGGTCTAAAGCTTGTTCAAAGCGGCTTTGTTTTTCAAATTGAATGTCCAAATAAAGCGTTTGTGTGGGAAAAAGGGATGGTGATCGATGAACAGCGCCAAGTGTTCCGTTGGACTCACCCGCAATGACACGGACCTTGACCGATTCATGTGGCCAGGTCTCTGGTATGCGATCACTTTGAATATCGAGATAGGCAGGCGTGCACATCTTCTGGTGAGATGGCAAATTCAGCCACAGTTGAAAGCCTTCCATCACACCTTCTTCTTGTTCTGGCATTTCACTGTGCACAACACCCCTGCCAGCAGTCATCCATTGAACACCACCGTTTTGTAAAAGCCCCTCGTTTCCTGCGCTGTCTTTGTGCCGCATGCGGCCGGCAATCATGTAAGTGACTGTTTCAAAACCGCGGTGTGGATGATCCGGAAAGCCACCGCCATAGTCATTTGGGTCGTCGCTGCCAAAGTGGTCGAGCATTAAGAATGGATCGAGCCGGCGCTGGTGAGTTTGTGTGAGCACGCGAGTGAGTTTGACGCCATCGCCGTCGCGAGTTGCTTGACCTGCTATCTGTTGCTCAACGCTGCGCCCTATCAATGGGGTTCGGGTTTTTTCCATATCAATCACAAGAAATTTAGAGGCTCGGATAATCGGTGTAGCCTTTTGCACCACCACCATAAAAAGTGGCTCTGTCGGGTGTGTTGTAAGGGCCGTTTTGTTGAAGTCTGCTGGCCAAATCTGGGTTGGCTATGAAGGCTTTTCCAAAAGCTATTAAATCTGCACCATGGCTCAAAACGCTCTCGGCGAGCGCCTTGTCATAACCATTGTTGAGCATCCATGCGCCTTGACCGCCTGCTTGTTGGTAAGCTGTTTTCAAGGCGTTGTAGTCGAAGGATTTTTCACCTTGCTGGTAATCGCGCGCTGCACCTGTCGAGCCTTCGATGGTGTGGACATAAGCCAAATTGAGAGCGCCTAAAAAACCAACAACATGTTCAAACAGATTTTGCGGCGAGGCATCGCTGGCATCGTTGGCAGGTGTGACAGGGGAGATTCGAATGCCACAACGCCCTCCACCAATTTCTTGAGTGACGGCTGTCATGACCTCTTTCAAAAAGCGAGAGCGATTTTCGATACTGCCGCCATACGCATCTTGACGATGATTGCTGTCGGCCCTTAAAAACTGATCGATCAAATAACCATTGGCAGCATGAACTTCGATGCCATCGAAGCCTGCCAGTATGGCGTTTTTGGCAGCATGTCGATAGTCAGAAACGATGCCAGCTATTTCTGTCACCTCGAGGGCACGTGGCATAGATGTTGGTTCAAAGCGAGGTACGCCGTTTTCAATGAGGACTGTTTTTGATTTGGCCACGATGGCAGAGGGCGCAACAGGCGCTTGTCCATTGGGCTGCAGGCTGGTGTGAGAAATGCGGCCGACATGCCAAAGCTGCATGACTATTTTTCCACCTTGGGCATGCACTGCCGCTGTAACGGGTTGCCAAGCCTTGACTTGCTCGGCAGACCAAATGCCGGGAACATCTGAATACCCTTGGCCTTGATGACTGATGGCGGTGGCTTCTGTGATGATGAGGCCGGCACCCGTTGCGGGGTTCGCGCGTTGCGCATAGTATTCAGCCATCAGAGCATTCGCCAACGCATGAGGCGCCCGATTGCGCGTGAGAGGTGCCATCACGATGCGTGTGGCAAGTTGCAATTGGCCAGCCTGGCAGGGTTTAAACAAATTTTTCATGACGCAAAGCATACGGTTTTTTTCGGCGCTCTGGTTGGCAATTTGTATCTCTATGGCGGCGGCTGTTTCATTGGGCATCACGCGCTTTGCCTATGCGCTGCTTTTGCCGCCCATGCGCGATGATTTGTCTTGGACCTATACCTTGGCAGGCAGCATGAACACCTTCAATGCGCTTGGCTATTTGATGGGGGCGCTGATCACACCGCGCATTTTGGGTCAGTGGGGTGCTGTGCGTGTTTTGTTGGGCGGCGCATTGTTGGCGTCTTTGCTCATGCTTGCGACGGGTTTTTTTTCTGAGACCAGCATTCTTTTGATTCAGCGCTTGTTGGCGGGCATGGCCAGTGCGGCGGTCTTTGTCTCTGGCGGCTTGTTGGCGGCCAGGTTGGGCACGCACTTGCCGGCACAGTCCGGTTTGTTGCTGGGTATTTATTACGGTGGAACCGGTTTGGGCATTTCTTTGTCGGCGGTGTTGGTGCCTGTGGCTATGGACTTGGCCACTCAAGACGGCCAGCTTCATGTTTGGGCGTGGGCTTGGTGGGCCTTGGGCCTTGCTTGCTTTGCCATGACGGTGCTGTTGTTTTTCATTCGCCGCTTGATGCTGCAGTTCATGCCTGAAGTGAATGCGTCAACAAGCAATGACGCCCATGCCGAAACGCGTGCGCGCAAAATGCATTGGCCACAGTGGATGTTTGGTTTGACAGCGTATGGGTTGTTTGGTGTGGGCTACATCGGCTACATGACTTTTGTGGTGGCTGTCTTGCGAGAGCAGGGTGCCAACGCTTCACAGATTACATTTTTTTACGCCATGCTGGGCTTGGCGGTGCTTGCGTCTTCTCGGGTTTGGGCCAACTTGTTGAATCGCTACCGGGGCGGCCAAGCCTTGTCTATTTTGTGTGTCCTGCTGAGTGTTGCAACCGTCATGCCTGCGCTCACGTCGGCGTGGCCACTGATGATGGTGTCGGGTATTTTGTTTGGCGGCGTCTTTTTGTCGGTGGTTGCCTCCACCACGGCCATGGTCAAACACAACCTTGCGCCGTCACAGTGGGCGTCAGGCATCAGTGTGTTTACCGTGGTCTTTGCCGCCGGACAAATCATTGGACCCACGGTGGTGGGATGGATTGCTGATGGCCCTGGTGGGCTTCAACGAGGGCTTGTGTTTTCAGCGGCTGCGCTGTTGCTGGGCGCTTTGTTGGCGTGGCAACAAAAACCGATTGATGAAAGCTGAATGGCGCTTAGACGTCGTATCCTGGATTTTCCCGATCGAGCTTGCGCATCAATGATGGCCAAACAAAGTTGCCGCCCAAGCCGCCCGTTTGGACTTTCATCGCATGCGCAACGCCGGTCAAAACTTGGGGGTCGATGGCAATCAAGTCTGCCGCCTTGGTTTGACCTGCCAGGGCATCTACTTGTATGCGACAGGTATTTTCAAAAGTGTACATTTGCAAAAAGGCGTCGGCAATCGTTTTTCCCACGGTGAGCAAGCCATGGTTGCGCAGCATCAAATAATTGGCATCTGCCAAGTCTTTTTGCAGGCGCAACTTTTCCTCATCCCGAATGGCAACGCCCTCGTAGTCGTGATAGGCCAGTGACGCCAAAACAAACGTGCTTTGCTGGCTAATGGGCAGTACGCCGTCCTTTTGTGCGCTCACAGCCACGCCTGCGCGCGTGTGGGTGTGAAGCACACAGCCTGCTTCGGGGCGTGCTTCATGCACCGCGCTGTGAATGACAAAGCCGGCGGGGTTAACCGGGTACGGGTTGTCTGCGTCAAGCTTGTTGCATTGCATGTCTACTTTGACAAGACTTGATGCGGTGATCTCGTCAAACATCAGGCCGTAGGGGTTGATTAAAAACTGATGCGCCTCCCCACTCACGCTGGCGGGCAGTTTGGCGCTGATGTGCGTGAACACCAAGTCGCTCCAGCCATACAAGGCTACCAAGCGATAACAGGCGGCCAAGGCCACGCGCAAGGCCCATTCATCAGGGTGCATCTGAGTATTGGGTTTGGTGCTTTGTTTCATGGTGCTTCCCTAGGTTTTTGGCCGAGCTTAGCGCGAGGGTGCTCTGACGTGGGTCGCGCATGGAACACCCGATGCAGATAAAATCGAGCCCTTTGGCCATTGGCCCTTACGGCGCGAGCAGCGCCGACCTTCAGTTGATGGACTGGTGATTTGATGCTTTACCCACAAGAATTTGATGTGATCGTCGTTGGTGGCGGCCATGCCGGCACCGAAGCCGCTTTGGCGGCTGCGCGCATGGGTTGTCAGACGCTTTTGCTGTCTCACAATATCGAAACCTTGGGCCAGATGAGTTGCAACCCATCCATCGGCGGTATTGGCAAGGGCCACCTTGTCAAAGAGGTGGACGCTCTGGGGGGCGCCATGGGCATCGCTACCGATGAAGGCGGCATTCAGTTTCGCATCTTGAACAGCTCCAAAGGCCCAGCCGTTCGCGCAACGCGCGCCCAGGCGGACCGTATTTTGTACAAGGCGGCCATTCGCCGCCGCCTTGAAAACCAGGAAAACCTGTGGCTATTTCAGCAAGCTGTAGATGACCTCATGGTGGAGTCCAATGGCACAGAAGACCGTGTGGTGGGGGCTGTCACGCAAGTGGGTGTTCGCTTCCGCGCCAAAACGGTGGTTCTGACGGCGGGTACTTTTTTGGATGGCAAAATTCACGTTGGCTTAGAAAACTATTCTGCCGGTCGGGCAGGGGACCCGCCCGCCGTCAGCTTGTCTGCCCGCTTGAAAGAGCTGAAGTTGCCCCAGGGTCGCCTAAAAACGGGCACGCCACCCCGATTAGATGGCCGTACCATCGACTTTTCTAAATGTCAAGAACAGCCGGGCGATGGCATGCCAGGCGGTTTGAACGCTGAAGCAGGTGTGCCTGTTTTCAGTTTCATGGGCCGAGCAGACATGCACCCGGCGCAGATGCCTTGTTGGATTACTCACACCAACGAAAGAACCCACGAGATCATTCGATCTGGCTTTGACCGAAGCCCCATGTTCATGGGGAAAATTGAAGGCGTGGGGCCTCGTTATTGTCCTAGCGTGGAAGACAAGATCAATCGATTTGCCGATAAAGACAGCCACCAAATCTTCTTGGAGCCCGAGGGCCTGACCACCCACGAGTTTTACCCCAATGGCATTTCTACCAGTTTGCCGTTTGACATTCAGTATGCCCTGGTGAGGTCTATGAAGGGGCTCGAAAATGCACACATCCTTCGGCCTGGTTACGCCATTGAGTATGACTATTTTGATCCGCGTTCCTTGAAGAGCAGTTTTGAAACACGCCAAATTGGCGGCCTGTTTTTTGCGGGGCAAATTAACGGCACCACAGGTTATGAAGAGGCTGCGGCACAGGGCTTGTTCGCTGGCATCAATGCCGCACTTCAGTGCCGCGCCATGGATGGATCGGGTAATGATCTGGGCGGGGCATGGTTGCCCAGCCGTGATCAAGCTTACTTGGGCGTACTGGTTGATGACTTGATTACCAAGGGTGTTACGGAGCCTTACCGCATGTTTACCAGCCGGGCAGAGTTTCGCTTGCAACTTCGGGAAGACAACGCAGACATGCGTCTCACAGAAGTGGGGCGAAAGTTGGGGCTGGTGGACGACGCACGCTGGGCATCCTTTTGCACAAAACGCGAGGCTGTTTCACGTGAAACAGAGCGGCTGAAATCTACTTGGGTTAACCCAAGGAACTTGCCGGCTGCTGAGTCGGAGCGAGTTCTTGGCAAGTCTATTGAGCACGAGCACAATCTCTTCGATTTGTTGAGGCGGCCTGGGGTTGCTTACGAAAGCTTGATGACTTTGGATGCCAAACGTTTTGTGGCAGAAGCTGTTTCACGTGAAACACTTGGCGATCTTTCGGCTGCGGTGATTGAGCAGGTTGAGATAGCGGCCAAGTACTCGGGCTACATAGATCGGCAAAAGATAGAGGTTGAACGCGCAGCCCACTTTGAAAACCTCAAGTTGCCCGCAAAACTCGATTATTTGCAAGTGACCTCCTTGTCGATTGAAGCAAGGCAAAAGTTGGCCAAACACCGACCCGAAACCCTGGGCATGGCCTCGAGAATCTCGGGCATTACCCCTGCAAGCATTTCCTTGTTGTTGATTTATCTCAAAAGAGGTGGGTTCAAGGAGTTCATGGCGGTGAGGCCTGAGCCGCTAGAGCTTGAGGGCGCAAATACAGAGGGCGCGGTGAGTCTGAAGTCATGACCGCCGGCCCATCGCATCCGTTGAACATTCCTTTGGAGCTTGAGCGGGGTATTGATGCCTTGGGCTTGCGGGTGAACGAGGTGCAGCAGCAACAGTTGTTGGGCTATATGGACCTGATTCAAAAGTGGAACAAGGTCTATAACCTCACGGCGCTTAGAAACCCCCAGGAAATATTGACCCACCATGTGTTGGACAGCTTGTCTGTCATTTCGCCTTTGCTTAGACACCTTGAGCAAAAAAATGGCGCCGCACCAGCGGATGTGAGTTTGTTGGATGTCGGCTCGGGCGGCGGTTTGCCGGGCGTGGTGATTGCCATCTGTTGCCCTTTTGTTCGCGTCACATGCGTCGACACTGTTTCAAAGAAGGCTGCATTCATTCAGCAGGTGGCTGCCAGTCTAAAGCTGCCTAACTTGCAAGGAGTCCATGCACGTGTCGAAAGCTTGTCTGGACCCTTTGATGTGATTTGCTCTCGCGCCTTTGCATCTTTGCCAGACTTTGTGAATTGGTCTTTGGGTGCGTTGACCCTTGAGGGGGTTTGGATGGCCATGAAAGGCAAAACTCCCGAGGGCGAAATGGCTGCTTTGCCTTCTTCGGCAGAAGTGTTTCACGTGGAACAGCTGAAAGTTCCCGGCTTGGAGGCAGATCGTTGCGTGGTTTGGATGAAAAAATCAGCAACTTTGCTAGCAAGGGCAAGCTCGACTTGAGTTTCGCCCATTACACTTGGGCTAAATAAGAAGGCCTTTGATGTTTGGAATTTCTGATTACGGTGCTTTTGTTGCCGCCTTTGTGTTGCTCTTGTTTTTGCCTGGCCCCGGAAATTTGGCCCTGATCACGTCCACCTCTCAGGGCGGCATGATGGGCGGCTTTGCATCGGTCATGGGCTTGCTCTTGGGTGATCAAATTTTGTTGTGGATGACGGTTGCGGGGGTGGCGGCCCTTTTGCAAACCTATCCCCATTTGTTTTTGTCCTTGCAGTGGGTGGGTGCAGCTTACCTTGCCTGGCTGGGCGCCAAAATGGTTTTTGCCAAACCCGGAGAGGGGCCTTCCATCAAAATCACACCGGGCAAGTATTTCAAAGAAACCATGTTCATTACCTTGCTCAATCCCAAGGCCATCATGTTCTTTTTTGCGTTTTTTCCGCAATTCATCAACCCAGAGCAGCACCTTGGCATGTTAACTTTTGTTTTCATGGCGATAACCATTGCCTGTCTGGGGTTTGTGTATTGTTTCGGGGTTGTACTTATCACCCACAACATGGCGCAACGCATACGCGCTCATCCCAAATTTTCTGGATTCCTGCAAAAAGTGGCTGGATTGTTTTTGATCGGTTTTGGTATCAAATTGGCCCTTGGTAAATGAGCACACTCGCTAAAAAAGAAGTTTAAAAATGGCAAAAATTTTCTGTGTTGCAAATCAAAAGGGCGGTGTGGGCAAGACCACGTCAGCGGTCAACTTGGCTGCCGGTTTGGCCAAAGTGGGCCAACGTGTTTTGTTGGTTGATCTCGATCCTCAAGGCAACGCCACCATGGGCTCGGGTGTGGACAAGCGCCAATTGGAGCTCAGCGTTTACGACGTATTGCTTGAGTCAGCCAGCATTCTTGAAGCGGCTATTTTTTCAGAGAAATGCGGCTATCACGTGTTGGGTGCTAACCGTGAATTGGCGGGTGCCGAGGTCGAACTGGTTGACCTTGAAAGGCGCGATCAGCGCTTGAAGGCGGCCTTGGAAGTGGTCGACAAAGATTTTGATTTTGTCTTGATTGATTGCCCGCCGTCTTTGTCCATGCTCACCTTGAATGGTTTGTGTGCGGCGCATGGCGTGATCGTGCCCATGCAGTGCGAATATTTTGCCCTTGAAGGTTTGACAGATTTGGTCAATACGATCAAGCAAGTTCATGCCAACTTGAACCCCGATTTGAAGATCATTGGCTTGCTCCGCGTTATGTTCGATCCGCGAATTACCTTGCAACAACAGGTGAGCGAGCAATTGAAATCGCATTTTGGCGACAAGGTATTCAACACCGTGATTCCTCGAAATGTGCGCTTGGCCGAAGCCCCAAGCTATGGCTTGCCTGGCGTCGTGTTTGACCCTTCGGCCAAAGGAAGTCAAGCATTTGTAGAGTTTGCCAAAGAGCTGGTTCAGCGCATACCCACTCTTTGAGACCCCAGCCAAGTGATCATGGCAACTCCTAAAGTCCTCATATTGCCAGGTTGGCAGGGAAGCGGGTACTCACATTGGCAAATGTGCTGGGTGAGGCGCTACGCTTATCAGCTTGTGGAGCAGCACGATTGGATACGCCCCCTTCGAGGCGATTGGCTCGCCCGTCTGGAAGATGTGATGTCTGATTTGAATGAGCCGGTTTATTTGGTCGCTCACGGTTTGAGTTGCATCCAAGTTGCCGCATGGGCCCCAATCTCTGCACATGGCCACAAAGTGACGGCTGCTTTCTTGGTCTCGGCCACTGACGTTGAAGCGCCCCACCTTGAAGACGTATTTTCCAGCTGGCGACCGATAGAGTTGAAGGCGCTGCCCTTCAAGTCCATGTTGATCGACAGTCCAAACAACCCTGATTGCAGCGCTGCACGCGCCACACACTTTGCAAAGTGCTGGGGCTCTCAGTACCTGAGTTTGGGTGAAAGAGGGCATTTGAATGCCGAATCCAATTGGGGCGATTGGCCAGAGGGCCACGCCTTGTTGAATGACTTGATGAAAGAAAAAGAACATGGTCACTAAAAAACCAAAAGGCTTAGGCCGCGGGCTCGAGGCTTTGCTCGGCCCCAAAGTGCTAGATGAAGCCAGCTCGCCGCAAGCGGTTGAAGCCGCCGCCAATCGAAGCCCCAGCACCCTGGCGCTTAGCGAGATGGTGCCCGGCATGTACCAGCCTCGAACCCGCATGGACGAGGGCGCACTTTACGAATTGGCCGAGTCCATCAAAGCGCAAGGCATCATGCAGCCCATCTTGGTTCGCAAACTCAGCGATGGCCCCAACGCTGGTAAATACGAAATCATTGCCGGCGAGCGCCGGTTTCGAGCATCCCGATTGGCAGGCTTGAACGAGGTGCCTGTGTTGGTTCGAGATGTGGCCAATGAGGCCGCGGCGGCCATGGCCTTGATTGAAAACATTCAACGCGAAGATCTCAACCCTTTGGAGGAGGCCCTTGGCCTACAACGCCTGATCAAAGAGTTTGGACTTACTCACGAAGCGGCGGCTCAAGCGGTTGGACGTTCTAGAAGTGCTGCAAGCAATTTGCTTCGTTTGTTGAACTTGGCCGAGCCCGTGCAAACCATGTTGATGGCAGGCGACATTGACATGGGCCATGCGCGCGCCTTGCTGGGTTTGGACAAAGCGGCTCAAATCACGGCCGCCAACCAGATCAGCGCCAAAAAAATGTCGGTGCGCGAAGCCGAGAGCTTGGTGAAAAAACTCAGCGCAGAATTCTCATTGGTTCAACAAAAACCGAAAAAAGAAAAGTCGCGAGACATCAAACGCGTTGAGGAAGAGTTGTCAGATTTGTTGATGGCACAAGTGGAGGTGCGCGTTAAAAAGCGCGTGAAGCGACACGGCCGTTTTGAAGAAATGGGCGAGTTGTCGATTCAGTTTGGTTCTTTGGATGAACTCAATGGGCTGATTGAAAAACTACGCGCATGAAGCACAAGGTCAGAGCTTAAAAACTTTTCAATGGAAGATTTTTCCAGGATTCATGATGTTGTGAGGGTCTAGCGCTTGCTTCAAAGTTCTCATCATGTTGACTGCGCCCACGCCGGCCTCCGTGACCAAAAAATCCATTTTGTGCAATCCAATGCCGTGCTCCCCTGTGCAAGTGCCGCCAAGGCGCAAGGCTCGGCTGACGAGTTTGTGATTCAAGTCTTCGGCAATTTCGCGTTCACTTGGAATCTCGGGGTCGATCAGATAGCCAAAGTGGAAGTTGCCGTCACCGACGTGGCCCACCAAAAAGTAGGGCAAACCACTGGCTTCGGTTTCGGCCACCGAGTCAAGCAGGCAGTCGGCCAATTTGCTAATTGGCACACAGGTGTCGGTGCTGATAGCTCGGCAACCAGGCCGGCTTTGCAGTGCCGCAAAATAGGCATTGTGTCTGGCCGTCCAAAGGCGCGTGCGCTCTTCGGGAGTGGTGGCCCATTCAAAGGCGTTGCCACCATGGTCGCTGGCAATTTCTTGAACTGTTTCGGCTTGCTCTTTCACGCCAGCGGGCGAGCCATGAAATTCCATTAAGAGCATGGGCTCTTCACGCAAACCCAATTTGGCATACGCGTTGACCATGCGCACCGAGTGGTGATCGATCAACTCAACGCGCGCAATGGGCACGCCCAACTGGATCACTTGAATGACCGTTTGTACGGCAGCCTCAATGCTGGGGAAAGAACAAATGGCCGCGGAAATGGCTTCAGGCAATGGGTACAAGCGAACCGTCACTTCGGTCATCACGCCCAAGGTGCCCTCGCTGCCCACAAACAAACGCGTGAGGTCGTAACCTGCACTCGATTTTTTGGCGCGCGTGCCTGTGCGAATGATTTCGCCAGAGGCGGTGACCACTTCAAGGGCCAAAACGTTTTCGCGCATGGTGCCGTAGCGCACGGCATTGGTGCCGCTGGCGCGGGTTGCGCTCATGCCCCCAATGGTGGCGTCAGCGCCTGGATCGATGGGGAAAAACAGCCCTGTTGACTTGATTTCTTCGTTCAACTGTTTGCGCGTGACGCCAGGTTGCACGGTGACGGTGAGGTCTTCTGCGTTGATGGACAAAACCTTGTTCATGCGTGTGAGGTCAATGCTGATACCACCTTGAACGGCAAGCAGATGGCCTTCCAAAGACGAACCCACGCCAAAGGGAATGACGGGCACCTTGTACTCGCTGGCCAACTTCACGGCATCGGCCACATCTTGTGTGCATTCGGCAAAGATCACCGCCGAGGGAGGTGGGACGGGCGCAAAGGCAGACTCATCGCGGCCATGTTGTTCGCGAATGACCAAGGCGGTTGAGCAGTTGTTGCCAAAGCGTGCTTTCAAAGCGTCGATGAAGGCCTGAGGGACAGGCCTGGCATTGACGACGGGCGCCAAATGGGCGGCAGGGGTCGGTGCGTTCATGGTGAAGCTCCAAATTGAAGGACGGTTGAAACAGGTGGCATGACATTGCGCAATGACCATGGTCAGGGAAATGTCGTGAAACTCGGTCAAAATCAGAGTTTACGCTGAGACTTGAATGATTGCAGACCGTTTTACACAGGGGAAACACCATGGGTAACCGATTGACACAAATTGCCACCCGAACCGGGGACGAAGGCACGACTGGCTTGGGCAACAACCAGCGGGTGTCCAAAAACAGCTTGCGTGTGCATGCCATGGGCGATGTGGATGAGCTGAACTCACACATAGGCTTGTTGCTTTGTGAAAACATGCCGGACGATGTGCGCGAGTTGTTGATTGAAGTGCAGCACCAACTTTTTAATTTGGGTGGCGAGTTGTCTATTCCCGGCTTTGAGTTGTTAAAGACCGAGGCCGTGCTGGTTTTGGATGAAGCGCTGGAAAGATACAACACACAACTGCCCAAGCTGGAAGAGTTCATTTTGCCGGCCGGCAACAGGGCCGCTGCTCAGGCGCACATTTGCCGCACCGTGGCTCGGCGTGCAGAGCGGGCCACTGTGGCGCTGGGCAACGAGGAGGCGCTGAACGAGGCGCCGCGCCAATACTTGAACCGAATTTCCGATTTGATGTTCGTGCTCTCACGGGTTTTAAACCGGATGGACGGTGGAACCGATGTGTATTGGAAAAGTGAACGCATGAAAAAGTAAATGCGCTCGCCATCAATGAGCGCAGACCAGAGTGGCTGACGCTGCTGTCACCTAAGCGCAAGCATTGGGGGTTTTCAGCGTGACAGCAAGCGGCGCGCAAGCTAGGCTATGGTCATGAACGCCAGCAACCCTAAGCCATTTTTATCGCCTTATCTTTCTTCGGTGTCCGACTTGCCCAAGCAAGCGCCGCAGGCACCGCATGCCTATGTTCCGCAAATTCGCCTTTACCAAAACTGGTTGAGCCAAAACCGCGGCATTTCATTTGAGCATTACCAAGATTTATGGCAGTGGTCTATCACCGATCTCGATGCATTTTGGCAAAGCATTTGGGATTACTTTGATGTTCAGTCACCCACACCACACACTGCGGTGTTGGCTAAAAACGCAATGCCAGGTGCCATTTGGTTTCCAGGGGCACAAGTTAACTATGCCAGCCAAGTCTTAAGGCATGTTCAAGCAGCACATGCCGCAGGCTTTCCGGCCCTGATTGCCCAAAACGAAAAAGGCCAGCACCAAGAAATATCATGGCCTGAGCTGCAGCGCCAAGTGGCCTCTATGGCCTTGCACCTCAAAGCACAGGGCCTTCAGCCCGGTGACCGGGTGGCCGCTTACTTGCCCAATATTCCAGAAGCCATCGTGGCTCTTTTGGCGACTGTGAGTGTGGGCGGCGTGTGGAGCATTTGTGCACCCGACATGGGTACGTTGGCCGTGCTCGATCGCTTCAAACAAATTGAGCCCAAGGTGCTCATCGCCTGCGATGGCGTCACTTATGGCGCTAAGGATTACGACCGCATGACGGTGGTCCAAGAACTCAAGGATGCATTGCCTTCGGTTCAGCACGTGATCTTGCACGACAACTTGGGCGTTGCAGACTTGGCCAGCAATGAAGTGGCAGCCGCCATTCGCATGTCGCAAACCACCTCAAAACACGGGCCTGAAGTGGATGCATTCCAACCCATGTTCTTGCCGTTTGACCATCCGCTTTGGATTGTTTACTCAAGCGGCACCACAGGCTTGCCAAAACCCATTGTGCACGGCCATGGCGGCACGCTCATCGTGGCCTTGGCGCTCAAAATTCTGCACAACGATTTCGGCTGCAGCTATCACCCCAACAGTTGGGGTGAGCGCTTTCACTGGTACAGCTCCACTGGTTGGGTGATGTGGAACGCGCAAGTGGGCGGTTTGATGAATGGCACCACATGCGTCATATACGACGGCAACCCGGGCGGCAGCAAAGACAATCCAGACTGGAGCACGCTGTGGCGCTTTGCGGCTGAAAACAAAGTGACATTTTTTGGCGCAGGCGCAGCCTTTTTTGCCAACTGTCAAAAGTCGGGTGTCGATCTCACGCAATGCGGAGATTTGTCGCGCGTGCGGGCGTTGGGCACAACAGGCTCACCACTTTCTGCAGACACGCAAAATTGGGGCAACGCCCAATTTCAACGCATCCAAGCACAGCACGCGCATTCACCGTATCTTCACCGTGAAACAGATGGTGATATTTGGTGGTGCAATATTTCAGGTGGCACCGATTTTTGTGGTGCGTTCATTGGTGGCAATCGGGAGCTGCCACAAGAGGCTGGCGTCATGCAATGCCGCTTGTTGGGCTGCGCTGTTGAAGCATGGAATGAAGCGGGAGAGCCCGTGCATGGTGAAGTGGGTGAGCTGGTGTGTGCCCAACCCATTCCGTCAATGCCTTTGTATTTTTGGAACGATCAAAACAACGCACGCTACTTGGCCAGTTATTTTGAAATGTATCCAGCGGGCCATGGACGCCAACCTGGTGGCGGTGATGCAGATGCTGTTTACGGCGGTGTTTGGCGCCATGGTGATTGGCTGCGAATTGGCGCGCCAGACCAAGGGCGCAACGGCGGTGAAGGCTGCGTGATTTTTGGCCGCAGTGATGCCACCATCAATCGCCACGGACTGCGCATGGGCACCAGTGAACTTTACAGCGCGGTGGAAGCATTGCCCGAAGTGATCGACAGCATGGTGGTCGATTTGGAATACTTGGGCCGAGAAAGTTACATGCCTTTGTTTGTGGTCTTAAGAGCCGGACTCACTTTGGACGATGCGCTGAAAAGTACCTTGAACAATGCCATCAAAACAGCCTTGAGTCCCAGGTTCATTCCCAATGAGATTTTTCAAGTGTCTGAAATACCACGCACCTTGTCTGGCAAAAAACAAGAGTTGCCCATCAAGAAACTCATGCTGGGGCAAGCCTTAGAAAAAGTTGTCAACAAAGATGCGATGGCCAATCCAGGTTGCTTGGATTGGTATGTTGAATTGGCGAAAAAGCATTTGGCCAAAACAGCATGACATGAAAAAGCCAGTGTGAAAAACACACTGGCTTCGCAAACTTGAAATGCGCGGTTGGCGCAAACTCAAAATCAGTTCTTGTGCAAATCTGCGTTCAAGCTGCCCCAGCTTTCGGTGCGTGGAATGGCTTGTACCGCGCCAGATTGTGAGTCGCGGCGGAACAAGATGCCATTGCGGCCAGACAACTCACGCGCCTTGACCACACTGCCATCGGGCATTTTGACGCGTGTACCGCCCGTGACATAACAGCCGGCTTCCACTACGCAATCGTCGCCCAATGAAATGCCAATGCCAGAGTTGGCGCCAAGCAAGCACCGCTTGCCAACAGAGATAACCTCTTTGCCACCGCCCGACAAAGTGCCCATGATGGAGGCGCCGCCGCCCACATCGCTTTGATCGTCAACCAATACGCCTGCACTGATGCGGCCTTCAACCATCGACGCACCCAATGTGCCTGCGTTGAAGTTGCAGAAACCTTCGTGCATGACGGTGGTGCCGGAAGCCAAGTGAGCACCTAAGCGCACGCGGTCGACGTTGGCAATGCGAACACCCGAGGGCACCACATAGTCGGTCATGTAGGGGAACTTATCGACGGCTTTGACGTCGAACACCACGCGAGCAGCGCGTGCGCGCAAACGTGCGTCTTGCAGTTGGTCTAAAGGGCATGGTCCCATCGAGGTCCAAGCCACATTGGCCAACATGCCAAAAATGCCTGCCAAGTTGGCTTGGTGTGGCTTGATCAGTCGGTGGCTGAGCAAATGCAAACGCAAAAACACATCGTGGGTGTCTTTGGCTGGTTCTGCCAAAGTGGCAATGCTGGTTTTGACGGCGACCACATTGACACCGCGCAACTCGCAAGCGCCCAGTGTTTTGACAAAGGCATCCCCTAAATGCGCACGGGCGTCGGCTTCGCTGAGAACCTGACTGCCATTTTCCTTCAGGCCTTCGGCCAGTTGCGGGGCTGGGTACCAAGTGTCTAACACGGTACCGTCTTTGGCGATGGTTGCGAGGCCGTAGGCAATGGCGCCACTTTGAATCATGGGAGGGGTTTGCATGGAGGTGTCTCAAAAATCAAAAAAAGAGATTATCGGGCTTTGTCGGGTGCTTTGTCTTTAGCGCAGTTCAGACAAGGCAATGGTTTGCTTTTTCAGCCATTCGCCTTGTGTATTTTGGAGCCCCAGTTGAATTTGCTGTTGCGGCCAATCTAACTCGATGAGCGCAAAGTGATTTTGTGTGATGAGTTCGCCCAAACGATTGGGGCCTTGTTCTTTGGCAGAGGTCCAGGCGTGCGTCATACCACTTGATGTGATTTCGTAAAGAGGGTAGTTGTCAGGGGTGGTATTTTTGTAGATGGCGCCGATGTGCCGGTCGCCAGACAAAAACACCACACCCTTGGCGTGTGTTCGCTGAATCATCTGCCGCAATCGAGTTTGCTCAACCGGAAAATTGTGCCAACCTTCCCAGCCATGCCCCTCCACAATCACTTGAACGCTTGAAACAATCAATCGGACATCTGCCGGCTGTTTCAGTTGAGCTTCAAGCCACTGCCACTGTGCCTCTCCCAACATGGTTTTTTGAGGGTCTGCGTCAGGCACAAACCTTTCTTTGCCCGGCGCATCGCGTTGATCTGTCACGCGAAGTTTGGATCTGAACCAACGGGTGTCTAACAAAATAACTTGAACGCGCCGCCCCATCGGGCCAAATACATGGGCGTGATAAAGACCCGGGCGTGCTCGGCGGGGGTCGTCTGCAGGCAATTGCCAGAACTCGACGAAAGCATTTTTAGACGCCTGCTTGTGAGCAAACTCAACGCCCCCATCGTTCAAGCCAAAGTCGTGATCGTCCCAAACGGCCAAGTGGGGTATGGAGGCTCTCAAGGCGGCAAACCCAGGCTGCGCTGCTTGGGCCGCATAGGCATTTTCTAAATTTTGAAGCTGCCACGGCTGAGTGCTTGCGTAAACATTGTCTCCGCCAAAAATAAACAGGTCGGGCTTTGCTGCCAAGATGCTTTGCCAAATGGGTTGCGGCCTTCTTTGATCAATGCAAGAGCCAAAAATGATTTTTTGGACTTGCGTGGGCCAGGCCGGTAGGCCCTTGGCAGCATCTGATGTTTGGCTGCTGCTCACTTGAGCAAAAGCGCTCCAACCAGAAAGCAAAGAGCCCATTGCGCTGGCTTTCAAGACTTGACGACGGTCCAATGGGGCTCCTTAGATGAAAGAGATTTCAATTTGGCACCATCTGGGGCCATTGCGCAGGGCCTTCTGGCATATGCCCAAATAAACCATGAGGCTATTTTATGACTGCCGAGTTCAGGTTCCTTGCTCGACCGATAAAATACCCCCTATGACGACCATTGCAGAACCCCTCAAAAAGTCTTTCAAAGCCCAAATGCTCGAAGCCAGAGAGCAAGCCATCACGGCCTCCGTCAATCGGCTGTTGGCTGAAAAAGGCTTTGATGCCTTCACGGTTGATGAAGTAGCCGCAGAAGTGGGCATTGCCAAAGCCAGCTTGTACAAGCATTTCAACAGCAAAGAAGAGTTGGCTTGCGCAGCCATGGTTCAAGCCATGCAAAAAGCCCAAGCCTTTTTGGAAGAACTGCAGGCACAGTCAAGTCCACCAGAAGGACAAAGCGCTGGCACGGCTTTGAACAAACTCAAGGCCACAACGCGCTGGACGCTTGAATTGAAATTGGCCGGTCAAATGCCAACCCTGCCCAGTCACAACTCCAGTTTGCGCGCTACGCTGATGGCCAGCCGACCCTACATGGACGGGCTGATGAACGTCAGTGACTTGCTGGGCTCTTGGATTGTGCAGGCGCAAAAAGAAGGCGACATCCATCCAGCCTTGCCGCCCATTGCGGTGCTGTACACCTTGTATGCCCGTGCATGTGATCCGGTGGTGGAGTTCCTCAAGATGAGCGAGCTGCACAGCGATGAAGAAATCATCGACATGGTGATGAGCACTTGCTTTGAGGGCTTGATGGCCAGAAAAAACTGACACCTTCTCAGGCCTCGTCTTTTCAGACCTCGACACGCACGATTTTGCGGGGGTCAAAGTTGACTTGCTCATTCTTGCGCGCATAGCCAAAAGGATTGGCCACAACCCGGCACCCCAAGTGAACATAGTCATGAGCGCAGTGCAAGTGACCATGCAGCCACACTTGGGCTTTGGGCATCAAGTGGTCCAGTGCGTTGCAAAAGCCCGCGGTGCCGGGTGTCAGCCCGTAACGTGGATCGGCACTTTTCAAGCTGGGTGCGAAATGGGTGATCACCACCGTGGGACCCTCAAAAGGTTCTGACAATGCGTTTGTCAGCCAGGCTTGATCGGCTTGTGCTTTGGCTCTCACGCCCGCAGATAAAAATGGTTCGCCATTCAAAGTTGTGCCCGTTTTGCGCAGGTAAAAATCAGCGGCTCGTTCGGCTTTCTCGCGTGCTTTGAGTTGTTGAGTGAGCGGGCCGTTCAAAGGGACCAGCGCCTCAAAATCACTCCACAAAGTGCAAGCGATCAAACGCACCCCTTTGAAAACCTCAACACGCTGATGCAACAACGTGATGCCCAGGCGCTGGCATGTTTCGCGCAAGCGTGCATCCGCCACTTCAAATGGCATGCCATCGTATTCGTGATTGCCTGGCACAAAGAAAACAGGCACAGGCCATGCGCCCAAATCTTGGCGTGGAGAAAATCGGGCCAAACCAAAATCGGTGTCTTTGTGATCGAACAACATCGAGCCATCTTGATAAGAGCCGATGTCGCCCGCCAAGACCAAGACATCGGCCAATGGCGAGGCTTCGGGTGTGAAGCGTGGGTGAGTTTCCAGATGCAAATCTGAAAGCAGTTGAATGTTCATGAGAGCCTTGCACTTTTGAAAACATCGCGCGCAATGTCGATCAGCTTCTCTCTTAACCAAACGTGTTCATTTTGTGCATGCTTGCGCCTGTGCCACACCGCATCAACGTGCAGGGTGGGAACTTTGAATGGCAGCTCGCACATGAACAGTTCATGGGCAATGCCAGTGGTGGGTACAAAGTGTTTGGGCAGAACGGTTAACAAATCAGAATTCACAACCACACGACCTGCGGTGAAAAATTGGTTCACGGTCATGACCACACGGCGTTGTTTGCCAATCGATGCCAAGGCTTCATCAATAAAACCATAAGGCCGTCCAGAAAAACTGACCAACAAATGTCGCGCATTGCAAAACTCATCCAAGCTGATGTTCTTTTGCGCCAAAGGATGCTGGCGCCGCATGACGCAAACATACTCGCCGTCGTACAAGCGCTGATGCTCGAATGCAACGGCTTCCCCTGACTGCGCCTTGGCAGTGAGGTCAGCCAAGACAGCTGGAAAATAACCCAATGCCAAATCGGTAGTCCCATCGTTCAACATGTTTCTGGGGTCGCGGGTGGTCAGCGGCAAAACGCGAATAGAGACATTGGGCGCCTGTTTTTCTAAGACTTGACCCAGATCGCCCATCAGTTCTGCCGCAGTTGCATCGGCCATCGCCAAGACAAAAGAATTGCGAGCTTCAGCTGGCACAAAGTGTTGCGGCACCAAAGCCGATTGCAATTGGTCAAGTGCCGCCCTGACATTGGGCCACAGCTGCAAAGCAAAAGGCGTGGGCGTGATGCCATGGCCATCGCGCCGCACCAGATCGTCGCCCAATGTTTCACGCAGTCGGCGCAGGGCGTTGCTCACAGCGGGCTGAGTGATGGACAAATTGCGTGCCGCCTTGGTCAAGCTCTTTTCTGCCATGACCTCATCAAAGACCCGAAGTAAGTTCAGGTCCAAGCTGCGAAAGTTGGTGTGGACTGCTTCAATCATTTCTGTTGTGAATGTTAAGCATCATAAATATAAAGTTGAATAACACTAGAGTAAACCCTATGATTCGTTCATGGTCAAGCAAAAAGTGGGATTGATCCCAAAGCTAAGACCCCAATGGGAAGACTGAATAGTCAATCCAAACTAGGAAATCAAGATGAAACACAAGTTTGTCCACGTAGAGTACCCCCTTACCCACCCTGGTGTTGACCGCGCCGAACAGGCGGTCGCCAACTTCAAACGCATGGGCGACAACTTCAGCCCAACACGCACATTGGCAGCCATGCTTTTGGCAGCCATCGTGGCAGCGTTTGTGGTTGTGGCTGACCAAATGATGGCCACGTGGGCCGATGGTCATTTGCTAGCAGCTTGGGTTGCGCTGTGGGCGGTGGCATTTGCTGCAGTTGGCTTGTTTGCTGGGGTCTCCAAAACACTGGCGATTCAAGCCAAGCAAGCTTTGGATGCTTGGTCAGCAAGCATGGCGCGCCGCCGTTCTGATGAGCGTCTGTGGTCAATTGCACAAACCGACGCCCGCCTGATGTCTGAATTGCAAAGTGCGCTGAGCCGCTCAGATGAAGACTTGCCATCACTTCAAAGCAGCACACAGCGCCGGGTTGAGCGCATGCTTCAAAGTCGCCAGTACTACATTTAATGGCACCACGCAAAAGCCTCCTTCGGGAGGCTTTTTTGATGCTGAACCTCAAACGGCTTCTTTAGAGTCAGTGCTAACTTTCTGCGAGGCCAAATAAATACCAGGCAAAATGAAAGCGGCACCCACTGCATGGTGCCAACCCAAAGTCTCGCCCAAGAACAGCCATGCCACCAAGCCCCCGTACAAAGGCCCTAGGTACAGGCTGGCAGCCACACGGCTTGCCCCCAAGGTTTTTTGACAAAAGCCGTAAGCCCAGTAAGCGCCCACCCCTGGGAAAACCGCTGCAGCAACGACAAGCAATCCTGCGTTCAAGCTCCATCCAGCATGTTGTGTCGCCGTCCATTCTGTGATCGCAAAGGGCAGCAAAACCAAGCTGCCGCCCAAGCAAGTGGCAGCCAATCTTGCGGTTGAGCTTAAAGGGCTAGCCCATTTTTTAAGCAGCAAAGCGTAGACGGCCCACGCCACCATGGCAATCACCACCAGGCCATCTCCCAAGACCCAAACGACTTGAGACAGTGCCGCCCACTGGCCTTTGACCACCACATGCAAAACACCCAACAAAGCGATGCCAACCCCCAGCGACTGCTTCCAAGTGAACGATTCTTTCAGCCCGATGACTGCGCCCAGGGTGATCAAGACAGGTGAGGCGGCATAGATCAATGCAATATTGATGGCCGTGGTTGTTTCTGCAGCCCAATAAACCCAGGCGCCGCAAATGAGCATGCCCAGGCTGCCCAAGACCACGTACTGCCGCCACGCTTGCAGGGTGCTATGGCGCTCGCGCCATAGTTCGTGGCGGGCAATCAAAGCCAAAATGAGGCCAGCTAAAAACCAGCGCCCCAATGCCAAGACATGGGGGCTGATGATGCCAGGCGCAGTTCTGGCCACAATGTAGTTCACCGACCACAAGGCCGGTGTAATCCATATCAAAGCTTGCGCCAGCTTTTGGCGCGAGTCTGCGTTGATCAGACCGCAGCTAAGCGTTGCTCTAACGCTGCTTTGGTGTCTAACAATGCTTTGGGCAGTTTGTAAGCCAATTGCTCAAAGTGCGTGGTGTGCAATTGGAATTCTTGCTGCCATGCGGCTTTGTCAATGCTGGTGACGGTTTTGAACTGATCTGCTGTGAAGTTCAAACCTGTCCAGTTCAATTCGCCATAAGTGGGTGTGATGCCGAACATGGTTTCTTGACCTTGGGCCTGACCTTCTAAGCGGTCGATGATCCACTTCAAGACACGCATGTTGTCGCCATAACCAGGCCAGACAAACTTGCCAGCCTCGTCTTTGCGGAACCAGTTGACGCAGTAAATGCTAGGCAACTTGTGACCACCGGCTTCAATTTTGGCGCCCACGTCCAACCAGTGTGGGAAGTAGTCGCTCATGTTGTAGCCGCAGAAGGGCAGCATGGCAAAAGGATCGCGGCGAACCACGCCTTGTGCACCAAAGGCAGCTGCTGTGGTTTCAGAGCCCATGGTGGCTGCCATGTAAACGCCTTCAGTCCAGCTGCGAGCCTCTGTGATCAAAGGCACGGTGGTAGAGCGGCGGCCACCAAAGATGAAGGCGTCGATGGACACACCGGCGGCATCGTCCCAAGCGTCGTCGAGTGCCGGGTTGTTGATGGCAGACACGGTGAAGC
>JACCDX010337525.1_pt1 | contig 51968 bp, 39 predicted proteins | sample 7449681 | NCBI WGS metagenome assembly JACCDX01 (sample SAMN15323450, study PRJNA562643) | freshwater metagenome | isolation source: river surface water | place: USA:Blue River Watershed | collected 2017-08-18
AACCAATGAAAGGTAGCGAAAACATGTCTAAACATGCTGACATAGATAACATAGAAATATTAAGTCATTACCAAACTGTAGAAGTATTTGCTGTAGAAAATAACATTGAAATTCCAGACTTTGATTTCGAAAAGTATTTTGAAATTACTGATAATAAAGATAATGAAATAGAACTTTAATTAATAAAATACAAATTGCTCACATACTACCACTCCCAGATGGCAACATCAGAGAGGATCAGGGTTAACGACCCTTTGCGAACCGTAAGGTAAGCTTATGTGCTAACTAAGTTAGTATGTACCCGTATGGTAAAAACGTATGTGTTGTAATTAGGACAATCCGCAGCCAATCACTCATTTTATGAGTAGAAGGTTCAACGACTAAATGGAAGTGGGTCTAGCTTGGGAAACCAAGTTGGGCATAAGATATAGTCTAATCCCACCAGTAATGGTGTCTATACTCGGGGCTTTAATACCGCTACGACTTTGGCCAAGTTTTAAAAAACTTTGGTTCATTGGGTATTTGGCAACAACCTATAGAGGCGAATAGAAATATTTGCTGGCGTAATTTTAACATATTACTAAAATTGAAATAACCATAAAATTAAAATAATATATTGGGAAATAGAAGTTTAAAAATACTACCGATGTATTATGATGGTAATATATTAAATTACATAATGTTCGATGGCGACGAGATGAATATACATCTTGCACAATCTATCCAAGCAAGAAATGAACTCAAACGTATAGCAAACGTACAATACCAAATTGTTGGTGTAAAAGATTCCAGTCCAATCATTGGTTGTCAACAAGATACACTATCAGGTGCGTACATGTTAACAGAACCAAATGTTAGATTAAAAGGTTGGGAAGTAGCTAATATTCTATGTAATACTACTTCTGACACCAAGTTCGCAATTGAAATGGATAAAGAATACACCGGTCACGAAGTATTCTCACACATTATTCCAGTAGGAATTAACAACACAAAGAAATCAGGTGATAAAATCACTTTACAAATTACCAATGGTAAATTAACTACCGGTTATTTAGATAAGTCTTCACTAAGTTTTGCAAAGAACTCAATTATCCACTTTATTTGGGACAAGTACGGACCAAATAAAACCAGAAGATTTATTGATGATTCTCAAAGACTTGTACTTAATTACTTGTTAACACGTGGTCAAACAGTCGGTTTCGGCGATACCGTGGTAAACAAAGATATTGGAGAAAAGATTCAACAAGTTATTACCAATAAAATTTTAGAATCCAAATACCAAATCACACAATTTGAAAATGACACTGACCAAATTTCTCTAGACACAATTGAAGCAGCCCTATCTGCTGACCTGGGTGCAGTACAAGCAAATGTTGGTCAAATCCTAATGGGACATTTAAATTCCGAAAACTTTTTCTGGGCAGCAGCAAAGTCTGGCGCTAAAGGTTCTGCAGTAAACGTGGCTCAAGTATCCGGTGTACTCGGTCAGAATAACTTGGAAGGTTCACGTATTAAGAAGAAGGTTGAAGGGCGTAGTTTAGTGTATTGGCATCGCGATGATGATACCCCTGAAGCCAGAGGTTTTATTAAGAATTCTTTCTTGTCCGGTTTAAGAGGCTTTGAATTCTTCTACAACGCTATGGCTGGACGTGAGGGGCTTATCGATACTGCTATTAAATCAGTTACTTGGGAAACACCAATTGTAATTGTGGAAAATTCCAGTCCAAAATATACTCCAATCGGTGAGTGGATTGATGGCTTAATGAATTTAAACCAAAATAAGATTTCAAATGAATCATACCTTAATATGGAATTATTAGATTTGGAATCTCAAGTATTTATTCCAACAATGGACTATGAAGGTAATGTCTCATGGGGAACAGTAAGCGCTGTTACTCGTCATGATCCAGGAGACCAACTTTATAAAATTAGAACAGAAGGTGGACGTTCAGTTACTGTTACTGCAACCAAGTCACTTTTAGTTTGGAACAAAAATCTAAACCAATTTAAGGAAATTCCAACAACTGAAATTGTAATTGGTGACTGTGTTCCTGTTACAATGACTTTACCTGAAGCACCTGATAACGTAAAATTATTTGAAGACCTGGATGTAAATATGGAATTAAATGAATTTGTATCAGAGTCTGAAATAACAATTAACCAGATTGCAATGCGATTAGCTCAAGTGGGTGTCTATGGTAAAATTATTAAAGAAGAATCCCAATATAAATTTGTTAAGACTGAACCAGTTGAAAAACTTAATGGAGTTGCTTTTGATACTATTATTAGCATTGAACTTGTTAGTGTTGATGCACATCCTAAAGTTTATGATTTAACGATTCCTTCAACTTTTAACTTTGGATTAGCAAATGGTCTTCAAGTACGTGATACAGCACAGACAGGGTATATTCAACGTCAGCTCATCAAAGGTTTAGAAGACTTATCCATCAGATATGACGGTACAAATAGAAATGCCCGCGGTACCATCGTACAAACAGTTTATGGTGAAAACGGTATTAACCAGGCAACTCAAACTGAATTACAATTTAATATTTTAAGAATGGACAATAAAACTTTGAGTGAGAAATTATGTTTGAGTCCTGAACAAATTAAAAAGTTGGAAAAAGTTACTAAATTGTCTAATAAAGAATTAACAGACTTTAACAAATCCCACCTAACCAAATTAAAAGCATTACGTGATGAAATGAGACAAATTCAAATGCGTGCACTTATTAATTTTAAAGTAATGGAAGAAAAATTTGTAAGTCCAGTTAACTTGTTCCGTATTACTCAAGATTATTCAAATAATAAGGAACACTTGGAATTAACACCAAAAGAAATCACCGATGCAATTGAATCATTTTTATCAGATTATGACAACAGATTAATTACTGCGATGAAACCTACTGATAAATTCATGAAACAAGATGACCGTAATCTCAAGTTTTTGCTTGAAGTAGCGTTAAACGAATACTTGGCTCCAGTTAAATGCATCTTTGAATATGGTCTCAGCAGAAAAGAATTCCAGGCTATGATGAAAGAAATTACAATGAGTTTTACCAAAGCTATCATCGAGCCCGGTGAAATGGTTGGAGTTATTGCGGCACAATCCGTTGGTGAACCCACGAGCCAAATGACGTTAAATACCAAGCACTTTGCTGGTGTGGCTAAGGGTGGTTCAGCAAATATGGGTGTTTCTCGCATTCAAGAGTTGTTACATTTTTCCAAGAATATTAAAACCCCACAAATGCATATCTATTTTAAGGAGCCTTATAGCACCGACAGAGGAGCACTAAACAAAGTAGTCAGTTACTTCAAACATTTATCAATTCGTCAATTGATTTCAAGTGCTGAAGTATTTTATGATGCTGGTGTATTAGATGCAAATGGTAAGAAACTTAAAGCAGACAATGTGTCAGGACCATTCTTTGTTAACAATCAAAAGGCAGAAATTTCATCATTACCTTTTGTATTTAGAATTCGAATGGACATTGAAAAGATGATTGACAAGGAAACCACTTTGTTAGATATTAAGACCAAGTTTATTAGTTACTGGTATAAGAATTACACTAACTTGAAGAACTTGAAAAAGTCGGACAAAGAAGTAATCAGCAGAATTTCCCGTTGTGCTATTTTATCAAACAGTGCAACAGATAAAGAACAAATTATTCATATTAGATTTTCAATGAGTTCATTCAACTATAACATTATTACTGACTTCCTTAAAATGGTGTTTGATGATATTACACTTAAAGGTATTGAAAATATTGATGGTGTAGATATATCACAAGAACTTGTTATTAAATTTAACCAAGAAACCGGTGAAGTTAAAACAGATAAGGAATATATGGTCTACACAGCCGGTATAAATATTGATTCTATGAGATTAATGAAAGGTGTTGACCATACTAGAACCAAATGTAATGATATCGCAAGCATTATCAGATTTTATGGTATTGAAGCAGCACGTCAAATTTTAATTCATGAATTAACAGCAACTTATGTTGCAGGTGGTTCAAATATTAACCAAAATCACTTGTCCTTGCTGATTGACCAAATGTGTCATACTGGTGAAATCACATCTATGGACCGTCATGGTTTATCCAAGATTGATATGGACCCTATTGCACGTGCATCATTTGAAAAGACAATGGACCATTTTGTTAATGCAGCTCTGTTTAACGAAAAAGACCAAATGAAATCAGTCAGTTCACGTATTGCAATTGGACGTGTAATTTCCGGTGGTACTGGTGTATTTGACTTGTTACTTGATACTAAGAAATTAGAAAACTCTGAATACACAGAAGATGAAACAGGTGGACGTATTACATTCACCCCATTAGAAGAAGAAGCTTTATTCCAGGACATTATGAAATACACAGTTGGCAAACATGATTTTTTCATGCCTGAAACCAAGTAAGTTTTCTATTAGAATTTTAATTTATAATTATATTTTTTAATAAACTAATTAATTAATTTATTAAAATATTATTCCAAAGTTAAATTTAGTAGACTTTATATTTTAAATGCTTGCACTCCAACCAATAGCCACATTATAAATAAAAGTATCTGCCCATGTTGTAAATGATATAACAAAATCTGTTGATGTAATATTGTTTACAGACATATTATATCTTAGATTTCTATTTTTGTCCACATCTAAAATGTACGGAGAAATGAAAACTTTTGGAATTCCTATATAGGGTACGGGAAATGTAACCTTAAGTGCTTTTGTTGTTGACCCTGATATTTGGCCAAAACTTATAATACCAGTTTGTGTATTTATTAAATCCCTTAATAAATCTTTGGTAAAGCAAAATCCATCTAAACATAACTTACCATCTCCAGTAATACTTGTGTTTCCAACTTTTAAACCATCAGAAGTTATATTCGTTTTGTCAACTTTTAAATTACTAGGTATTACGACAGTACCATCGTCCATTATGTCAAGAGCAGAACCAGCATTTTTACCATCCCCGTTATATCGCCAAAAAGATAATTTGTTACCATACTGACCAGTCATATTCCAAATAGACCAATCATTAGTTTGATCCGCTTTACCTGATTTTAACTCGTTTAAAATTCTCAATCTTCCACCTTCATTTGTCTTATTTGAAACGCTAATATTATCATTTGATGTAATTATATTTGTTTTTAAATTACCTGGAATAGTAAGTCCATCAGCTTGTAATTGGGTGGCAACGTTTGATAAATTTCTAATAGCTTCAACATCAGCCATATAAACTTGTTTAACTGCTTCTTTTATTTGGTCCATTGAACCAACATCAGCCATTGTTTCCACTTTATGTAACATAAAAATGTATGCAATTACAATTCCAAGAACAATTAAGAAAACTAAATCTATTTTCATATAATATTACATTAGAAAATTATATAAAATAAATATTAGATGAATCGATTATAGATATTTTTCAATCGATTCTGGCATTTCTTTAATATCCATTTTGTAGAAATGCTTCATTTTATTGAAAGTTTTAACATCAGTTGGATCATTCATTTTAACCATTGTAATTGCAACTCCTTTTTTATCAAAACGACCGCATCTACCAATTCTATGAACATATGTTTCCTTACTTAATGGTAAGTCAAAATTAATAACCATATTTACTTGAGGAATATCAATACCACGAGACAGTAAATCAGTTGTTAAAAGTAAACGTGTTTTACCATCACGAAAATCCTTTACTACTGTATCGCGTTCAGTTTGATTCATATTAGAATGAATTACTGTAATGGGGAAATTATTTTGTTTAAGATTTTGTTCAAGCCATTCGACTTTTCTTATGGTGTTACAAAAAATAATGGCCTGAGATGTTGAAACCAAATTATACAAGTCTAATAAAGTATCAAATTTAAGTTCTTCAGTTTCCACATCCAAATAAAATTGACTAATCAAGTCAACAATAACCTCGTTATTTTTAAGAAGTACCTTAATTGGTTCATGGGTAAATTTTTTACTTGCATTAAATAAGTTAAGTGACATTGTTGCGCTAATAAGTACGATTTGAATTCCGCTAGGTGCCTTATCAATAATTCCCTGAAGTTTCTCACTAATTCCATCAGCTAACAGTTCATCAGCTTCATCCAATACTAAAAATTTAACTTTATGAATATTAATTTTTTTTTCAGTTATCATATGCGCAATACGTCCGAGTGTACCGATAACCATAGATGATTTTTTAAGGTCATTTCTGTTTTGGTTAACATCAGTACCACCAACACATTTAGTAATTTTATAATTGGTATATTTGGCAAGATTTAATGCAACATCATTTACTTGGTCGGCAAGTTCGCGAGTTGGAGTGATAATGATTCCTTGACAACCAACTTCAGTTGACTCCAAACGATTCATTACACCAAGTAAATATGTTGCGGTTTTACCAGTACCAGATTGTGATTGCAAAATACAATCTTTACCGGTATTGATGGAACCAATTCCTTTAATTTGGATTTTTGAAGGTTGGGTAAATCCATGTAAATAAACCCCTTTAAGTAAGTCTTCATTCAGATTAAGACTATCAAAATTATCTGATTCTGTATTATTTTCCATTGTTATTATATAACCACACAGTCTCTTTAAGTATTTTTTGCATTTTTTTTCAATTCATTATAAATATGATTTTCCCCTCCTACATGTTTAACTATAGGATTAAATGTTTGTTTACAAACAGCACATTTTCTATGAGAAATAAACCAGTATTTAACTTGGTCATTGGAATAATCAAAACAATTTGAACATGTTGGACATTCAACGTATTCATTACAAATAGTTTCATATGTGATTGAACAAATAGTATCCTTAAGTTTTGGTTTAATGATTGGGTTATCAATATCCAATTGCACAATTAAGAAACTATGTAAAAGAACAAGATGTGATAATGATTTAGTATAGGCAATAAAATTTTTATTCATACGATAAAATCCAGGAACATTAACATCGCCAACAAAATAACTGGTGCATGTTTGAAGATATTTATGTTTGTTTATTGTTTGAACAATTGGCTTGATTGATTCGATGGTTTTTATTTTATCATTAAAGTTAAATACATTTGGATTCCGAATATATTTTTCAATTAACTGATTATAATATTTCTTAACTTTAAGCATCCCATTAAGTTTATTTCGAATGTTTTGTGGAAAATTCTTTTGGGCCCGAGAAAACATAGTTTGTTTTTTGACTTTTGGTATTTTAACTTGGTCATAATTTGAACTGGGTGGTTTAGGTTTTGTAAATTGAAATTGCTCTTTGAGTTTTTTTATTTTTTTACTATAATTGCTATTTTTAATTTTATCATAGAAAAATTGGGGTTTCTTTGGTTTTGACCCATAAGTCCAATCTATAACTGGATTACCTGTCAAATATACATCCATTGCCCCATACGCTACCAACTGCATTAAGCCTCCCATTGGTATTTTTTTATAATATTAAATTACCTAAACTTTAAATCTTTTTGGCTGCCAGAAAAATTGAAAACCATATTGAAAAATACTAATGGGAATAATACTATACATATGACTATTAAATATTCAACATTATCCCATACTAATCCTGAGGAAATTACCCTAAATAAAATAAATATAGGCTCAAAGGGATTAGTTAAATATGCCCATCCAAAATATGGCAAATTTCATGTGTTAATTTTAAGGCTCCCAGTCTGTAAACTTGATAAATACCCTGTTGAAAATATGCAAGCATTTAAAAATGCTGATGGTAAAGTTCCAGTAAGCTTAAAAATTCCCGTGGATGCTCAATTTACAACCAATCCAGTTTATATGTTTATTCAGGCTATTCTTGAAAAATATGGAAACAAACAAAAGCCTGAAAAAAAGTATCCAGTTTATGATCCCAACAAAGAATCCAATTACATTAAAATTAAACATATGGATTCATATGATTCATATTCAGTTACAGAAATATTTAATGAATCAGACATTAAAATAAGAACAAAGACTCATAATTTAACATCAATTGCAGACTTGTATGGACTATTTAGTTCAGGAATGCAAGTTGTCCCGTATGTTATGTTATATTTTCACAAAACTCCAGCTGGTGATTTTGTAACATTAAGACCAGTTAAATTTTATATTGGAAAATCGTTAACGATGGAACAAATTGACTATGTTAACAAAAAATCAAGATATGTTCCAACTCCAAAATCAGATTTTTATGATGCTAATCAAATTGCAAGACCAGTTTCAATAAGTGACTTTGCAGATTTTATAAAAGATTCTAATTCTACAAATTTAGATGAAAACACGCATTCCCAATTAGATATGACTGTTAGTAATTTAGATATTATTTGTTAATTTATTTGTTAGGTTAGGTTATTTATGGTTTAATGCAGCCAATATAGCAAATATAGCCAATATAGCAAATATATCAACTATAGCAAATATAGCAAATATAGCCAATATAGCAAATTGACAATTATTTGGGATATTGCCAAGCTAAAAAAAATTGATTTTAATATATATTGAACTCAATCTCTTTATATGGTAATGGCCTCTAAATCAGCAAAAGAAATGACTACTAATTATTCCGACGTCGATGTTACCAGACTTGGTTTTACCGACCTTGAAGAAAACACCCGTTCAAAAGGACAAAAGATTGCCTATCCTCGTTATGACCATCCTACTCACGGTACTGATTCTCCTCTTTTCATCCAATTTCCTTGGGTAAATTTAAATTCTTATGGTATTCCCCGTCTTGGTGAATATTATTCTGATGATTCTCAACGTTCATTCGTAAAGATTCCTCTTGACCAATCTATTCCTGAAGTTAAACAATTCAGTGAACTTCTTCAAGCAATTGATGAAAAGATTGGTTCTGATGAATTTAAAGAAAAGATGTTTGGTTCTAAAGCTTCCAAATATGAATACCAACCTATTTATCGTCTTCCTCAAGAAGAAGATGAAGATGCCAAGAAAGACCCTAACAAGAAAGATTATGGTCCTCGTCACCCTTACATGAAACTTAAGATTGATACTACTTATCCTGATAACAAGGTTAAATCAATTGTTTTCACTTCTATTCCTGGTGCTAACGGTAAACGTACCCGTACCAAGGTAGATGGAATTAGTTCTATTGATGATATTTCATCTCATATTTGTTTCATGAGTAAGATTCGTCCTATTGGTCGTCCTGTTAAACTTTGGGCTCAAGCTCCCAACAAGAAGGACCCCACTTATGGTCTCACTTTTAAGATGGCAAAGGTAGAAGTTGAACCTCCTTCCAAGTCCAATTCAAATGTTAAACAATATCTTGAATCAGATGCTTTCCTTGATTCTGATGAAGATGAAACTATTGAAACTGTTAAACCTGCAGTTACCACTAAAACTACTGCAAGTGCTTCAACTAAGACTCCCACTAAACAAGTAGCACAAGTTGATTCAGATGAAGAATCCGAACAAGAATCAGATGAAGAATCCGAAGAAGAAGTTGCCAAGCCTGTTGCAAAGGCAGCGGCAAAGGCTCCTGTTAAACAAGTTGCTCAAGTAGATTCTGACGAAGAATCAGATGAAGAAGATGTTAAGCCTGCTAAAAAAGCACCCGCAAAGGCAGCAGCTAAAGCACCTGCTAAATCTAAAAAGTCATCAGCTTAAATAATTTCTAATTAATACTTATTTTATTTATAAAAAATAAATATAGTTAAAATTTGATTTTAAATCTATTTAAGGAATATTTATTTATATAAAACATATAGAGTATGAATTATCAAGAACCCTTACGAACAAGTAATGTTGATTTTTCAAAAATAGTTTATCCTAAAACCCGTTCAAATCAAAACAAAAAAATAGTTTTAGTTAAATATAATGAAAAAGGAAAATTAAAAAACTTTGTGTTTCAAACACCAACCTTGTTAAATTTAACAAAACCAGAATTTAACAATGGTTATGCTGAACTTGAATTGGCTCTTGTGGGTAAAGAAAAATCTAAAGTAGCAAAGTTTATGAAGTTTTTAAATGAATTAGAAGCTAAAGTAAAATTTGACGCCCAATTTAATGCATCCAGTTGGTTTAATATTGATGAAGATAATACAACAATAAATTTTCAAAAAATTATTAGAGAGTCAGATGATTATGCTAATGGAACTATAAAAATTAAAATAATAAGAAACAATGAATTTGAAACAATGGTTCAATTAAATAATTCAAAGAGAATAAGTATTGAATCAATTCCTGAGGATTCATGGTGTAAAATGATATTAGAATGTTATGCAGTTTGGGTAAATGCGAATAATGATTTTGGCTTATTTTTTAGACCGGTTTTGGTTTCGTTCACACCAAAAGAAAAAGATATTTATAACTATAAATTTTTGGACGAATCTGATGAAGAAAATGATTTTGAAATACCTGATACTGAAATTAATAATAACATATTTATGAAAATTGATCCAAGAAATAGATCTAGGGGTAAATTAAATGAATCATCAACTCAATTAGATTTACAAGAATTAGTTCAACAATTGGAATCAGATGAACACCAAAATACATCTGATATTAAATTATCAATTATTAATGTACCAAGTGCTAATACCAATATTAATGTTAACGATTTGTCTGGACAGGGTAATCAAGCAAACCAAGCAAAATCAACCAATAATCTCAATATAAATATTCAACCAGGTCATTTTTCTGAAAGTACAAGTTCTGATTCAGAGTATGAAAGTTCCAGCTGTGATGAATCGAGTAATGAACGTTTAGTGGATGCGGAAACTTCTGACAATTAATTTTTATGTTTTAAATACTAATAATAATTATTATTTAATGACTTAAAGACATTTCTTTATTATATAATATATTGGTACTTAAGATGACTGTCTTAGAATCCACAAGGTTAAATCAGGAAGTTTTTAAAGAAATTCAAATTACTTCCCAAGAAAATATGATTGTAAAATCTCTTGAAAAATTTTATGAACAAACAGATAATAATAATTTGTTCATACCCATTGTAAACTCTGAATCAAAAATATCAATTAGGCTTATTGATCATTTTGTAACAAAATATTCAAAAACAAATAAAGTTTCATATAAATTAAAAGAAAATGATGTTGAACAAACATTTTCTGTGCATTCATCTTACAAGCAACAATTAAAGCGTTATCAAAAAAGACATTTTGACCCTTTCAGTCGTGGCGATAGAATACCTTATTTTATGGCAGACTCATGTGTTATAACCACAATTGGCCAATTAAATTTTTTCAATTGGTTTATTGCTAAGAAAGTTCATGAGTATATTTTGGCAAACCATGATGCAATTGAAAATGATATGAACAAGAAAAATAAATTAGATAAAAAGAAAGTGAAAAAAGAAAAGAAACAAAAAAAACCAACTAAAGCACATATTACAACAAACTCTTCTAATATGATGGCTTCTGGTACCGGATATAAACAACAGGGAGCTCCTGGATTAATGATGTTTTCTGAACCAAAAACCGAAAAAATTATTGTTTCTTTTTCGTTCATTTAATTAACCTAAAATAATAGCTTAATTAAAGGAAATAGTGCTTATATTGGGGTTAAAACACCCGTTTTACATATATGGAAATATAAAAAAAATTGATAATTAAATATATTGTTGAATGGGCCATATATAGTAATGCCATCTAAGAATAATAAAGTAAAAGATACAGTTAAAGCCGAAGAAACTACTTCTAAAAAGGCAACTAAGAAGGTAGCCGAAGAATCTGATTCTGAGGAAGAAGTCGTTCAACAAACTCAAACCAAATCTAAAGCCAAGGCCACTAAAAAGGCTGCTCCTGTTGAAGAACCTGAATCTGATGAATCTGAAGATGAAGTTGAAGCTCAAGCTGATTCAGAAGATGAATCCGAATCAGAAGAAGAAGCTGATGCTGCCGATGCTAAAGGTAAAAAGAAGGAAAAGAAACAAAAAGAAACTTTTGAAGAACTAACTGCTCGAATTGATACTCATCGTACTGGTATGAAGAATATTGATAAGGAAATTAGTGAACTTGAAAAGACTCTTAAATCTAAAGAAAAGGAACGCAACGAACATGAACGCCAACTTAACAGTGCACTTAAACTTCTTAGTAAAACTCATTCCGATGAAGTTACTAAGGCTCTTAAGGAACGTCCCAAACGTAAGGGTAACGTAAATGGTGGATTTAACAAGGAACAACCTGTTCCTGAAGTTCTCCGTACTTTCCTTGGTCTTGCTGAAGGTGCCACAATGGCTCGCCCTAAAGTTATGAGCGCACTTAACAATAAGTTTACTGAACTTAAACTCAAGGACGGACAAAACACTACTCTTGACAAGACCACTGCTAAAGCTCTTGGTCTAGGAAAAACAGGTGAAGGTAAAGTAATTAAATTTACTGAATTCCAAACTTTCCTTGCTTCTTTCTATCCCAAAGCTGAAACTGAAGTTAATATCTAAATATTAAATTTTGTTTAATTTATTCTTAATATTGAATATATATTTATTATTTTAATAATTGTCTGTGTATTTGTTATTGCACCAATAATTAGACTCCTAGTCTAATTGTAATAATGACACTAACAATTTTGTTAGGATAATTGTAATAATGACACCTTTAGGCTCGTTATAATAATTAGACTCCTAGTCTAATTGTAATAATGACACTAACAATTTTGTTAGGATAATTATTATCAATTGGATTTTTAATCCAATTGTAATAATGACATTCTAGAAGACTCGAGTTTAACAAATGGTTTTTGAATAAAGCCAATATTTAAAACAGTTTCAATTAATTTATTTAAATCTTTAATTTCTCCCATTTTATTTTCCACAAAATATTTAAACATCAAATACTTTAATATATAATATGATAAAGCAGGTGTTGTTTGATTTATTTTTATATTAGATTTTTCTTTCCAGTCTCCAAGTTGAAAATGTGAATTGAGTGCCATTGCCTGGTTTTCAATAAATGCAAATTCAAGCTCAAGTAGTTTACTAATTGATTCTTTTGTTAACATTGATAAATATATCAAGTGGTAATATATTGCCCAAAAATCAGTTATTGCTTCATAAAAACTACTTGGTCCATTTATTTTAAATTTATTTTCTACATGGTGGTTTCTCATATCCATATCAAGAAAATGAATTATTTCATGTAAAGTTACTTTTTCAAACTCTTCATATCTCCAAACAAACACATAATTATCATTAAAGTCAGTATATCCACCATTAACATTTGTTATATTAATTTTTTTGTTTTTATTTGGAAAATACTTTTTTAAATTTGATAGAACCAAATAAATTTTAAATTTTTTGTGGGTATTAGCAGACTTAATTTTTAAATATTCACCGATATATATTAGGTATTTAATTCTTTTAACAATTTTTTGAATTAGCTGGTTTGTTGTTTTAATAAAAATTACATTAACAATATCTGAGTAATTTTCTTCACCAGGAGTATTCCAGGATATTTTAAATACTTTATCATGGTTTACTAAATCCTTATCTAACATTTTTGTGTCAACCCATGCAACATCAGCTATTTCTGCTATTTTATTTTCTGTAACAGCAAGCTCAATTTCAGTTACTGGCTCAAGTAAATAATTTATTTTTGTTTGTTTAATAAATTCAATTATTTTTTCCCTTTCTTTTCTTAATTCATTAGCCAATGGATTAGTATTACCCAATGTCACTTGATTTTTAAAATGCCCAATATTGGATTTTGTAAATTCAGACCAAGACATTATAATTAAATATTTAATTATAATAGTTTGGAAAATTATTTGATAATATTATGAAAAATATTGTTTTAACAAATTTGCTTTTTCTTCAGAGTCTTCATAATCTAAATACAACTTTATGCCCAAGTTATGGTCTGGTAATTTTACGTTTGTGTTAACATTTTGCCCATTTGATATATCAATTAAATATCCATCTCTACTTGGTACCCAGTTTTGAATAGAAATAACTTTATTTTCACCCAAGTCCAAGTGTATATCCAGTCCATAAATTAATTCATACAAGCTCATTGATTGTTCAATTAAAATTAAGTTTTCTGTCCAAACTAAATTATTGGGTAGATTTAATTTTATAATTAAATTGCCATAATCTCCATTATCCATATCACCAGCACCAACAAAAACAATATATGGTTTTGATAAATTAAAAACAAATGTTGATGTTATTTCTTCATCTTCCATATTTCTCTTTATTTTTATTTTTCTTTTAGTATGATTAGCAATATCACCAAGTTTAATGCTCAAGTCAAGTTTAATATCAAGCTTATTTACTTTTTGAAAACACATCGGTAAATGATAAAAATACTCAGCACAAGTTGAATCATACATATCCATATCAGACTCAGAACAATTAATAATATTAGCAAAATCTTTACGAGGAACGATTCCTTTTGAAAAAAACGCCAAAATTTCGCCAACATTAAGTGCACGAAAAAAATTAGCAAAGTTTTTTTGTAAATAGTCAAAGTCAGTTCTTTCTAAATTAATTCCATATTTTTTAAGTTCAGGAAGGTCAATATTTTCCCTTATAATTTTTTCGAGAATTTCCACAAAACCAGTCCGTTCAGTTTGATTCATTTTTTGATATTCTTGTCTAGACTTTGGGTCAATTAATATTTCATACGCAGTTTGTATTTGTTGAAAATGTTCAGCTGCTCCTGGTGTTTTATTTCTATCTGGGTGATATTTTTTAACAAGCTTTAAGTATGACTTTTTAATTTCTACTTCAGAGGCATTTGGTTTAATCTCAAGTATCCCGTATAATTCCATTTTTTTCTATTATATATATTTAAAACTTTAATCTTTATATTAGATATATATTAAATTTATTATGGAAAATAATATTTTCGTTAAAATGAAAAGGGATAAATTTAATCCTGACATTGATATTAAATTAAAAGGGAAGGAATCAGAAAGAGAAAAAACCCGTTTTGATTTAACAACATCAATTTATAATCCAATTACTGGTGTTGTACCTGCCCAAATTAGATCTAATAATGATTTAATCCTAGAAAGAGATTGTGCATATTCAAGCACAGATATTAAACGTTTAATAATGGAAAAAGAAAATGAACGTGTATCTCAGGATATTCAATACAAACCAGTTAAAACAAAAGTAATTAATAATAATCCACAAAGCGCCCAGGTTACTCCAAATTATAATAACCAAGATAACTATAACCAAACATCAAGAACTAATTACATTGAAACATATGAAGAATTGAAAAGAGGTTCTGCACATATTAAAGATGAGCAGGAAAAAACAGTTATTAATAATAAAGAAAAATATAATAATATTCTTGATGGACTTAAAGACTTGGGAATTATTAAATAGTAATGAACTCAAATTTACAAATAACAGAATCTGAAGTATTTTCAAATCTTATAAATAAAATTGAACAGGCAAAAACACATTTAAATCAAATATATACACATACACTAACAACAGACAGTGTAAAAAATATTCAATATTTGGAAAAATTAAATGAGATATCATCAATAATTCATAACTTAAATGCTATATCTGAAGATTTATATAATGAATATATTTTAGGTTTACCAGAAAACACATTATCAAACGAAGAAAAAGAAAAGCAAATACAAATAGCGCATAACAAAAAAATATATAGTACATTTGCACCATATATGTTGTATATGGGTATTATGCTTCAAAATACAACTCGTCAATAAATATTTAAGTTTAGTTTTATAAAAATAAAATTCTTTATAAAATTAAATGGACGACAAAAAATCGAATAAAGTCGACTTGGATAATTATTATCCAACCGTTGATAAAAATATTTTAGAAAATCTTTGTTCCAATACAAATATTAAGAATTTAATTTACTTATCTTCACAGATGGATTTAAATCCTTTTAATAAAAAGAATAAAAAATGGCAACTTAAAAATAAAGATAAATTCATAAAAGAATGTGAACAGGTTAAAAAGAAAGAATTAAAAGACTTTTCTACCACACTAACAAATTTGGCAAAATTAGGTTCCAATAACACGATTGAAGTTAAAAATATATATAAAAATTTTGAATACAAGTTAGATAATTTAGATAAAATAATTACATGTGCAAATAATATTGAGACAGTTGATTTTCCAATTGATAAGAAAGAGAAGAAAGATAAAAGTAAAACAACATATATTGTTGAACATGAACCTTATTCTCAATCTAATGTAGTTAGTTTTGATATTATTGGTGGAAAACAAGAATTGGTATCCGGAGAAAAAACAAAAACATCAAAACCCAAACTTACCAATCAAACAAACCCAGCAAACACAGTTAAAAACAAAGAAAAAATTGTGGAAATTAAAGCAATAAATAATGTAAACACTCCATCAGAAACATCAGAAAATGGTGATTACTTAGAATGTTACGGAAATTGTTAAAGCTTAATTATATGTTTCAATAAATTCTTTTACACTAGAAAAATCTCTAGGGCCGACATATTCAATTGCTTTACCACCTGTTTTTAAAATAAGTGTAGGAAATCCTTCAATTTTATATTTGCTAATTTCATTTGCATTAGCTTCAGAGTCAAACATTACAAAATCAACTTTTGATTCCATTTTTTTTTCCAAATCTTTCCATGTAGGTTTAAAGGCAACACAATGTGGGCACCATTCTGCTTTAAATAAATATAATGTTGGTTTATCAAGTTTATTGGCAGCACCACCAGTCATGTTAAACTTTCCAAGTTTTTCTTGAGATTTTAATTTAAGATATTTTGCTTTATACTTTAAATATTTTTCTTGATAATTCATATATTATAATATTAGATAAATATTTTTTATAAAGCTAAATAATGGAACAAAATAAAAATTTACCAAATGAAACTGTAATTAAAACAGATATTACAAACCAACCAAAATCATTTTCTATGGATAAATCATCAATTCTTGTTATGATATTGTTATTTATGTTTTCATCAAAGTTATGGGATATTGCATGGGATATTGGAAAATCCTTGTTGTATATAATTATTATATTGTATTTGTTGAGTTATATAAATCAAGACTTGGCAGACAATATTAAAAATATTATCCATGATTTTACTAATGTTAACGCAAATAGTAACTTTGTAACTGACATGTTAGCTAAAATTTCATCTAAGGTTTCTAACTTGCTAAGTACACAAAAACAACCAAAACCTGAAGTTTTACCTGTTGATAATATAGTTGAAGGTTTTACAACCAAAACTCACCCAAGTTTATATGATGGAACAAGTGGTATTGGTGGCTATATTGGGAAAAATTTAGCAAATATTCCAAGATCTGATTCAAAAAATATTTTTTATTAAAATAAATAAAGAGAGTCTGTAATAACAATATCTCTGATTAACTTTTCTTGATAACCATCTATGGTATTTATTAATTTAATATTATTAAATATCTTAGCAATTGATTCGATATTTTTCATTAGGTTTACCACACGCAAAACAGTTTTAATAAAGTTTCCTTGAAAACCATTAAATTCGCTGGCAATTTGTGCCCAAGTAAAACCATCCGCCCAATTTTTCACTGAGTTAAATTCAGACAAATCTAAATTCCAAGATAACCAAGTTGGATAAGGTAACTTGTTATTAAGTTCAGTTTCTTTAGTTGAGTATAATTGAATATGTGACTCCATATTATGTAAGATTTCTTTACATTTGTCATCACACAACAGGTCATTAACATAAATGTCTTCTTGTGATTTACCTTCAGATAAAAATATAGACAAAACTCCAGCTAATTCAGGAAAACTTAAATCATCAAAATAGTTCGACTGAATGAGTTCGCCAAGTAAAAATCCATTACATTCATTTGTTTCGGAAATAATTTTTCCAATTTTACTTAGTTGAAAATCAGTTCCAACATAACCAAACTCCATTAAGAACCCAAGAATTAGTTCAACCTGAGTTTTAATTTTATTTTGTCCTACTTCAAGATTTATTTCCAAGTTTTTTATTTGAGTTTTCATATTGTAATATTTATTAATAGCATCCAAGTCTTGTCCTGGTATTTGTTTCATTATTTGGGTTTTTTCTTGCAGGAGTTTTTTTTCTAATTTTGGAGCTAAGCGAAAAATTCCCCCGAATGGTTTTAGTTTTGATTCAATTTCCTGAAGTTTAACGTACTGGTTTAGTACTTGTTCGCTTAAATTTAAAGTTTTTTCAATTTGAACAATTTGTTCTGATAACTCAGTGTATTGGGTTTTAATTCTTTCAAGTATGGTTGAATCCTGTAAATTTAAAAGGGAGTTTTTACAGTTTGTAATAACCCGGTCTGTTATAATTTCCATATTTACTTGGTTTGAATCGGTTAAGTTTTCAATTAAATATGAAATTTGTTTTAGCACATAAATTGGATCGATTGAGAATTTAGATTGGATTTTTTGTGGAGGCGCCATAACCATTGATTTTGCTTCTGATTCTGACATAAAATTTACTGTTGGTAAAATTACAACATGACCAACAGGGTCTTTGCCTCTTCTTCCAGCTCGTCCAGCCATTTGTCCATATTCTTCCGGACGTAAAATTCTTTTTGTGCTGGCTCCATCAAATTTAGTTAATTGACAAAATACAACAGTTTTTGTTGGCATATTTACACCCATTGCAAATGTTTCAGTTGCAAGTAAAACTTTAATTAATCCCTGCGAATAAAGAATTTCAACCACTTCTTTTAAAATAGGAACCATTCCAGAGTGATGAATACCAATACCATTTGAAACTAACTTTTTTAAATTTATCCATTCTTCTGACGTTTCATATAGTTTAGAATACTTGAGTAAATGGACATTCCAAATTTTATTTATGGTAGATTGTTCATCTGCTGTAACAAATGTCCACGGTATTTTTCGTGCATATTGTTCAAGTAAAGACCTGTTAAGCAAAAATACATTGCACGGTGTCATTTCTGAATCAAATAAATGTTTTATACAATTAAAAAATGTATCAATCGAATACTGATGTTTTGCATAATATTTGTTAATATCTGCTTGACATCTTGACCAAACACCTTCTCGCCAATCATGGTCCCCATATAAAAAATAATTAATTGATCCGACTGTTGGTACATGGTCATTATCTTTTTGGTGTTTTTGAAACCAAATACCGTGTTGTAAAGGCACGGGTCTCTTATTAGTAGTTGTTAGGTGGCAAGGAATTTGTTTTAAGTTACCAACCCATCGAGCCATTTCTTCAGCTCCAGTTATAGTTGCACTTAACATTACTAATTGAATTGATTTTGGTAAATTGATAATAATTTCCTCCCAAACTTTACCTCGGTCGGGATTATTAATAAAATGAACTTCGTCTAATACAACACAACCAACATCCCCAGGATTAAATGTCCACTCATAAATTTGGTCATCTTGTTTACGTAATAAACTATTACGAAGAATTTCTGCGGTCATAATTAGCAAGTCACCAAGAGGATTTATTTTAATGTCCCCAGTCATTATACCAATTGATTTATCTGGAAATTGTCCTGACTTGATTAATTGGTCAGAAAATTCAGCGTACTTTTGATTTGATAGGGTTTTAATTGGTGAAGTATAAACAACCTTCTTTCCTTCAGTTAAACACTTGGCAATTGCATATAATGCTAAAACTGTTTTACCCGAACCTGTATGTGCGGTAATTAAAACATTTTCATTGTTTGCAATTGCATTAGTTCCATGTAACTGAAAATGATCAAGTGGATAGGGAAACTTGTAGTATTCTGGGGGATTTGGTCCGGTATAGTTATTTGTATGTGATTTATAAAATTGTTCCATTAACATTTTTACTTAATAGGTAATAAAAGTAAAAAAATCAATTTTTTTTATTTAACATCGTGCTTGTAACCATGATAATATTTTTACATAAACATAATTTGGTGTCAAATCATCTTGTGAATTTGGAACAAGTACGCAATGTTCAGATTCTGGTAATATTACAAGTTCTTTATCTGTTGAACTGACTTTGTTAAAAACTTGTTTGCTACCACTTGGTGTGGTAATTTTGTCACGCAATCCATGGAATAAAATTAAAGGAACAGTTATTCTGTGTACATTATCCGGAATCCATAAACTTGTCTTTAATAATTCCCGAACTGTACACAATCTTAGTGGACCGCGAAAACCATAAGGGCAAGCATTTCTTGCTTCAATAAAATCATTATTAACTGTAGTTTCTGAACCTAATTTTTTAGTTGTTAATGCAAGTTGTAAATTTGGTGCCATAACACACACAGCTAAAAGTATTTGAATTATAATTGGATGTGGTTTTAAATGTTCATCAATACCACACATTGGGCTTAAAAGTATTATTCCCTTTATAATATCAGGATTTGATTTTTCAATAATATATTTTAAAGTAACAGCACCTCCCATTGATTCAGCACAAATAAAAATTGGTTTGGCTGGATATTTTAAGTTAATATGAGAAATAACATTAACCAAATCAGTAACTAAATCTCCAAAGTCCCTAATTGAACAATTTAATCCCTCACTTTTTCCATGTCCAAAAAATTCAAATGCAATGGACTTGAATCCAAACTGGGAAAAAAAATTATCACGAGAAACTAGCTCATCTAAATTAGGATAAACAAACTGAAAGTGAGACCCAACCCCATGCACATGTAAAATTATTGCACGCGAATTAGAAACATTAACTCCTTCAATTATATTAATTTTTCCATGTTTTGATTTGATAAAATATTCATTCATTTAATTAAAATAACGTAAGATTTTATTTTTAAGTCAGTTTTTCTATTGGGTTTTCTATAGGGTTTTTTCTTTTTTATAACATAGCCAGTATGCGTGAGATATCATTGAATTCAATTCTTCTTCAGAATTAATTGGAGAAACTGAAGAATCATTAAATAGATACCATTTTCCGTCAGTATGTTTGCCTACATACACATAGTGACCTCCATTAAGCCCACCTGAATGGATAACAGCACCTTGTAAACTATTTCCATGTCTCCAAGATTTGTTAATTGAGATTGGTTGTGTGTTTTTAGTAATACGTTTCCCGTTTTGACTATAACGTTTTAACCACACAAATAAATATTCAGGCCACTCAGCAACTTCACTACGTTTGGATGCAACGCGTTTATCATTACAGTTGGAACAAAAATATTTATTATCAGATTCTAATTTATCAGAACCTTTAAACATTCTATAAGCATCATCCAAACTAGAACAATTTGCATCAATATCTAAAAGTAAAATATTACTGACTTCTTTATGATTATAAACTTTTAAACAACTTCTAAGTTTACATTTGATTCTTGAATTAAATCCAATTCCAAAAATAGGTTCAATTCCTTTAGATTGAGGATTAGCCTTTTTAATTTCCTCATCAATTGTGTCTAACAAATAAATTATAAATTCTGTCGAGTCTTGTTGACCAAACCCACAAAATATATCTTGTTTTTTCTCCACAATTTTTTTAATATGAATTGGAGCAATTGGTTTAGTATCCGAGGAATAGTATTCCATTATAAAATCAGAAATAGTTTGAAGAATAGGAGAAACAGATGCATATTGCATTACAAGTGCACATAGCTCTTGATTTTGCACTAACATTTGAAGGCCAGAATTTAGGTAACAAGTATTTCCTATATTAATAAATCCTTTCATTAATATAGGTTACATTAAATTAAGCAATGGAACTATCAATATTTTTTCTTTGGGTAAAAACCCTGGTTTCAAACTTACTTGGCAACGAATTTTGTCTCCAGGTTTTTCCCCAGGTAACTCGCTCATTAAATAACTAAACTTAAAATCCCACATTTTGACCCGAACAAAACCTAATTCCTTAAAATATAAGGTCCAACGGTTTCCAGTATTCAAATAAACCCAGCCATCTAATTCAACAGTTTGATTTGGTTGTAAACCTAACCTATTAATTTTTTCTAACATGTTAATCTCATGATGGAATTTTTTAGTATTAGCATCTAATTTATTTATATGGTTAATGTCTAAATTATATGTACTAGATAACCAGTTAAAATTTATATTATAAGTTAAACACCAGTGTATTAAACTATCAACAATTCTCCTTATAGGAGAAGTAAAATGAATATAGTTATTAATACCTAATCCTTTGTGGTAATTATCAACAGAATTAATTTGATAGGTTGCTGATTCCATTTGCATATTAGCAAATGCACTTGCAGCATCTGGGTCATCAGGAACTTTTGTTAGTGCATTTGAAACAGTTTCTGTGGTTTTTTCGGGTGTTTCAGTTTGTTTTGTTACTCTGTATGGAATGTTTAGTTCCTGTACTTGAGAAGATTTACCCAATGAATTATTTACAAGTACCATCCAATAACTGACAAGTTCATGTGTATCCATGTTAGAATTACCAGATATAATTTTAGTAATGGCGTAAAATTGTGCAATTGTGCTTATATTTAAACAATTTTCATAATCTACAGCATGAGTGTTAGTAATGAATGAAGGATAATGAATAAAATTGGTTATTTGTTTTGAGGATTTATTAAAAATAAATTCCATTGTATAAGCAGGTCTTATTTTACCTTCGAGTAAACTTGATGCTTTGGTAATTTCTTCACCCCATAAATTTCCATTGGGTTCTAATGGTTCCTGATAAAGTGTGCTAAACGCTACAGTTGCACGATTAATTATGTCAGTTTCACTAATCCAGTAAGTAGGTTGTGCAATATGAATTTTTATATTGTATTCAAGCGAATTTTCCGACCATGACATTGCATCATCGATATCGACACAACCAGGCGGATCAATTGAAAAAACAATCTCATTAATTTCCTTTCTAATAATAGATTCTTCATTGGTATTTTTGTTTGGTTTAAGTTTGCATTCTTTTCTGTTAACTCCATATTTATACTGAAGAGTTGGAACCAGGCTTGTAAAATCCATCGGACCAATAACTTGGACAATTTCACCTAAGGGTAAACCTTTTGTCCATTCTTTAAATTTAAACACAATAACTAGTTTACCAGTTTGCTTCCCTTTGTATGGGATTAAAAAATCCGGTAACACAGGATTAAATGGTGTTACTTGATAAATAGTAGCACCAGATTTAGTTTTACCGAATTTTACTTGTTGTGAAGTAGAAAAATAGCCAACTAATAAACTTGTTCTAACTGGACTAGAAACAAGCTTATGGTCTGTGTTATTTATCGAAGATAAACCATTTAACCCAATGAAACAAATATCTCCATCAAATAAACAAGGCCGGTAAAATTCACTTATAGGGACAGAAGGATTATCAGGGTTAGCGATTATCATCTGATTATCAATAATTTTAATTACGTATTCCATTATAACTTAACTGTCAATGTATTGGGATAAAAAATTTCAATATTTCCTCATTTGTTAACCTTATCAATCTAGAAAAATTGATAAAATCATTATCTATATTAATATAACTATATATAATGCCCTTAGTTTTTAAACTCGTTGGATATACAGCTGATAAGAAACATTATGAAATCAAGGACCCGTTTAATGGTCCTATTAATCTCAAGTTGCTCGCTGAACTTTACAAAGTTTGGGGATTAACTGATGATGAAATCACAAATATAAAATTTATCACTGATTCAGAACAAATTAAAAATCCGGAAAAATGTTTTCTTGTAAAAGAAGACGAAGACCGTGTAATTTTTGTTTTTACCTCTAATGTTACCATTAGACATAAACTTCATGAAATATTTATTAGAGAAGGTAGTGAAGTTCAAATAGCAAACAGAACAGCTACAAGTACTGTAACATCATCCTCTTATACTCAGTCATCAAGTACAAACGAAGGACCAGTTTATTGTGCACAACCTGCTAATCCTGATCCTGAAATTACTACTCCAGTTACTCAGGTAGTAAAACCAGATCCTATTCCCGTATTAACTCCAGAAGTTGTCGATATGATGAATGTAAAGTCGGTTAGTCTTTTCGCTGATGCTGACTTTAGAAACTTAATTAGTATTTTTACACGCAAACCAGAACTGTTTGCAGTATTTGCTAAATATGTTCAAAATGGAACAGTAATTGAAGAATCACTTAGTCCTACAGTAACAGTTGATATGTTAGAAGATGATATCCTTACCAAATACAAAAAATCATGTCAAGAAATAAAAAATTTAGGTATTGGATTTTCGGATGAAGTAATAATGTCAAGATTAATCAAATACTCTGGTCACATGAACTTAACTTTAAGGTCTTTATTATGCGAATCAACTATACAAACAACACAAGCTATATAAGTTACTCATTTAATAGAATTATTAAGACTTAACATATTTGCACAAGTTAATTTATTTTAAACTGAAAAAAATTGAAATTTTAATTTTATTCGACCTCAATTTATAGCAATTTTTAATGTCATACTCTATTTCCAAGCCGAATAATACTACCTCTACCAAGCTTCAAAAGCAGCGTGAAGAACGCCAGAAAGCCTATAAAGAAAATAAGGGCAACTGGGAGTTCACTTTCTTTCAGAAGAAACACGACCCTGACCAAGAAGCGAAAATTAAGCTGATTATGAAACCATCAAATGGTTTTAATCCAGCTAATGTACACCATTATATTAACCCTGAACCTAGTCGTGAAGAGCTAATATGTGCTAAAAAGGCACGTGGTGAACAACTAAAATCTGCCGAGCAGATTATTTTTGACAATTATACTAATAGTAAAAACGAAGCAATTAAGGCCGATATTGAAGCCGTTAATAAGCAAGGCATTAATGCTATCGTTACTACTATTGAAGGCCGAACTAAGCGTCTGCTCCATACGCTGGATTTAATGTTGAAGAAAGCCAATAAAGAAATGGTTGCCAACATTTACTTGCGTCTTAAGGAAGACCAGTTTTCCCTTACTCCCGAGCTGGCTAAGGAATATGCCAAGCAACTGGGACAAATGGAAACAATTGTGTCAAAGTTAAACATGATTGAACTTCAGTTCACACGTTTTCATTCACAAATGCCTCCTCTTAACCTCCAAGGTTTCCATAAGTTAGACCATTGGCAAATTCAAGTTATTGGTAACATTGATATTGGTAAATCTACTATTGTCAATGCTCCAACTTCTGCTGGTAAGTCTGTACTTTCTGCGTATGTAACCACCAAAGGTCGTGCCTTATATGTTGTACCGACAGATGCCCTTGCGTGGCAAATGTCTGCATATATTGGCGGTATCATTGGTAAGAATGTACCCATTGTAACTCGTACTTATCAAACTAATCCATCTAGAGATAAGATGATTGAGATTCTTAATGGTGCTCAAGCAATTGTCGGTACTGCTGATTCAATTGTTGATTATTTACCATTTATGAATATTAACTTTTCATGGTTAGTTCTTGATGAAATTCATATGATTGGTAAGCCTGAAGGAAGTGCTATGGAACATATTATTAAAGTAATTCCAAACACACCTATTTTGGCATTATCCGCAACCATTGGAAATACTGATGAACTTGTTGAATGGTTCAGACGAATTTCTCCTACCCAACCTATTGATAAGGTTGTTTGTGATAAACGTTTTTTCAATTTACAACGTTATTACTACGATTCAGAAACTGATGAACTTAAGTGGCTTCATCCTCTTGCTCTAATTGATGAATCACAAATTGCTGACGGTTCACTTGGAACCAAGTCTCTTCAGCCTACTCCTCCCAATGCGTGGGATTTGGCTATGAAGTTAATGGAAAAATATTCCATCGGTGAACTTGACCCTAATGTATATTTTGCCAATGTACCCCGTATTGAATTAACTGATGCCTATAGATACTTTTCTGAGTTAATTGGTTTCCTTGTGGCGCGTTATCAAACAGACCCTGAGGGAATTATGCAGATTGTAAATCAGTACAAGCATGAAGCGCTTAGTGCCTCATCAACTAATTTAGTTAAGTTGGCATTTAAACTCAAGTCTATGGATAAAACTCCTGCAATCTTCATTCAAAAGAACACACTTGCTTGTCTTCGTATGGTGCGTAATTTTGCTAAGGATGTTGAAGCAGAAGAAGATGCCAAGTTTCCCCGTTTGCTTCAAGACCGTTTAAAAGTCATGAAAGCTGCTCGTAGAATTGAAAAGAGACAAAAGGATAACGAATCCGAATCAAGTATTAAGGGTGGTTCTCGTAAGGAAATGAAGCAGTTAATGGGTGGTGTTAAACTTAAGCGTGCTGGTTACCACGATGCTAATGTTGGTTCAGCAGCTCAAGTCAAGCAAGTTGAAGTTACTGCTCTTCAAGAACCTCATCCCGACTTTATTTTTAATCACCAACAGTATTTCACCGAAAGCACTGTTGAGGGTTGGGTATGGGAACTCAAAAAGTACTTTCCCAATACTGGGGAGTATTATCACTTCCTTATCAAGTTACTTTGGCGTGGTGTGGGAGTATATGCTAAGGGTTTACCTGACCCTTACCTTCGTCTTGTCCAAACACTTGCTTGTCAAAAACAACTTGGTATCGTCTTTTCAGACCAGTCACTTGTTTTTGGTGTAAGTATGCCTTTCAGAACTGTTGTTGTAGTTCGCGATGAAAAGCTAGAAGACGATTTAGATGCTATGTTGTTCCAACAGATGTCTGGTCGTGCTGGACGTCGTGGTCTTGACAAAGAAGGTAATGTTGTGTTTGCAGGATATTCATGGTCCCGTATTAAGGAATTATCTATTAGCGAACCACCTACTGTTGTTGGTTCTGCAAACTCAATTCAAACTATTCCTCATGGAAACAAATTAAGTGAAATTTATAAGACAAATCAAAATTGGGACAACACTTGCGCTAATTTTCTTGATAGTTCTTACACTGATGAGGATGGTATGGAATTTGTTGAGGGTGTCAAGTCAAATTATCTTGATACTTGGAAGTTTGGTTATGTTCCAGATGATGTTAATCATATGTATATGAATTGGAAGCTCAGATACGATGAAGATAGTCTAATTTCATCACTACTAGTTCCTTATCTAAATAGAGCATTTTCTGGGAAGGACCATGTGCAAGAGAACAACCAAATTGAACTTGCTCATTTCCTATGCAGATTTATCAGCACAAAGGCTACTTTGTCTGAGTCCCTTAAATTGGAAGACCCTGAACTATTAAAGTCCGAACCTTATTCAACTATACCCGATATACTTGAACAGTGTCAGATTGATATTCCTGCAATGATTGATAACAGAATGTTCATGTCTATTAGACAAAACTCTATCATCAAAAGTGCTTCCGAAGACGAGACTGATGAATTAAGACACAACCTGTTGGAGTTTGGTGAAAAGATTAAAAATATCCAACACTATTGCTTCCATAAGAATATTGCAGGTCTTAGTAGAATTCTAGGTAAGCTCTTAACTCGTATCTGGTGGATTTACCATACTAGTTCCCCAATTATGAAACCCTTTGGTATTTATGAAACTGAAGAGTTTAAGAATGTGGATGAACTTGAAGGTTCTCAGCAAGATGATTCGGATGATGAATCTGAAAACTCTGATGATGAACAGGACTATGAAACTGAATCTGATGTTGAAGACTCTGATGAAGAATGTGAACCGGAATCGGAAAACTAGGTTAGCAGGTAATTGCTTTAATTTATATATTTGTTTTAATTAATTAATTTTAATATTATTTTTAATTAATTAAACAGGAAGTGTAATTTCTTGCGAATAAGCTTTAAAAAGGTTTTTTGCTTTGGCAATTTCTTCCAGAGACATATTAGGTGCACTTGTAATTAATTTGGTGTACTTGTCATTATTTGCTTGAAAAAATTCATCCGCGTTCATTCTATAAACCGGAGACTTTAAAACTTGTGCAGATATTTCACCAAGGAATTCATCAATTTCACTCACATAACTTCTTATAGAGTCTGTTCTTTTATCATCCCCATATCTACGAGACATGGCAGTAATTAAGGCAACCCCAAAATTACATAGGATTAAAACAATATCAGAAGCTGTTTGGAAGACATCACCTGGAATCCATAATTTAAATCCAGCAAAAATACCCAAAGTACTTGAAGTTACTATGGATGCAATTGCAAGTCTTTCAGACATAAGATTATTATGGTCTAGGACCCATTGATAAACAAAACTTTGTTGTCTAAAGGTATGATACCAATTTCGTAATGTGGTATTAGCTTCTTCATCCCATCCGTTAACATTATTTGGTTTTAACATATTTTCAACCATACTGGACATATTTTTATGGGCAGGATTGTTAGGACTTGGTGGTTTATTTGGACTTGTCGGTCCAGAGTTGGTTGAATCAGCAGAATCAGAATCTGCCAAATTACCTGGTAAACTAGTATTTGAAATTTGATTAATTAACTTGATTCCATTTGTGGCATCAATTCCAACAGTTTTGCTTTTATTAACTTCCGGTTGTTTTCTTATTGTTTTACTTTTATCTCTATTAACAATAGGTTCATCAGATTCTGAAGAACTAAATGTTACATCAATTTTTTCTTCACGTTCATCATCAGTGTCTTCAGATTCTTTTATAAACAAATCATTAATATTAGAAATTTTATTTTCTTGATGGGTATTATTTTCACTAATATCAGACATTATAATAAATATAGATTTTATTTTCTAAGTGGATTTAAGTAAATAAAAATGTCAAATTTAAATTTATATGGGACTATAGGATACACTATTTTAAAACATCCAACAACAAATCAACAAGTAATTATATTTGCAGACAGACATGATAATTTACCCCATTGCAATAATAAAACTGATATTGCTGATTGGTTTAAGGAAAAAATGCACTCAAGTAAAATTTTACTTGAAGAAGTTCCCCGTGAATCAGTACAGTTAGAAGAACTTTGGACAGATTCCGAACATACACAAGATTTAAAAAACTTATTTTTAGATAATTCAGACACAATCAATGGACTTGATATTAGGCCATTACTTATACCTTTTAGTTGGGAACTTACAACTGATACAGACCCATCACATATGATTAGTATACGTGAATACTGTAAGAAGATTGATGGATTCTTTATGCTTGCAAATACTTTTTTACAAATAAATTTACCCAATTATAATTTTGCTCAATTATCAGGGACAAAGTTGGGAAAACACTTTTTGCAATTGAAAAATATTTTTAAAAAAATAGTGGAAACAAATTCTGGTTTTTTAACACTTGGAGTTCTCACAGTTAAAAATTTAAATCAAGAGTTTTTAGAACAAATAAATAATTTACTTGACCAAATAATGGAATGGCATATCTGCGCATGTATATGTGTGGCTAATAAAGAATCTGTCATTGTACATGCTGGGCTTGCTCACACAGAACAAGTTGTTTGGTTATTGGAAAATCACTATGGGTATTCTAAAGTTACAGAAAAAGGAACCAATAAATTATCTAATGTTTATACTGGTGATGTGTCTGGATGTGCTTTATTACCAGTAGACACAAGTAAACAATTTGGCGGATTAGGTACTAAAAATAATTATATAGATTGGAAAGATGGGAAAAAATTTCCATTAGAATCAAATTAAATTCTCTACTAATTATAATAAAAATAATATTATAATGAGTAAAAAGTATGTTTTTTCAGATTTAGATTATAGTTCTGGTGATGGAATGATGACATCAGTATGGGGTCCACCTATGTGGCACATGTTACATACTATAAGTTTTAATTATCCAATAAAACCAACCAAAGAACAAAAAAAGCAATATTTCGCATTTTATTCAAATTTACAAAATATCCTTCCATGTAAATATTGCAGGGATAATTTAGCAAATAATTTAACAAAACTGCCTTTAACCTTAGATGTATTTGAGTCAAGAGATTCATTAAGCAGATATGTTTATACATTACACGAAACAGTTAACTCAATGTTAGGAAAAAATTCTGGTTTATCGTACGAGGATGTTCGCGATCGATATGAACATTTTAGATCCAGATGCTTAGAAAATCCAAAAAAAACAAGTAAAGTACAACAACATAAAATAGAAAAAGGATGCACTGAACCATTATATGGCGTAAAGTCAAAGTGTGTAATTAACATAGTTCCTCGTGATGATAGATTAAGTTCTTTTAAAATGGACCCGAAATGTGTTTTAAAAAAAGGGGGTAAGTCGGAAAGCGCTGAAGAAAAAGCCAATAAAGCAGGTGAGAAAAAATCAAGTAAAAAAGGCTCAAAATCTAATGGAAAAAAATCAAGTAAAAAAGGATCTAAAAAATCCAAATAAAATTATTGTTGTCTTGATTCTTTTGGTAAAATCCATTGGCCCTTACCACGTATTAGTGGCACACCATCGGATGTTACAACTTGACCTTTTCCTTGAAAAACACCAACAGAATCCACACGCCCATGGTCACGGTTTGGTCTGTAAGAATGTATTCGGTCTCTGGTTCTATTTTTATTAATTCTACCAGATGGTCTATAAAATTTATGTCTGGGATAATTCCAGTAATAGTTAGTTCTCATTAGTTTTTCCCTTGGGTAATAGATATAATAATCATCATATCCATAGTTTGAGTAAATTAAATCCCAATCAATTGGAACCAAACGTGACCCAGTATAAATAATATTACCATCCCAATCTCTAACAAGTAAATCATTGTAATTTGTTGATAATCCGAAATTATGCGATACATCAATTTGGTATATTTCTTTATTTTCTATTACACGATATATATCATAAGAACCAGCAACTAAGTTAACTGTTTGTCCAAATCCTTTGGATTGGTTTTTAAATTTATAAATGATTCTTACTGAATAGTTTTCAGGAATGTTAATTCTAATTACATCATCTTGTCTAAATAAGTTAGTTACTTCACTATCATACATGCTTGTACTTGAACCAATTTTAATTCTTTTAATGAGACTTCCATCGAGTCTAGTAAATTCAATCATACTAGTTAAAAAATCATAAAAATGTTCAACTGATGAATAATTAAAAATAATTATAAAAATTCCCACTAACAAAGCTAAAAGTATCATATTCATTAAAGAGTTTTATTATAAAATAATTAGATAATAATTTATTTAATTATTTTAAACATACGATTTACTGTAAACAAAAATTTAAAAATTAAGGGTTACAGCCGTATTTTTGAATTAAATCATTTACAAATAAAATATACTTGACTTCTGCGTCATATTTACTCATACCTTTGCATGCGTTCCATGCTTCCCATTTTTTAACTTCTTTAAAATTTAAAAATCCAGGTTTTTCAACATTTACATCACCTACAGTGGCTTGTTTATAACATCCATATAATATTTGTAGTTCTTCATTATCTGGTGTTTGACTGAGAGATTTAACTGTATTTGCGGCAATAAGAAATTCTTTTGAATTACTCATATATTAAAATAATATTGATTTTTCTTTAAATATTTTTTCAATTTCCATTTAATTGATTACCCATTGATTCAAGTTTTTTGGTAATTTCAGCTAATTCAGAGTTAGTTAAATCGTGTTGTGCTACATTTTCATCTTCATTTGCTTTAATTCTTGCTAATTCAACATTAATGTCATCTGAGTTAATATTATCATCTTCTGAATCTTCAGGATGAGCTATTTTTTGATTTTTTTTAGGCTGGGGTTTTTTCTGTTGTGCAGCCATTTGTTGTTGCATCATTTGTTGTTGCATCATTTGTTGCTGCATTAATTCCTGTTGTCTTAATTGTTGTTGCATTATTTGTTGTTCTAACATTTGTTTTTGTAACATTGCAATTTCAGCAGGACTTGGTGTTTGTTTAGGGACAGGAAGTGGAGCTAGTTGATTACCATACATTCCTGAGACTTTAACGGGATTACCTTGAGCATCCATTACCCAATAACCATCACCTGATATTTCAGGTACAGATGCATTGGTATTTACAGGTTCAGTTGGTTGAACTTGAGGTTTAGTTGGAAGTTCAAGTTTAGGTTGGTTTTTAGAATTTGACTTTATTTCTTTTTTATTTTTCATATAAAAATAGTATAGCACAATTCCTAAAACTATAACTGCAATACCAATATAAAAATACATTTTATTTTCTTCAAATATCTTTTTAATCATCGGTAAAAACCCTTCAGCAGGTTTTGATTCTACAACATTATTTGCCAATTTAATAACGCTACTTACACTATCAGAACTTGTTATATCAGCCATATATTAAAAAGTAAGATTTTAAAATTTTTTGTTAAACTCACTAATAAAATTTAACAAATAATTTTCCAAATATTTAATCATCTTCTTCATTTGTATGTTTTGCCCCTGAACCTGAAAATATAATTAATAAAATTAGTAATATTATTACTCCAATTGCACCTCCCACATAAAGAGTAGTTGATGAATCACTTTGGTCAAAAGGAAGTTTAAAACCTTGTTGTTGCTGTTGAGGTTGTTGCTGTTGTTGAGGTTGTTGGGTTTGAAATTTGTTTCCATTAGCTTGTTCTTCTAACAGTTTTCTTTTAAATTCTGTTATGGCAGCTTCGTCAGCAATAGCTTTATCTTTGGCAGCTTTTTCTTCCAAAGCAATTTTTATTTTTTGTTCCTCTTCTTCTTTACGTTTTTTATCAGCTAATTGCAATGCTAGTTTTTCATCTTCAAGTTTTTTAATTTCTTCAGCATATTTTGCTTGTTGTTCTGCAGCAAGTTTTTCAAAGCGAGCTTTTTCTTGTCTTTCATTTTCTTCTTTTTCTTTTTCCTGTTTAGCTTTCATAGCTGCTACTTCTTTTGCTTTTTCCTCTTCTTCTTCTTTTTTTCTTTTTTCAGCTGCTTCATATTCTGCTTTTTTTTGAGCAATTTCTTGTTGTCTTTTTTCTTCAGCAATACGTAAATCTTCATCATCTGTAACATCAGGAACTTTTTTACTATTTGGATTATTTGCGCAATTGTTTTCAAAAGAATTACCTTCAAAAACTGCTTTTCCTACATTAGAATCAGTTAAATTAATTTGTTGAATACAAATTGCTCCAATAGGTACATCACGATCAAAAGACATATTATATGCAGTATCAGTTTTAAAATTTTTTTTGGCAACACATCTATTATCTAAAATACCAGGATGCATAGCCATGTTTTCTTGTTTGAAAATATTTAATGAATACATTGTATCTTCATTATTATCATCAAAGTCCAATGTTATATCAGTAAGACCATATGGGTTTTTAAGACCTTTGTTACTTAGTTTATAAGATGGTCCTTTATTTAACACTGGGCCAAAAACTGAATTAACACAAGTGCATTCAGGTCCACCAGTATACAAAACAGGTTTACCACCAATTGTATTTACACACATTGGGTTTTTAGTATTCCACGAAGATAAACTTTTTCCGAAATTATTTTTTTTCCCGGATAATTTAATACAACCTTGTTCATATAGTTGTTTGGCACAATTATCTGTTAAAAGTGCATCACATGTCTTAGCATCTTTAGACTTTGCATCCATATTTGAACCACAATATTTGGTTTTGTCAGTTGTTTCTATAGTGAATCCAACATTTTTTGTCATTAGACAGTTTTGGCCAGGTTGACAAGTAACTTTTCCTGGTCCAAGACCAGGGTTAAATGCAGGAAAAGGAATACCTAAGGTACTGTTTATTTGTCCTGCTTCTCCAATAGCACCAACACAGCATGCTTTTAGTTGATTTATTTTAATATTTTTATTTCTATTTTCATCTTGAAAAAACTTTACATCATTAACATTTGGAACTGTTTTTTCCATCATAATTTTTTTGATTTCTTTTCCCAATAAACTGTCACTGAATTGATCATTATTGCTTGGGTTTGAAATTTGATTTCCCATATATTAAATAGTGGAAAATAAATATTTATCCAATATTTAATATTTTATTTTTGACTTAATATATTGATACCTGATTTTCTGCTAAACCTTGTTCTGATAATATGTAAATTGGTATTTTTTCTCCAGAGATTTCATGCATATATATTTGAGTTATAAATAACTTGGTAAAATCACTGTATATTACGGGTTTTTCAGTATCAGCATCAAGAATAAGTGTTTTATTAAAATTAATTATTTTATTTTTGATTTGTCTAATATTTTCAAGTGTTTTGTTGGTTGCATTAAAGTCTGATTCAAAAGGTTGTAAAACTATATTTTTTTGTGACATATCGCCTATTGGAACTTCTCTTGGCAATGCTGTAATTGTTTTATTACGAGTTAATAAAATTGCTTGGGATGCTTTTATTAAAAATATAGGTTCTTTAATAAAATGATGATATCTTCTTAAACTAACAGATTCTATAGCTTTATTTAAATGTTCTTGACCGACTAAATCAGCAAATTGAGTATTGGCAAGAGCCTTGTATAGGTTGGTTAAAAGTTCCCAGTCAGGTTCTCCATCAATTTTAGATAAAATTTGTGAAGATTTTATTGGAGAAAATTCTTGTTTTTTAGCATTAATCCAACTAATATATTGATTAACATTTGAATTTAAATCAATCATTGGTTCACAAATACTTTTTTTTGTTGTAAACAAGGCAATAAATCCTAAATAACATAACATTATAATTAAAATATATAATAATGTTTTTTCCATATTAATATCAAAAAGAAAATAATTCAAGTTGTAAAAAAAATTTAAATTATTTTGCCTTGTGTTTTCCAATTAAGCTAATAAAGTTTTCTTTTACCCTATCTGTTATTTCCATCCGGTATAATATCCCAGTAACTGGGTTTAAAAAATTAATTACTGACCTATTTGCAACAATTAATTTTCCAATTAATTTAATTAAATCTCCTGGCGTTACTTTATCGGCTAAAGTAATTTCCACAATATTTATTGGGTCAATTAAATCGATTGGACAATAAGCTTGCAACTTATGGTTATATGCTATCCCGCCCGGGTCTAAACCAGCAAACATATTCGCAAATCCTGATAATTCTGGTTTAAATAAAAACCCCGGTACTAAATTATCCGGATTATAATATGGGTTTGAATCAATAGCATATTGGATAACCAGACGGACCCAGTCTTCTCTGTCTGGCTTTGTTATTAAGTTCAATTGTTTTTTACTAATAACTGCCAAGTCTGTGGATTGGATTTGTTCCATTCCACAGTTTGGTCCCAACAAACTGATTATATCCATTTGTTCAAAAACTCCGGATTTTATTAAATTGTCTAGTTGGAATTTTTTTCCTGTGAAAATTTTATTTGAAATTTTATATGTGAATTCCAAATATTTTTCTAACCGATGAGTTTGCCAAGGAATATAAATACATTTTGGGGTTAAACCAAACTTGTAAAATTCATCATATTTAAATACATTTGCCTCATAAAATGACTTGGTTACTGTATGGAAAAAACTAGTTGAGTCCGGTGTTTTCAAACATAGCGTGATGAAGGAGTCGGACAATTCAGTAATTCCAACCGATTCAATAGTGTATCCAGAATTTTGTAAAAATTTGGTAAATTTTTTGAGGTCTGGGGCTAGGGACTCTGGAACATCAAGCGTTTGAATTTTTATTTGTTTTTTTTTCCGGACACATTCGGGTTCACAATGAATTGAATTGGTATTGGGCCAATCCATGGTAATTAATAGCAAGGGATTTGATTGTGACAATTGAATTTTACCCACAATATATTTAGCTTTTAGATCAATTTGAGTTGATTTAAAGGGTACATAACCAATTTTTTTTCCACATAATGTGTATGCTCCAATAGCATCCTTATTCATTCTGTTATTTGGATTAGATACAAGTTTAACTTGATCTCCTATTTTTAAATATTTAATATTTTCAGCATATGTGTAGGTTCCGTCGATTTGTATCGATTGCATTAATAAAACCAAGATAAAAATATTTAGTTTTGAACGGATGAGTTTTTTAAAGGGTAAAAAATATTTTAACCATTTAAAAAAAAAATATATAAATTATAGTATATACAAATGACTCCTGATGAAATGAAAGTTTTAGCTCGCGTTGCTAACAGAAACGCTATCGAAGAATCCCCTGTCGTCATCGATAATTCCCGCGGTATGCAACCCATTAATAATGAAGTTGGTGAAGCCCAAACCGTTGCCGATCTTGACAGAAGACTTGATATCCTTGAAGATATTCAAGATAAAGGTATCCAAAAGGTTAATGAACTTGAAGCTAGATTAGGCTTAGTTGTTGCTGCCAATGATACCCCCGTTAAGGTTTTAGCTGAAGTTGTTGCCCAAACTAAGTTAGATGTTGCCGATTTAAAGAATTTAAGAGACACCGTCAACTTAAACCCTGCTGATGTTTTAACTGATGTTATTAAACCCACCAAACTTGGTTCTGCTGCTGATATCATTGATGAAGAATTCAAGCTTGTCGGTACTATTGAACCCTACAGTCCTGCTGAAGGTATTAACAGTATCCACGTCCGTGCCTTTAAGGACTTAGGTGAAAGACCCAAAAATCTTATTAACCTTGATGGTTTAGGAGGTAATGGAACTGTTTTAACCAAGCTTTCCGGAACTGCTCTTCCTATTATGGGAAGTATTGTTGTTACTTCTAACTCTGGTCTTAAGGACATTGACATGACTGGAAAAGCCTTTGAAGATGAAGCTGATTTCCCTAAACTCTTACTTGATCCTATTTCTGCCGAAACCGTTATCACCATTAATCAAGCCAATGTTATTTCTAACTATGAATTTAACGCTTTAGGTGCTCTTAAGGGTTCCAGAACTATCAGTATTAATAGTGGCTCTCTTGGTGCTACTCTTGCTTCAACTGTTGGACTTGCAACTAACACTGGTTCTGCTGGTTACGTTTTAGCTAAGAATCCTGACGAAAGACATTTACTTTACTACCGCAACACTAATGCTGGTTACACTCTTGTAACTAGTTCAAGTGAATTCACTGATGCTCCCATTGGAGCTAATATTCAATGCGATGTTCTTTTTGCTGGAAGCAGTTCATTCGTTGCTCTTAAATACGATGGTGCTAACTACTACTATGTTGCCCCTGCACCAATTTCAGGTCTTAGTGGTTCTAAAGTTCTTGTTGAAGACCGTAAATCTGCTGCTGTTGCTGGTGTTCGTCCTTTATATGTTGTTCAACCAACCCCTGTTTCCGCAGGTTCTCTCAGTCCCTCTACTCACCAAACAGTTAGTCTCATTAAACCCAGTTCTAATGAATACTACAGAGTAGGTGATTCCCAAAAATACGTTAAAGTTCTTGCCAACTTTGGCGAAGTTAAACCTGATATTTCCGCTGTTGCTGGTAATACTTACTTCATTGACAACAACCAAATTTACTTCCAAGAAGCCGAAGCAAACAAATCCAGAGTAAGATTAGAAACTTCTCACTGGGTATTTAATGAATCAACCAGAAAATTTATTTGCAACCTTAGTGCTACCACCCAAGGCAGTCCCGCTAACGGATACTATAATTGGGATGATAACCTCATTAAGATTGAAAATGGTGCTGTTTCCTATGACCAACCCAAAGGTGAAGTTATCATTTACAGATTCAGAAATGGTATTAGTGCCAAATTAACTGTTCCTGTAACTGACCCAGTTACTTCTACCATGGCTGAACTCTTAAATACTCCTTTAACTGTTGTTAAACCTGGTTCTCAAGACTTATACATTGACGTTGACATGAAACTTAAAAACCAAGACAAAGCTGTTGTTACCAAACACGTTGGCTTATTCTACATTGCTGGTGAAGCTGGTTTTACCAGAGCCAACAAACTTTACACCATTAACTCTTCTGGTTTTTGCGAAGGTTACACTGGTCTTGCTTTCGTTCAAGTTGAAGAAGACGAACCTACCTTTGGTTTAAGAGTTTGGTACACTTGCACTGGTGGTGCCATTTCTCCTTTACCTCCTAATGAATACATTAGTACTGTTACTAACCGTGTTTTCAAAGTTGGTGCCGTTGCCCCTACTGGAAACTATGATGCTGCTTTTGCTGTCTCTGCTGCTTCTGGTGCTTTACTTGCCATTAACAAAACTAGAAACCAATTATTATTTTCTGCCACTCAACTTGATGACAGTGACTTAGTTAGATTTTCTGGTGAAAAATTAGGCAACATCAACAAATACCAAGCCTTAGGCAGAATTTCCGGAGGTAACAAATCCACCATCGGTGAAATTGCTTCTCTTGGTGGTTTAGAAGTTATGGCTGACATTAAGACCCTTTACAACAACAAACACATGAGAGTTATCTCTGGTTCTGATTATGAACTTGTTTTTGTTACCCAAGACTTATACAAAGCTACTGCTTCAAAGACTCACCAATTCTATAACAGTTCTCTTGTTTTACAAGTTTCATCTGTTATCTATGGTATTGATACTGCTGCCAATAACAAATTAGTTAAGATTACTAGTGGATATATTTTCAATGATGATGCCAGTGAAGAAGACTTAAGAGCTGTTAAATCTGATGGTACTCTTAGTGCTAGAATTCTTTCTGACTCTGACTGCTCTCACTTTGCTTGGACTGATTCTGATAACCAAAAGAAGATGTACTGGATTGATTTTGCTAACGACAACAGATTACAACCTGTTGCTAGCAACTTTGGTTATGAACACCACACCAAGACTGCCGGTAAATACAACAAGGCTGTTTTCATGATGCAAAAATCCCTTAATGCTGGTATTGTTGTTGATGATGAAGAAATTGCTGAAGATACCTCTTCTTACTCTATGCATGTCTTAGACCTTGCCAAGGGTACTTATTCAGCTTTACCTGTTGCTGCAGCTGACAAGAAATACAAATTTGCTGCTTCCGCATTTAATGCCAATGAATTCAAATCTATTTCTGCCAATACTCAAGCTGTCTACTGGCACCGTGATGCTGCTAACAACAGACCTTACTTAAATCGTATTGTTCGTACTGGTGCTGCTCCCTACACTAGATACAACACTGATAGTTTTGGTGCTAGAAGTATTGCAACTCTTGTTGTCAATGGTAAATACTTCACTGACCCCACCAATGCCCTCTTATATGGTGTCAACGGTGAACGTGTTAGAACTGATGCCAATGCTGCCAACAAACACTACATTGACTATGATGGTAACTTATCTAAATCTGGAGCCACCTCTGGTGATAAAGTTTCCACTGTAACTGGTAACCTTTTTGTTGTCTTTGCTGACAATGACTACCGTTCTCGTTACTTTAACAATGGTCGTGTTGTTATTGTTGCCCCTGGTACCTTAATTGCTGTTGCTTCCAAAGCCCCTGCTCAATCATCTGACCACCAATTCAATGGTCTTAAGATGTGGGGTAAGGATGAAACCGGTATGTTCTCCAGATGGCTCAACATGACTCATGAAGTTGCTCGTCAAGCTAATGATGCCCCTGTTGGTGAATCTGTTGAATTATATACATACGATGATATGACAACTAACTCAAGAGCTCTTAAATATAATTCATTAGTTGAATTTCCTGAAGCTGCCAATAACGATGGCACATATACTAAAGGCGATAATATTACAGTTGTTGTAACAAATGCTGGTCCTACTGCTAACAAACCTGGAAACTCTAGTGGTTCTGTTGGTGACTATTTCTTAGACACTACAACTGGCTATTTGTGGAAGAAAACCAACGCAACAACATGGTCAGATGCTGTAACCGATAAATTCATTTATGGTGGTCGTTTATATGAAGCTAAAAACACTGGTAACTCTGCCCAAACTCTTGCATCTGCTCTTAATAACTTCCATCTTTGTGCAAATCCAAGAAGCATTTATAGATGTACAACTGCTGGTCCAGGTACTGCCGCAAATATTAATTTTACCACACCTAATGGTGCTGTAGTTGCCTTAGTTGACAGTAGTGCATTTGTAGTCAATGATGCGGGACTTTTATATCATAATAATAAACCAGTTGTTACACACGAAATTGAAATGGTAAATGCAGTTTATGCTATTGGTGGACCTGTTGTTACTACAGCACCAAATACAGGATCTGGTTCTTTAAATAACGGAGGTTACCAAATGGCTTTAGTTGGAGGTGTTTATTCGTTATACTTAGATGCTGCTGCTGCCGGTGGTGCAACTGCTTCAGACACAGCTACAGTACCCGGTAACTATTATTATGACACTACTAATTCTAAGTTATTAGTAAAGATTAGTGCTTCACCAAACTGGCAAGAAGTTACTAATGTAGAATATGCTTATGTTAAAGTACATAACAAAGCTTCATTATATGCTAATAATGCTGGTACATGGGGCGATGCCGGTGCCGGAAAGCACTTTATGTATAGTAATAAAGTTTATACTTCTGCCGCAAATGCTGTTCCTACTCAATATGTTGGCGTTGTGAACCAATTAATAAAGCGTTCTGATGGTAAATTTTTTAGAATTAAAACTACCGGATCCACAACCAATCCAGTTACAGTCGCAAATGGTGCGTTTACAGTAGCAAACAATACTGGTGCTACTTTAGCTGATATTACTTTAGTTGATTACCTAACCGGCACTAGTGCACCATCTAGCGGAACTGGTAATGACGGTAACCACCATCTTAACACAACAACTGGTGTCTTAACCGTTAAATCTGCTGGATCTTGGGGTAATGCAGCAACTACTGCTAACATTCTTTACAATAACAAATTGTATATTGCTTCAACTGCAGGTTCCGCAGTTGTTGGTGTTGTATCAGCAGTTGATGCAACTGCAATTTCACCAAATGGAACAATGTATCGTGTTACTGCAGCAGGTACCGCAACAGCTCTTGATACTGCTACTCCTACTGAAGTTGGTGCTTCTGTTGAATTATTATCAGCATATATTTCCAGAGAATTTGACTATTCTGAAGTTCAACAACACTATATTACAAGAGAAGTTAAATTATATAAATTAAATTCAACTCTTACCGTAACTGATGGAGTTGCTGCAACAGTTGTAACTCCTTCACAATATGAAATTGTAAGATTATCCACTGGAAATCTTAAAGAAGTTAAATCTCAAGCTACTAACGTTATCACATGGGAATCAGATAGTGTTGCTTACACCATTGAAGATAATGAAACAGTTTTCATTAAATTAGACAAATCAATTACCAAACTTAAACTTAAAGATGGTTCATACTATCAAATTAAACAATCCGGTAACGCAGCAAACTTTATTCTTATTGTTGATGGTATTGTTCAAGATGCTCGTGCCCCCAGAGGTACTAAGATTTACACTGAAACTGGCGGTTGCTTTGTCAGAACTGGTTACTCTGCTGCCCAAGTTGCTCAAAGAGCTGCTGAAAGAGCTGCTGGTTCTAGCAAACCCGCCCTCACTGCTAAAGATGCATGGGCTGCTATGTAAATTTAATTAATTACCCGGTCTAATTGAACTGAAATTAACGGATTTACCTAATTTACCTAATTACTAATTAAATTAAAATTACTATTATTTTAATTTAATCAAATGAAAAAAAGTTGAAAAACCCAGCGGTTATTATAACCAAAGTTAGATTTCCCAATGCACTCATGCCCAATATACTTTATAACGTCCAATCAAGCTAAAATAACCCAACTGGCACAAATTTCCGCGTTGTCCACATACCCAATTATTCCAGTTAAATTGGATATTGATGAAATCCAATCAACAGACAATACTATAGTAGCACAAGATAAAATTATCAAAGCTTACGAATATATTAAATCTATCAATCACACCCAACCCTATTGGGTTATGTGTGAGGATACTGGTTATTCATTTGCCAATATGGGTGAATTTCCCGGTGCACTAATTAGATACTACCATGATTCAGTTGGAAACACCGGTATATGTAAATTTCATGCTGGAACCCGCGCAACAAATATTTCATGTGTGGCAATAACTAACGGGAAGGAATCCGCATGCTTTACCAACCGAGTAACCGGTACAGTACCCGAGAAACCACGGGGAATAACCAATGGAACCAAATGGGTAGAACTGGATCCGGTATTTGTTCCAGATTATCCAGATAATTTGAACGAATATTCTGGACTGGCTTATTCAGAAATTCCCATTCCTATTAAATCTATTTGTTCAGCCCGAGCGAAATCATTTTCCCAGTTAGCCGAATGGCTTGATAATGAATATCCCAATGGGTTGTCCAATAATGTCAAACCCGGTCAAACTCAAATGAATTTAACAGATTTAACAGATTTATCAGATTTTGAAACCAAGTCTTGTTCTGATACCGATTTTACGGAATTTGATTTTGACGCGGATAACTTGTCCAATTGTGCTGTTCAAGATTGGACAGATTGGGAATTAAATGAATTGGATGAAACTTCTTTAACTTTAACTTCTGTTTAATTATCAAACAGCATTTTTTCCCAAATGCTCGCTCAATTGGTCCAAGTCTTCAATCCATAAATCCCGCCCAGTTTTTTTATCAATTTGCCCATAAGTTTGTTTTATTTCTTTTAGTTTTGTTTCCAGTTTTGTTAAATTAGCCTGAGTTAGTTGGGTAAAAGTCATAGATGTCAAATAATTATAACTTCCATCAACTCGGGCTATTTTGTTTGTGTCCAAGTATTTGTCTATGGAATCCGGATTCATTGTAAAAATTTTCCCTTTGTCCGCGATAACCAAACTGATAAATTTAATTTGATGTCCAATAAAACTAATTTCCTCTTTTAATTTACTCAATAACAAGTCTCTACGGGCCCCATACCATTTCAAGCGCCAGGGGTAAAAGGCCTCCAGAATATCTTCTGCTGAACTAAATGACTTTATTGAATAATCAGTAGTATACAAGTTCATGTTGGACTGTTTGATAGTTTTGTTCAAATGTAATACTTTGGCTAACTGTGTTATTCCGTCCGGGTCAATTGACTTGTCTAATTTGGCTATTTGGTCAGAAGCATCGGAATCAAATTTTAATACAAATTTAACAGTCACATCTGAACTCAAATTCACGTAAGATTTAAACAAGCTGGATTTATCCTCATAAACCCATTCTTCAAGCCATTCCTTATAGTCATTGGTCCATAATCTGATTGGGAGTTCAGAAATAGTTAGTTCTCGGGATTTCCAATCAATTGTATAAATCCCGGTACTTACCCAGGTATTACTATCATATTTGCTTATTGACCCGGTAAAACCACGGTACCATGGGACTAGGGGTTTGGAATTGCGTTTTCCTTCTAACCGATTATGCAACCAACCTATCACATCAACCGGATTAAACCCAGGTATCCCAGTAGAAAATCCAGTACCAATACCTTCAGCTCCGTTAACAAGAACCAGTGGGATAACCGGTAAGTAATATTTGGGTTCAATTGGGTATCCATCGTCATTAAGCCATTCAAGTAATTCTGCATCAGCCTTTATAAATATTTTACCTACCCATGATTCCAACATGGTGTAAATGTAACGGGCTGATGAATGGTCGCGTCCACCCATTAATCTGGTACCAAATTGGCCTTGAGGAACCAACAGGTTTAAATTATTTGCACCGGGAAAATTCTGTGCCATATTAATGATGGTTGCAACTAGTGATTGTTCGCCATGATGATAAGCTGATATTTCTGCAACCGCTGCAGCCAATTGTGCGACTTTGGCTTCGGAAGTTAAATTACGTTTTAAACACGCGTATAAGACTTTGCGTTGGGATGGTTTAAAACCATCAGCAATAGAAGGTATTGACCTGATATTATCATAATTGGAAAAGTGAATTAGTTCTTGATGGACAAATTGTTTAATGGTAATAGTACTAGGTGGTTCCAATTGTAAAATATTTTCTGGGTCATAATTTGTTAACCAAACTTTACGGTCAGTTACTTTGTCTTTGGCAAATGCCAACAGGATATCAGGATTTGGTCCCGATTTAACAGTATCAACCACATTAATGGTATTAGCTGTGATATTGGAAAAATATTCGCCGGCTTCTTTGGCTGTGGATGTACCCAAACCTTTGTAGTATTTAATTTTCCATAAGTGAGAATCCGGAGTTTTTTCTTTCCATACCCCATATGCTCTCAAGTTAGCAAACGGAATCACCACCTGGCCTTTAGTTGCTTTTACTAACGGGGTTACCAGAATACGCATAAACCCTGGAATTTCTAACAAGGTCGGGAAAAAGTAATCAAAAAAATTTATTATTAACCCCTTTATATGAGAACCATCTTCATCAGCATCAGTCATAATCATAACTGCCCCGTATCTCAATTCATTAATATTGGACCCATTATAACTGGTACCTGATTTTAACCCAAGTATTTTTTTAATGTCAGTAATTTCTTGGTTTGCATTAATCTGTCCGGTGGATGCTTCTCTTACATTAAGTAATTTCCCACGTAACGGATAAACCCCATAATAATTTCTCCCAGAAGGAATAGCGGAAATCCCAGAAATTGCGGTGGCTTTTGCTGAATCACCCTCGGTTAAAATTAACACACATTCAGTAGATTTTTTAGTGCCAGCATAATTTGCATCTTCTAATTTTGGTAAGTTTTTTATTTTTGATTTTTTAGAACCATCTAACTTGGATAAAATGCGCTGATTTGAAAGTGCTAAAACTTGTTTCAACTGGTCTATTAGAGGTGAATTTTTAACCTGAGTCCAAAAACTATCAGGGATAACACACTCCATTGCTACCGAACCTAATAGCCCGAATTTAGTTACCGGGGTATTTAATTCTTCTTTGGTTTGTGAATTAAATGTTGGATTTACAACAGATGCTTTTAAACAAATACATACCCAATCATTGAGTAGTTTTTTATTAAATTCCGATCCAACTAATTTGGTAAATTTGTCCACCAGTAATTCACTAATATATTCCACATGCTTACCCCCGCGGTTAGTAAAAATACCATTAACCCAAGATAGATGAGTTCCCGGTTCAATTGATTTTCCATCATTAAATCTAATAGCAAATGACCATAAAGGGTTTTTAACACAATGAGAAGTAATCCAAGCTTGTTCAGAACTGTATAGGTTTAAATAAGATTCAAATTCATTAGTTCTTGCTAGTATTTTACCATTTAATTGAATTTTAATATTTCCACGAGCTAAACCAATTAAATCCACCACACGTCTATTTAAAAGTCCGAGCATATCGGTGGAAAATTCTGTGCAACCAAATCTGGTAAAATCTGGCTCAATTGTAATTTTAACTCCACCAGTAAAATTAATTGCGGAATTTTCAGTTTTAGTTTCCACTAATTTTTTTAAATTAAATGTTCCCGAGTATTTTTTAATTTCAGGTTTTGATATTTTACTTAAATTATTGGAAAATGTTTGTAGATAATGTAATTTTCTTTTTCCGTCCCATACTTCCACAGTAAATTTTTTAGAAAAAATAGCTGATAACTTGGCACCTAAACCATGAGTACCACCGGTAATTCTTTGTGCTGATTCATCATAGTTTGTTGAAGTTAACAAGTTAGCAAATATAAGTTCAGGTATGTATATTTTATGAGTTGGATGTATAATAACATCAATACCGAACCCATCATTAAAAATACTAAATGAATTTGCATTCAAATCCACACTAATAAATTTTAAACTAGCATCACGAATAGATTGGTCGTATGCATTGACAATAAGTTCATCAACAATTTTATATAAACCTGGAGACCAGGAAATTTGTTTTTGTTCTATTTTATCTACTGACTCATTATAAATAAATTGTTTTTCATTTCGAAAATCTAAATCACCCACATACATACCGGGTTTTTTAAGAACGTGTTCAATAGGTGATAATTTAACATACGTATCTTCAATTGATTTAGTTTCGGAAGAATTAGTTTGAGATTTTTTATCCATTTAATTTATTAGAGAAATTAAGTTAATGTTTTTCTCTTTTTTCAAAGCCCATAAATTTGATTTTTAAAATGGTAATCTTTTAATGTACGAACTTCTTTAATAGCATCAATTAATCCTGAAGTAACATCATTATAAAATTTTCTAATGGTAAAGTATTCATACATATTAGCTAAATATTCAGGTTGAATATCAAGATAAACATGGAGACCAAAATGAGTCAAATAAACTTGGTCAGATTTAATTTCATAATAAACAATCTGATCATCTGGTATGGGTGTTTTTGTCCCGTGTGTTGCGGAATTTGAACTGGTACTTGATTCAAGGTTATCCGGTTCTTCCAATTCATCCCAATTGTTATTATCTTGTTCATCATCAGAATCTGTAAATAACTCATCAAATGCGGAAATATTTTTTTTTTCTGTAGCTTTTCTAGCTAGAATTTCCCCTTGTATTCGCTTTACACGGTCAACAAAAACCCCATACCATTTGGTTGACATTTTAACTTTGGAGTTAGGATGTGTTGCCCAAGCAAAAAGTCCTTTTATGGTATCAAGACTAATAATTGGGACATTGGGATTATTATGTGCATTATAAATTTGTTCGGATAAAGATTGGTTTCCTGTGATTTGGGTTAGTTTATTTATACAATATAAATCTTCATCATCAATTAACCAATAGTCCAAAATAACTTGTCCAACATGTCGAACAAAATCATAAAATTTACTGGTGTTAAAAGTATATCGGTTTGTTTCTGGGTCAAACATATTTTTCTGCCAAAAGAATGCCACATGAGGAATTTCATAAGATTCGGTCCATGTGTCACCAATTAATCTAAGTGCACGAACTCGGTCAACTTCATGTGATATTAATTTATCTTTGTCGTGGTGATTTTCTAAATATTCCACTACAATTTTATATTTACCCACATGAAAAGCCATATCGGTTCGTAATTTACCATCTGTGGTTTTTGCAGTATCTTCAATTGAAATTTTATCCGTATTAACAAATACATATCCATCATTATAATAAAACATATCCGCAATCAAATCGGCTCGATTTGCTTTTTCGAACCAACCATGTAATTCACTAACTAGTGCATAATGAAATTGGTCTTGGTTTCTAATATAAAATTTTGATGAATTCGCAAGCTTTAAGTAAGCTTTATGTTTTTTTTTAGGATCTTTTGAGTAAAACCTTTTAATAACTCCATACTTGTTAAGTAGTTGGATGGTATTAAAAGATGTTTTACTACCGGCGCTAGACCAGTCTTCCTGGGATAAAAATTCCAACAGTTTTTCACATATTTCTGTCTTTGCATATTTTGGGCACGAACTGTCCAAGTAAGCAGGTGTGTTAGTAATTTTAAATTTTTTGTTTCCAGTTGTTTTGGTCTGGGTACCAGTATTAAAAGTTTTTATGAGATTTGAACCGGCAAATTCGGTTTGTAAATAATTTGTGGATACAAAAGTTTCTTTCATTGGTATTAAATTAATATTAATTATGTTAATTTATTATCAATTTTTCTAAACTGGGACCAATTTATTCAACCGGTTTCCATATCGTTAAATTGGTCCCATAAGCTAAACAATAACATGCTTCTTTAATTTCCCCATATGTTTCTAGGTGTTCAAGAAGTAATTCACAAGCTTGAATTTTTTTGTCTGCACGGGCAATTAAGTTGGTTAAAAGTAAATTCACAAGTACTTTTGTTTCAATATCTTTAATCATTTTCTCGAGATAATTTTTAATACCAGTTGCGTCTAATTCCACACAAACAAATCCATCTGAATATTCAACTGGGTTTTCCATCTTTAAAGTATAAAAGAAAAATAATTAATTTAATTATTTAACGCATTAATCGCAAAAAGTCCAAAATTAAATTTTTTATGTGCAAATCCAAAAGCAATTGAATCAATTGATTCTTGTTTGATTGTGTCGTATTTTTTTAAATAAACAGGGCTAAAGTAAATTTTATTACTAACATTGTCTCCATCAATACTTTTTAATTTAATTTTATTGTTTTGAATATTAATTTGAACTCGTTCGACGATTGCAACAATTGGCCCTCCAATCATTTTAATTTGAGAATTTTCTTCAATTGCATAGTCTTTTTTTGGAACTTTCATTAGTTTTATTCTATACAAATGTAATCCATTATATTTGTCGGCTTTGGCTTTATCAGTATTTGGCCCCAGGTCTAATTTTTCTAGTGCTAATTTACGTAATTCGGTTTTTCCATTTGAACTACCAAGTAAATTTGCTTTTTTACTACTGACAGCATAAATGTAATATTTGTCAATTTGTTTTAGTATATCTCCCATTATAATTAAATAAAATTAGATTTTAAATTATAATGGGAAATATTTTATAAAATAAGTTTATAATCCAAAATTAAATTATTTACTTGGAGGATTAAAAATTGATTCGAGTATCTTTTGCACAAGTTGAGCTTCTGTGGAACTTGGTCTTGTATTAGCATTTGGATTAGCATTTGGTGTTCCTGGTTGAGTATGAGCAAATGTGAAACCAAAAGGATTGGTTTGTGACTGAAATTGCTGATTTGAATTTTCAGTGGACTTTGATGGTCCAGTTTGCTTTTCAAAACTTGTATGTCGATTTCTTTTACTCATTCTACTTTGAGGTTTGAAGGTTCTATCAGTTTGTTGGTTTTGATTTGCTGGTTGAGCCGGTTGGGCTGTTTGAGCAGAACGAGCATGAGGACTACGATTGATGTTTTCTAAGCCATTCATAAGTCCTTCTGTAATAATATGTTTTAGAATAGATTCATAGTCTTCATTTTCAGATTCAGAATCTTCTTGATTTGGCAATACATCTGAAAGATTAATTTCATTTGACTTTGCCATAAAAGATTTGTTAGGGTCTTGAGATTGTGCGCCATCAGAACCATCAACATTAAATCTAATTTTTCTTGGAGCAAAAACAAGTTCATCATCAGAATCAGTTAAATCTGAATCAGATTCATATTCAGTATTTAAAAGCTTAGTTGTTGCCTTTGCATTACGATGGATGGGAGTTTGGTTAGGCGCAACCGGGTTTGGTGTGCTTGTTGATTGTTTGGTTGGTGTTTGGAAACCATTTGATGAATTACCAAGTGAACCAAATACTTTATTAAAATATTCAGACACATCTGTTTGAATTGAATTTTGTTGTGCAACAAGTTGGTCCATATCTTGCCTCAACTTTGTATTTTCCCTTTCAATTTCTGCATACGAAGCTTTTAGTTCGTTATGACGTTCGGCAAGTCTGTCGAATTCGGCTTTATTAACTGAAGGAGAATTTTCTAGTTGAAGTTTAAGTTGGCGGTTGACATTTTCTAGTTCGCTGATTCTATCAACAAACTGCTTGGTAAATTGGGTAATCATACTCATAAGGGCACTATTTGTTTGGGACATTAAATAATATAAGCTAATCAATATAATTATTATATTATTCAATTTTTTTTAAATTATATTGGAAAACGACTTGGTCATGTGGTACTTGTTACGCAAGTAACGCACAATTTTTTTTAATTTGGCAAAATTAATTAAAATTATATTGGAAAACAATTTTTTTAAATTAGCAAAATTAAGACAATAAAAAAATATATTAATTTAATTAAATTTGAATGTATGACCACATTCTAAACAAGTAACAAAAGTAGTTGGAGGTTCATCTCCAGCCCTTGTTTGTTTTTGTGTTACTTGGCATCGTGATTTTTTACACTTGACACATGTAAATACGCTTGAACCAGCTGTGTTATTTTTCTTATACTCTTCCATTTCCCTTTTCTTAATAATGTTTTCATATTTTTCAGGATTTAATTCTTCTGGTTTCATAAACGCAACTTTTTTACCATCAATTTTTTTTTCTTTTAAAGCTGATACCAAATATTGGGATTCTTTATTGTTAATTTGACATAAAATTTCCTCACTCTTAGTGTCATAAATTGATTGAATAAGATACGGGGTATCATTTGTTTCAGCATATTCTTTTGAAAAATTATAAATACTTAACTCAACATCCTTTGCAATTTTATCACCAAGGGATTTTGTTATTTGTTTAGTTACATTATTACGGCTTGCAGTATCAATATCCATTTTATTAATTAGATTAAGAAATATTTTTTTATGTATTTATTTCAATTTTTTTACAATCAAGTTGTTTTTATAAAATAATTTTTTTTAATTTAATGTTACGAGTTTTAACCAGATGCAGGATTAACCAGATGCAAGGTAACCAAGTTTAACCAGATGCAGGATTAACCAGATGCAGGATTAACCAGATGCAGGGTAACCAAGTTTAATACTAGAATCTGATGTATTAGAATTAACTTTACTTAAAATTTTTTTAATTTTACTTACTTCAGGTTTAGAATTGGTACTGGACACTGTTTGAGAATCTTTTTTGTTTTCATTAGTAAAATTTTGTTTAGACCCATAGACTAATTCCCATGTCATTGGAATAACCCATTTCTTAAGAGGTACAACATATCCGTTTGCATCAATTGATTGTAAACTGTTATAATCAATTTGATTAACAACAGTTGAACCAAATCTATCTTGATACAAGTTCTTTGGATAGTTTTTATCATCAACAGGTTTACTGGATAATTCAGATAAAGTTGCTGGTAAAGATGAGTCGTTATATCGATTAGTAGTATCCACATAAACTGAATCAACATATTCTTCCATATTATATAATCTTGGACGGAACATTTTGTGATTTAATGAAAGGGTTCCAAACATTTGCTTACCTGCATCAACATCAGACATTTTAGAATCAATTGAATATAAATTATTCCAAAATGGTACAGTTCGAGAGTATTGAGTAAATAGTTTTCTTTCGTTTGAATTTAACCAAGTACCAAAACCTCTTACTCTGTTTTTGTTAATAATTTCAAGAGGGTCTTTGGTTCCACAAACATATTTATAGTCAATATTCATATAAGTCATATGTGCACTGATACAACTGGGTGTCAAATACACATTAGAACCATTGTAATAGCCGCGTACACAAGGTAAATGGAAACGAGCAACAATTGAGAAAAAGTCATCGTATCGAACTGGAAAGAGTTCAAAGCAGTGATTTAAATGTGGTGACTCAATTTTAAATTTATAAGTAAACACCAAATCAATATCTTTGTTTGCTTTGTCAGGAACAATAGCGTCAGATTCATCTTCTTCCTCAGTATCAACCAAATCATTAGTATTTGATTTAGTAAATTTCTTGCGGTTAATATAAATTCTAAAGTCAACGCCGTCATTCATAAAAATTTCCGGATATCTGGCTTTAAGATTTGCTACTTCATCGGGTGCAAAGTCTTTGGTGAGTTCATTGGTTTTATCATATTTAAGTTGTTCCCAATAAGGTCTAAACTGAGCTCGAACAAATTCTTCGTTAATATTATCCATAACATATTTTACTTTGTTGGTAATTGTTTTGTCATCAAAGTGAATTTTTTCATTAATAAAGTCTTCAGAAACAAAAATATAACCAATTTTATTTAATTTTAGTTTAATATGGTCTGGGTCGGCATAAGGAGCATTAAACTTACAAACATTAAGTACAATTTGATTATGAAACTGATGTACATTATCAATAAATGTAAAGTTATCTTTGGCAATAAACATTACATCAATATCTGATTTGGCATAGTATTCATTAAAGTAGTTATTAAATCTTTCAGTTTGTGTGTCGCATCCAATAAAACGAGACATAAGAGGATGTGACTTTTGAACACATGCGGTAATAATACTTCCAGTAATTCCGACTTTGTGTTTGGCAAAATCAAATCCCTCAAATATATTAAAATTAGGATTGCCAGTACAAAAAATGTTCATTCTAATTTTAAATTCATCAAGATTGCAAATACCTGCATTTGCTAGTGTTTTTTCATTGGTCACATAATCTGGAATACCACAAACATTTTCATCTGGTTTAAGTTCACAATCGGCAACTAAAATTGGCATGTAAGGATTTTCCTTAGGCTTTTTATGATTAAAAGGAAACACAGGAAGTTTGGAAGCAGTATTAATATCAAAGATAAAGTCATCAGATGTTTGGACAAATGATTTTTTAATACATTCTTCAAAATAAAACTTTAACCAAGTATATGAAAATAAGTATCTAAATAATGGCGCATGGGTTTTAATAACTGGATTCATCATATTAAGAATTCTTTCGTTATTAAGTACAAGATGTGCATGTTTCTTGCTAACGGCTAATTCAGAAAATAAAATGAATTTTTGCTTTTCATTTAAAGTTTCAAATAATTGAACAATATCATCACGCGAAAACTCAGACTTGGCTCCCATACGATATAATTTGTAGCCTTTCTTTTGAATAATTGAAGAAATATCAACAAATTCATCTTTTTTACTTTCTTCTA
>JACCDX011578012.1_pt1 | contig 51957 bp, 42 predicted proteins | sample 7449681 | NCBI WGS metagenome assembly JACCDX01 (sample SAMN15323450, study PRJNA562643) | freshwater metagenome | isolation source: river surface water | place: USA:Blue River Watershed | collected 2017-08-18
CACTTCACCCGGCCCCGGTGCATCAAGATCAATTTCTTCGATCTTCAGCGGTTTGCTCTGCGCGAACGGGGCAGGATTGTCCATCGAATGCAAAACGGCTGCGCGGGTTTTCATGCTTGTCTCCGTGAAATACTGCGTGTCTTTAAATTGATCAGATCGTGCGTCCGCCATCCACCGGCATTTCGAGACCCGTCAGGAATTCAGCAGCGTCCGTGCCGAGGAACACAGCGGCGGCTGCCATATCTTTCGGATCGCAGAAACGTCCGAGCGGAATCGTTGAGACAAACTTTGCACGGTTTTCCGGGGTGTCCGGCACGCCCATGAAATCACCGAGCAAGCCCGTAGCACCCATCACCGGGCACAGCGCATTGACACGAATGCGGTCCGGCGCGAGTTCGACCGCCATCGATTTGGAGAGCAGATTGACGGCACCCTTGGACGCGTTGTACCAGGACAGACCCGGACGCGGACGGATGCCGGCAGTGGAGCCAACGTTGATGATCACACCGCCCTTACCGCGCTCGCGCATCAGCGGCAGGACCGCGTGTGTCATGAAATAAATCGATTTGACGTTGACATTAAAAACGCGATCAAAAGTTTTTTCGTCCACATTCAGCATCGGCTGATTCTTGTGCGTCGTACCGGCGTTGTTGATGACGATATCCGGCACACCAAAAGTATCCACGCAGGCTTTGACCATCGCATTCACCGAGTCGGCGTTCGCCACATCACAGCTCACCGCTTTGGCGTTCGCGCCCAGAGCTTTGGCGACGCGCTCGCCGGCCTCGGCGTTGAGATCGGCAATGATAATCTTCGCGCCTTCACGCACATAAGCCGCTGCCATGCCTTCGCCAAAGCCGCTGCCGGCGCCGGTGATGATTGCGACCTTACCCTGTAGCTGTCCCATGATGTCTCCGTATCTCTGTAAAAAGCGTTAACTGAAATTTTGAATTAAGTGTGCGCACTCGGCCTGGCAGCTGATGCGATCTACACCAGTCATTAACCGTGATGCAGCACCACCGTCTTGGTCGTGCTGAATTCTTCAAGCGCGAGGAAACCTTTTTCGCGACCATGGCCACTGCGTTTCATGCCACCGAAAGGCAGTTCCACGCCGCCGCCTGCGCCATAACAGTTGATAAACACCTGCCCGCTGTGCAAGCGCTGCGCCATGCGCTGCTGACGGCTGCCGTTCTCGGTCCAGACACCGGAGACCAGACCGAACTCGGTCGCATTCGCCAGTCGGACTGCATCTTCCTCATCCGTGAAAGGCATCGCTGCCAGCACGGGTCCGAATACTTCCTTGCAAGCGAGCTTGTGATCGCGCGGCACCGCACCGAACAAAGCGGGGGCGACAAAATAGCCATCCGCTGAAATCCCGTCGGCCAGCACACCGCGCGCCAGCAGCGGCACACCGGATGCCACCGCTTCGTCGATGAAGCCCTTCACGCGCGCAAACTGTTTGCTGTTGACGATAGGTCCGCAATCCAGATCCATTTCCGGCGTGCCGACTTTGACTTTTTTGAAGGCCTCTGCAACCCGACCCACGAATTTATCGTAAATATCCTGCTGGATCAGCAAACGACTACCGGCTGAGCAGGTCTGTCCCGCATTTTGCGTAATCGCTTTGACGATGATTGGTACCGCCTTGTCCATGTCGACATCATTGAACACGATCTGCGGCGATTTGCCGCCCAGCTCCAGCACACAGGGCACGGCGTTTTTCGCGGTCGATTCCTGCACCATCACGCCGACTTCAGGTGAGCCGGTAAACGTCGCAAAATTGATATCCGGATGTGCCGTCAGTGCCGCACCCGCTTCATAGCCATAACCTGTCACCACATTCAGCGCACCCGGTGGCAAACCGGCTTCCATCGCCAGCTCAGCCAGACGTATGCCGGACAGGCAGGCGTCTTCCGACGGCTTGAGCACGGCCGCATTACCCATGGCGAGTGCCGGCGCAAGCGTGCGGCCGAACATCTGCGCAGGATAGTTCCACGGAATGATGTGCGCAGTGACGCCATGCGGTACGCGGACCACCTGGACGTTGTAGCCGTTGAGGTAAGGAATCTGCTGACCATGAATTTTGTCCGCAGCGCTACCGTAAAACTCGAAGTAGCGCGCGACAGCGATGATATCGTTGCGCGCCACCGTCATCGGTTTGCCGGTGTCACGCGCTTCGATCAGCGCGATTTCTTCCGCGTTTTTAATGATCAGCTCGCCAAATCGCATCAGGATGCGGCCCCGCTCGGTTGCCGTCATGCGTCCCCACGCGCCATCGAGCGCACGCTGTGCAGCAGCGACCGCGAGGTCGATATCGGCCGAAGTGCCGCGATCTATCGTTGTGAAAGGCTTGCCGTCGCAGGGATTGAGGACATCAATGGTCTGGCCGTTGACGGCCGAACGCCACTGACCATCAATAAGAAGGGTGGGCATGTAAGTTCTCCTGAAAATTTTTAGAGTCAGTGAAAATTCGAACGTCGCCGAATTTCATCAAAAATCTATTAATGGTGCGCTGAGTTATCGTCGCCTTGGATCAGCTCGCCACGCTCAAGCGTCAGCGTCGCATCCGGTAAATCACGCAGCAAACTGCGATTCGATTCCGTCACCACAATGCACAACTCAGGCGCAATCTGATGCAGCTTGCGCAGCGATTCCGCATACTGATTCGCCAGCACCGGTGCGAGCCCCTGAAACGGCTCATCCAGCAGCACCAGATGCGTACCCACCATCAATGCCCGGCCGAGCGCTGCCATCTTGCCCTGACCGCCCGACAATGCTGAACCGGAACGCGGCAGCATCTCGCGCAGCTGCGGCACCACTTCCAGTACCCGCGCAAGACGACGATCCGTTTCTGCGGCACTCAGGCCGAGCACATCGCAAGGCAGTCGGAGATTTTCCTCGACGCTGAACGTCGGATACATCACCCGGTCTTCCGGTGCATAACCGATACCGAGGCTGCTGCGACGATGTGCCGGCACTCGCGTAAAATCCTCACCGTTCATCGCAATCGATCCCGCCGACAATGGCAGCAAGCCCATGATCGCGCGCAGCAGCGTTGTTTTGCCGGCACCATTGCGCCCCACAACGGCGAGCAGCTGCCCGGCAGTGAATTCGGTGGAGATACCTCGCAATACCGTGTTACCGGCGATGCTTGCACTGACGTGATCGATTTTCAGCATCTTATTCCCCGATCACATTCTTGCGGATTTCGGGATCGGCCAGCACCTGTTCAGGCGTCCCATCCGCTGCCACCCTACCCGCAATCCAGGCTGCGACACGCGTCGCGTACTGAGACACGATATCCACATCGTGCTCAACAAAAATTGCTGTGATTTTCTGTTCATCCAGCGCGGCCATGATGGTGCCCATCAGCGCGTGTTTTTCATCGCTCGAGACGCCCGAGGTCGGCTCGTCCAGAATCAGCAAACGCGGCCGCATGATCAGTGCCATCGCAATATCAAGCAGCTTGCGCTGTCCTTCCGGCAGTGCGCCGGACAATTCATCTGCACGCGCAGACAAACCCACCATCTCCAGCACATGATCAATTTCGGATGCCGATACCGCGTCGGCCAGCGAGGTCCAGATCCCCAGCCCGCCTTTTTTACCGGCTGCTGCGATGCGTATGCAATCCCTCACCGTATGTTCAATGAACAGTTGCGGTAGCTGGAACGAACGCACCATGCCACGCAGAGCAATCTGCCGCGGTGACATGCGAGTGACATCCTTACCCTCGAAAAACACCTGCCCTGCCTGAGGCCGGATCAGTCCCGTGCAGATATTGATGAACGTGGTTTTGCCGGCGCCATTCTGCCCAATCACCGCCAGGCGCTCGCCCTCTGCCAGCGTGAAATCGATATGGTCGGCCACCACCACTGCACCGAAGGCGAGTTGCAGATCACGCGTTTGCAGCAGTGGCGCGCTCATGAATTGCTCCGGTCAGCTGATTTATTCTGTTCCAGCATGGCGCTGATGCCGCGTGGTGCAAGGAAGACCATCGCGATCAGCACAATACCGAGCACCATTTGCCAGGCGCCAGTCAGATAAGCGGCGGCAAACAGCTTCACAAATTCAAAAATACCGGCGCCAATAAATGCACCCACCGGATGACCCACGCCACCCAGAATGGTCACAAACACGATTTCACCGGAGCGCACCCAATAGCCCATCTCAGGCGTAACCAGTCCCTGGGCAATCGCACACATCGCGCCGGATAATCCGCACAGCGTCGCCGAGATGATGTAACCAATCCACATTGCCTGATACGCCGAAATACCGACATACTCGAGCCGTGTTTCATTCGTCTTCACCGCCGCCAGCGCCTGACCTGCGACCGAGCGCAAGTACCGCTGCACCAGCCAGCCAAGCAGCAGCGCCAGCACCACGCAGGTGACCAGCAAGGCGGTCTCGAACTCGTCACGTGCCATCGCGACGCCAAAGAACGGCGTACGCTCCAGCCGCAGACCGTCGGTGCCGCCGGTGTAAGTAAAAAATTTACCGAGTACCGCAAACAGCACCATCGACAACGCCAGATTGAGCATGCCAAAGAAAATGCCGCGATAGCGAACCACGAAAGAACCGATGATCAGACCCAGCACCGCGCCGGTGACAGCACCAATCGCCAGCAGCACCGCGCTGTCGAGGAAAGTCCATTCGCGTACCGCAAAGGCAGCGACATAGCCTCCGGCACAGACATAAAGCGCATGGCCAAACGAAATTTGACCCGAGATGATGAGGATGGAAATGCCCAGCGCCGCAATGCCAAAGGCGGTTGCCATAATCAGCGGTGTCTTGATCCAGGGCAGCCCGAGCGGCAGCAACAAGGCGGCCAGTGCGAGCAGAATCACCGCAACGGTTGCGCGCGCCATCAGACCCGCCTCGCCGTGGCAACGGAAAACAAACCCTGAGGGCGGAACAGCAAGACCAGCACCATGATCAGGAAAGGCATCAGCACTTCGCTCTCCGGCAGCAGATACACCGCAAATGAGCGCGCCAGACCAATGAGTATCGCAGCCACCAGCGCGCCTTCGATCTGGCCCAGGCCTGCAGTCGCGACGACCGCAAAAGACAGCACGATCATTTCACCGCCAATGCCGGGCACCCAGGATACGGTCGGTGAAGCCAATGCTCCGGCCAGTGCGCCCAGAATCGATCCCACGACAAAAGTCAGCAGTGATACGCGCTTTACATTGATACCGAGTGCCGTGGACACTTCACGATGATGCGAGACCGCGACGATCTGACGACCGACACTGCTGTATTTGAGGAAGCTGCGCAAGGCTAAGAAAACGGCTATCGCCACGCCCGGCAGCAGGAACAGCTGATAACGGGTGTAAGTAATGCCAAGCACCTCGGTCGTACCAAGGTAATTAACAATATCGGAAACGAAATAAGGCTGCGTACCCCAGACCAGACGCTGCAGATCTTCAAAGATCATGAATGCGGAGAAGGTCACCAGCAGCTGCAGGATCGGGTCTTTGGTGTAGATGCGGCGCATCAGCGTGGTTTCCATCAGCCCGCCAAACACGCAGCCAATGATGATCGCCGACAGTGGCAGGATCAGCAGCGACCAGGCCGGCGACGCGCCCATCGATGAGGCGAGCAGACCGAGACTGGCGGCCATATAACCACCGAGCGCATAAAAACTGCCATGGCCCATGTTGATAATGTTCATCACGCCGAACACCAGGGTCATGCCCAGAGCGACGAGAAACAGCACAGCGGCGTAGGACAGGCCATCCAGCATGGCCAGTATGTAAAGCTCCTGCGGCATTGACGACTTTCTTTTTTGCGGGGCTCGTCGTCACGAGCCCCACAGGTCATTAATATTGCTTGAAGTTTGGATGGTTAATCAGCTCAGGCTTGAGCGTTTTTACCCACTCCGGTGATTTTTTACCCACCGGTGTCGTGATCAGCTCTGCAGGGTAAACCACGATTTTTTCGAGCGTCGGGAAATCATACGCCGGTGTTTTGCGGGTGATGCCGAGCAGCTGATCTTCCAGACCCTGACCGTCTTCACGAATTTTCACCGTATTGGTCAGACCACGGAACTCGAGGCCACGCATCGCATCGGTCACCTGCTCTGTCGTGGGCCACTGACCCTTGTTGGCTTTAATCGCCTTTTGGTAGCCGGCCACCAGGCCATCGAGCGCCTGCACCATGTGATAGACCGCATAGATCGGATAGCTGCCGGTTTTTTCGCGGTACTTCTTCACGAAGCCTTTCAGCTTGGGATTGCCCGGGTGCTGCGGATGCAGAAAATAATGATCGCCGCGTGCACCGACAATGACGCCATCAGGCAGCGCATTGCCCACCCGCTCGAGCGAGCTTTCGGCCAGCGGCAAAATGAATTGCGAGCTCTTGAACAAACCGCGCTGCGCTGACTGACGGATCAGCGTATCAAGGTCACCGCCCCAGGCGGTTGACAAAATCACCTCAGGACGCAAAGCCTGCAGCCGGCTGATTTCGGTTGAGTAATCGGTCGCGCCAAATTTAGGAAAGAGTTCGGCCACAATTTTCACATCCGGCTTGAGCGCCAGCAGCGTATTGCGGAACAGTTCCCAGGAATCACGACCCCACGCGTAATCCTGATTGACGACAGCGATGGATTTGATATCCGGCTTCACGCGCAGCAGGTACAGCACCGATGCCACCATTTCAGTGGTTGCATTGGCCTGCGTGCGTGTCACATAACGGTAGCGGCGGTCTTCCAGTACTTTTTCGGTACCGCAGTCCCACATGATGTTGAGTACTTTCAGATCTTCTGCGACCGGGGCCAGCGTATTACAGTTACCGCTGGAAATCGCAGACAGCATCACCTTCGTGCCGCCCTCTTGCACCACCCGACGATACTCGGAAAGCAGCTTGTCCGGACCAATACCTTCGTCGATGAAGGTCGGCACGAGCTTCACGCCGTCAATACCGCCGGCAGCATTGATCTGCTCGATATAAAGTTCAGCGGCCGCCTTGCCGGGCACGCCAAACACCGAGGCCGGCCCAGACAGGAAGGTCGTGATGCCGACCTTGAGTTCGGTGGGTTTGCCCTGCGCAAAGGCATGCGGCTGAACCAGCGACAGGGCCAGCGTGGCCAGCGTGCCCATCAGCAGGCGGGAAAGCAGATGCGTCTTCATGTGATGTCTCCGGGGAAGAAGGCGGTTAGTTTTCTGTTAATTCGGCGGGTGCGATTCCTGCAAGTTCTTGCCTCAGCCGCTCAACCAGCGAGGCGCTTCGTCGTCGCATCACCATTCCCTTTTTTAGCTTGTAGCACCGCCAGCGGGAGTCTGACCGAGCGGGCTGATGCGGACAAGCCGCGTTTTTTAAAGTCCGCATTTTGAATATGCGAATGCCGGACATCCCGCTAAATTTTTATCGCACCGCAACAAAGTCCGACCCGCTTCGGTTTGGGTGTTCTTTTAACGCTCAATCTTAACTTGGTGTTGACATGAAGAAAAGTCCCGTGCAAGATCAGGCTCACGCAATATTGATAACAAACACGTTGTCAGTATCGTTACGTAAAATAAGAACACAAGCAAAAACAAGCACGAGAGGCTTGATTCGTGCCACGAGGTGTGGGTGCTGCGCTGAGCTCAGGGCGGCTAAAAATGAACAACATGGAGAAGACACACATGAAAAAAACCGGCCTGCTGGCGTCGCTGATGGCGGCTCTGTGCATCACTACTGCACCATCTGCACAATCTCAGGAACTCTACTGGGCAACCAGTGGCTTGTTCGGCCCATTTAACATTCAGGGTCTGATCCCAACGTTCCCGAAAGCCAAAGACATCACGATCCCAGTGTCGATGTGGGTGCTCAAGCATCCGAAAGGCATCGTCGTTTTCGACACGGGTAACAACGTTGCTATCTCCGACAGCATGGAAAACTGCAAAGCCTACTGGGCTGCAGGTTCCTGCGACTTCCTCAAGCCGAACCAGAAGCGTTCGGACGTCATCGACATGCAGCTCAAGAAGCTCGGTATTTCGACTGACGACGTGAAGGTTGTCGTGACTTCGCACACCCACCTGGACCACGCTGGCAGCATCGGCATGTTCCCGAAAGCGATTCACATATTGCAGAAGAAAGAGCTGTACCAGGGCTGGTGGCCAGAGAAGTTCCAGGGTCGCGCTCCGAACGGCAGCTTTGTAATGGGTGACCTCGCCGCTGCACGTGATTACACCTACTACGAAATCGACGGCGAACTCGACCTGTTCGGCGACGGCACCGTGAAGATTTTCCCGACACCTGGCCACACCATTGGTCACCAGTCGATGAAGATCAAGCTGCCAAAGACCGGCTCAGTCGTGATCACTCAGGATGCGGTCTGGATGCAGGAAAATCTGGATGGTTACGTTGCCGGTCTGAATTACAGCCAGCAGGCGTACATCGATTCCGTCACCAAGATCAAGATGATGCGTGACCTCGAAGGCGCGCAGATCCTGATGTCGCACGATGCAGCTCAGTTTGGCAAGATGGGCGATCGCTGGCACAAATAAGCGGTTCTCCGCTGCACGAAAAAGCCCCCGCAACGGGGGCTTTTTTACGGGCTCTCTCTAATGATGAGTTTCTATCAAAATGCGTATTGCAACAGGGCTGATGCATTTTGATAGATATTCCTGCAATTCAACCCGCCTTTCATGAACAAAGGCGACACGGCATCTGTGAGCATTCATGATCGACATTGAGCACGTCACCAAACGGTATGGATCGAAAACCATACTTCACGACATTTCGTTCAATGTAAAGCAAGGCGAAATCGTCGGCTTTCTCGGACCTAACGGCGCCGGCAAAACCACCACCATGCGCATGGTCGCTGGCTTCACCGCGGCCACCAGCGGTACGGTGCGTGTCGCGGGCTATGACATGGCGACAGACAATCAACTGGCCGCCGAACACATCGGTTACCTGCCTGAACAACCGCCGCTTTATGACGTGCTGGAGGTCAACGACTATCTGACCTTCGTCGCTCGCGCCAAGCGCATACCATCAGCGATGCGCGCGTCTCAGCTGGATCGCGTCATTCATGCCTGCCGTCTGGAGACCGTCACCCGCAAGGAGATTTACAAGCTCTCCAAGGGCTTTCGTCAGCGGGTCGGACTCGCGCAGGCGCTGCTCGGCAATCCCAAAGTGTTGCTGCTGGATGAACCGACGGCCGGACTGGACCCGGGACAAATTCAGGAGACGCGCGAAGTCATTCGCGAGGTGGGCAAGCATCATGCAGTCTTGCTGTCAACGCACATACTTCCCGAAGTCACACTGATTTGTCAGCGCGTGGCCATCATCAACCACGGCCGCATTCTGGCGACCGGCTCGCCGCAGGGACTGCAACGCGCCGCCGAGGAAACCAGTTCGGTGATGCTTGAGGCGTCCGGCGATGCCGATAAGCTCAAACGCACGCTGACCGATACCGAAGGCGTCATTGCGGTCAATCTGCGCCCTGTCGCCTCGCGAGCTGGCTTGTACAGTATTGACTGTCAGGTCGACGCACAAGAAAACGTGGAAGCACGCATCGCACGCGCTGTGACCGGCTGCGGCGAACTGTTTCGACTCGAGCGTCAGCAACCAACCCTCGAAAACGTCTTTCTGCGCTATATCGGGCATACGAACGACACCACCATCAACAGCGGAGCTTCAGCATGAATGCCTGGATCGGTCTGAAGGCCGTGTACGACAAGGAAATGCTGACCTATTTCCGCTCGCCGATCGCCTATTTCGTGATTGCCGTTTTCCTGCTTGGCACCGGTTACTTTTTCACCTACAACATCTTTCTCACGGGTTTGGGAACGATGGATCAGACGCTGCAAAATATGGGCATCCTGCTGATCACGCTGAGCCCGGTACTGACGATGCGACTGTTCTCCGCCGAGTACAACGGTCGCACGATGGAACTGCTGATGACGCTGCCGCTGCGCACCTGGCAAGTCGTGCTGGGCAAATATCTGGGTGCCGTCACGATGCTGGTGCTGATGACTGCGGCCTCCTGCATCAACCTGATACCGCTCTACCTGTACGGCAATCCGCAAACGCTCAATATCGTGGCCGGTTATATCGGCTTCCTCTTGCTGGGTATGGCTTGCATCGGTATCGGACAATTTTTTTCTGCGCTGACCGAGAACCAGATCGTGGCTGCCCTGATCACGATTCCCACCCTGCTGGGTTTCTGGTTCGTCGGTCATTTGCAGAGCCTGCAATCATCGGTGCTGTTGCGTGACTTGTTCTCGCATCTGTCCTTCTCGCTGCACTACGCCGATTTCATTCACGGGCTGCTGCGCTCTGAAGCGATCGCGTATTTCCTGGCCGTGGCCGCAATTGCGCTCACCCTGAACAACAGTTATCTGCAATGGCGTCGCTGACATGAACTCATTTCGTTCCGGACTGGTACTGATTGCGGGGCTGATGCTGCTGGCGGGATCGCTGATCGCTGGCTCGCTCTCCGTCAATTCCCAACTGATATCCAATCTGCTGCTGATTGCCGGCCTGCTTGTTTCAGGATGGTCATTATTCTCGCTGCGCGAAGACCTCGGTCAGCTGTTCCGTGAAAGCCGCCGTGAACTGCTGCTCACCACCGTCGGCCTGATCGGCGTGCTGGTCGCTGTAGTGTGGATCACCGCACTGCATCCCGTGCGCCTGGACCTGACCGAGAATCACGAATATTCGCTATCGCCGCAAACCGTGAAGATGATGAAGGCCATCGATAAGCCGGCGCATATCACCTTCTTTCATGATCGCGGCATGCGCGAGACGGTCGAGCTGTACGAGCTCTTCGCCGCGCAGAACGACAAAATAACCGTCGAATTCTTCGACCCCATGATCAACCCCGCTCAGGCGAAGATGCGCGGCGTTGAGTTTGCCGGAACCGCATTATTTGAAAGTGAGGGGCGAAAGTTGACGGTCAACGGCCCCACTGAGACCGACATCGCCAACGGCATTCTGCGCATCACGCAGGCAAAGCAGCAGATCGCCTGCTTTGTCGATGGTCATGGCGAACCTGATCCTTTCAGCTTCGAATCGCATGATCACATGGAAGGCGATACCGGTCACTCTCATGGCCTCGAGACAAAATTCGTCCAGCATGAACGTCATGGCATGGCTAAAGCACGCAGTGGCCTGGAGGCGATGAACTACGTGGTCGAGAAAATCTCGCTGCTAAAAGCCGATGCAGGACTGTCTCGTTGTGCGGTGCTGATCATCGCCGGTCCGCAATCCCCTTTGCTTGAGGCGGAAATTCGCAGCGTTGACCGCTACCTCGATGAGGGTGGTAATGCGATGTTTATGGTCGATCCTTTCGTGAAAACGGGACTGGAGCCGGTCATTCGCAAATTCGGTATCGAACTCGGTCAGGGCATGGTGATCGATGAGGCCAGCCATTTCTGGGCAGACCCATCGACTCCTGCTGTCACCGACTACAACCGCCACGAAATCACCAACAAACTGCCGCTATCGTTCTTCCCCGGTGTGCGTCCGCTGATGCCGACCAAAGATCCGGTGCCCGGTGTATCGGTGCGGCCGCTGGTGAACTCATCACAGAAAAGTTTCGCCAATGCCGACAAGATGCGTGTCGATCACAAGGCAGCGAAAAGTGGCTATGGACCACAGACACTGATGGTCACCTCGCGCATCAACCCGAACACCGTGGAGTCAGGTGAAACCCTGCTGAAACGCCTGCGTGGCGAGGAAACGGCACCCGCAAAGCCCGCCGAACCCGTCGCTCGCAAAGAGGCCCGCGTCATCATTGTCGGTGATTCGGATTTTGCGACAAACTCTTTCTATCATGTGCTCGGTAATGGCGCGCTGTTTCTGAACGCGGTCAACTTCCTCGCCTCGCGGGAAAATCTGATCGGCCTTGAACCACGCACCTACGACCTGCCCTATGTGAACATGACCAATACCCAGATGAAGGGCACCTTTATCTTGTCCATCATTCTGATACCGCTGCTGATGGCCGCCGTCGGGGTCGCAGTCTGGTGGAGACGGCGATGAAATCCGGCAGCAAACGACTGATCATCATCTGGGGCGTGCTGGTGGCGCTCGGTGTGATGATTTACATCGGCGAACGCCAGCGCAGCGAAGAGCTGGGCATCTCCAACCAGCGTGTTGTCCCCTGGCTGTTGCCGGTGCCGATGCAGGAGCTGGGAGCGGTGGAAATCATGGTCAAAGGCAGCATGCACCGCTTTGAGCGCGATGCTGAAGGCCTCTGGTTTTATCACGGCGTGCATGACGAAAGCAAAACGGAGCATGGTCACCGCACCGATCCCCAAATAGCCGCGGTGATCGACAAAGCCATGATTTCTTTCGGTCGAATTCAGCGCGAACAGAAAATTGCGATCAAAGCCGGTGATGACGAATACGGTGTGACGCGCCCCGAGGTCTTCATTCTGGTCTACCGCCCCAAAGCCGAGGAGCCGCTGGCCCGCTATGCGGTCGGTACCGTGGCCACCGACAGGGTGAGTCGCTATATCCTTCCCGTCGGCGCAGCCGAGATCGTGACCGTTCCGGATTTTCATATCAAGAATCTGCTGGCCCTGATTGACGCAGTCAAAATCGCCGGCGCTACACAGAAGTGATTGGGGCAATGGCGCGCAAGCGTTGGCTCTCGCCCGGGCTGCATCTGAGCCTCGCTTTCAGCCGCACCCTCAGCCTTGCAGTCGCGCTTGTCTTGACCCTCGCCCTGCCTTCATCAGCACAAGCGCATGCTGGTGATGCGACTGGTTTCGCCAGCATTACCGTAGCCGACGCCACTGTTCGCTATACCTACACGCCAACAGCCACCTCCTCCGCGGCGGCGGACCAGCTGCCCGCTCTGCTGCGTCAGCATCTGCAGGTGACTGCCGATGGCAAGCCCTGCCTGACGGATCAGGCCGAGACCCTGGTCATTGTTTTTCAGTGCGCATCCGCTGCGCAGCAAATCAGTGTGGAAGATCATCTCGCTCAGGTGCTGGGCGACACGCATCATGTGATTGCGCTGTTTACCTGGAATGGAGGCAGTCAGTCCCATTCTTTTTCCGGGAAAACCCCGACTGCGGTGGTCAAGCTGACAGCTTCCTCGATACACTCGGCATCGAGTGCATCGAGTTTTTTCCCATTGGGCGTCGAGCACATCGCCACCGGCTATGACCACTTGCTGTTTCTGCTGGCGCTGATTCTGTGCGGCGGAAATCTGAAGTCGCTGATCAAAATCATTACCGCTTTTACCGTCGCGCACAGCATCACACTGGGCGCTGCGGCACTCGAGCTGATCAGCCTGCCCTCGGTGCTGGTGGAGGCGGTGATTGCGCTCTCAATTGCCTATGTGGCGTTTGAAAATCTGTTCCCGCGCTTTGCGCTGTCGCGCCGCTGGACTATCAGCTTCGCATTCGGTCTTGTGCATGGCTTCGGCTTTTCCTCGGTACTGCAAGAGATCGGCCTGCCGCGAGATAGTCTGGTGTGGGCGCTGCTGAATTTCAATCTGGGGGTGGAAGCGGGACAACTGATCGCCGTACTGATCGCGGTGCCCGCGCTGCTCTGGCTGAAAAAACAAAACTATGAGCAGCGCGTCATCAGAGGCTTGTCCTGGCTGGTCATGCTGGCGGGTCTGGGCTGGTTTATTGAGCGCCTGACGGGGTAAGGAGCGCCGAGGGCTTGGCAGGCACCGATGACTTCAGCAGCTTCGTATTTTTCATTATTAAATTCAGTCGATAAACAACGAAAGACGCTGGATCCCGGCCTGCGCCGGGATGACGTTTGAAGAATGGTTGGCCTCAAAATCGTCATCCCGGCGCAGGCCGGGATCCAGCGTCTTTGCTTTACTAACGGCCGTAGACTCCGTTCCAAGTTCACAACCAGCTTTAGTCACATACTTAATAACACTGTTTAAGTGAGCTGCCGATCCGACTACAGCAGTCGCTTTACCGTCTGCAACGCCGTCACATTCCACAGTGTTTGAAACAGCGTGCGCATTTCCGCTTCGCTTGCCGCGCCACCAAACTCGGCCAGCGCCAGTGCCTTTTGCTCCAGCTCGGGACGTGAGAGCGTGTTGCCGGGATCACCCTTGGGCTCATCGACCCGACCGTGCAGCACGCGGCCGTCGCGGGTGTGCACCGTCACCTTGCCTATCCAGCGCTCGGGATAGGCACCATCCACTTCGGCATCCAGCGCCATCTTCACACGCACGCGAAAGTCCGCTACCTCAGGATCAAGATACAGGCGCTCGAATTCCGACACGCCCGCTTTGTCATGCAAGGCAATCAGCCCCAGCACAGTACCCATCGAGAATTTCGCCTGATGCACAGTCTCGGGAGCAATCACGCGGCCCAGCACATCAATCGCGCCCTGATGCACATGCGTGATGACTTCGGTGATATCAGATGCCTGGAGTCCGTGCTCCCGCATCGCCTGCTGCAGCGCATCAGCGGCCGGGTGCGTATGGCGGCAGGAGGCGTGAAATTTGAACGAGGTCTCGATCGTTGCCCAGCGCGTCCCGAGCCGGTCTGTCAGACGCGCGGGATCCGCATCGTTTGACATGCCGGCCGCCATGCCCTGCGGCCCTTCCAGTACCTGTTTCGCGCCCGTAAAGCCTTTTTCTGCGAGCAGCGCCGCCAGCAGGCCATCCGCAGCGGCTTTACCGGTGTGCAGCTGTTTGGAATCCGCCGCATCGCGCAGGAATTCCCACAGTCCTGCCGCCTGCGTGCCAGCGGAGCCGATCGCATGCAGCATCTGCTGCGCGTTCAGGCCCATCAGGCGCGCAGCAGCCACCGCCGCGGCGACCGTGCCCGCAGTACCTGTGGTGTGAAAAATCCGGTAGTGCGAACGCCCCAGAAATTCGCCGATACGAATACCCGCTTCGTAACCGGCAACAGCAGCTGTGATCAGATCCTTGCCGCTGCATCCCCGATCCTGCGCAATCGCCAGCGCGGCAGGAAATACAACGGCCGCCGGATGAAACACGGAGCCGTTGTGCACATCATCCTGCTCGGCGTAATGAGACGAAGCACCGTTGACCAACGCAGCAAACAGCGGCGATGTCATGCGGCGCGAGATCAACACTTCGGCACGACCTGCCTGTGGGCCCATCTCGCGCGCGATCGCTTCGATCGTTTGCACCGGCCGACCTGCCTTGCCGGCAAGCGCAGAGCCGAACCAGTCCAGCAGCAAATCTTCGGCGCGACGCACCACGGCGTCCGGAATATCGCTGAACTGCAGATTCGCGGCAAACTCGGCCAGTTGCTGACCCGGAGCGATCGTCGTATTCATGACTTCCCCTCAGAAGGAACGCGGCATGCCGAGTACATGCTCGGCGACATACGACAGGATCAGATTGGTCGAGATTGGTGCGACCTGATAGAGGCGTGTCTCGCGGAATTTGCGTTCGACATCGTATTCGGAAGCGAAACCAAATCCGCCATGGAACTGCAGACAGGCATTGGCCGCTTCCCAGGAAGCGTCGGCCGCCAGCATCTTGGCCATGTTCGCTTCGGCACCGCAGGGCTGACCATTGTCGAACAACTCGCAGGCTTTGTAGCGCATCAGGCTGGCCGCTTCGAGGTTCACATAGGCCTTGGCAATCGGGAACTGCACGCCCTGATTTTGCGAAATCGGTCGGCCGAAGACGATGCGTTCGTTCGCATACTTCGTGACTTTGTCGATGAACCAGAAACCATCGCCAATACACTCGGCCGCAATCAGCGCGCGTTCGGCATTCAGACCATCCAGAATGTATTTGAAGCCCTTCCCCTCTTCGCCGATCAGATTCTCGACGGGTATTTCGAGATTTTCAAAAAACAGCTCATTGGTTTCATGGTTGACCATATTGCGAATCGGTCGCACCGTCATGCCGTTACCGATAGCTTCGCGCAGATCAACAATGAAGATCGACATGCCCTCGGATTTTTTCGTCACCTCGGCCAGCGGCGTGGTGCGCGCCAGCAGAATCATCAGATCCGAATGCTGGATTCGTGAAATCCAGACTTTCTGACCATTGACCACATAGCGATCGCCCTTGCGCACTGCGGTGGTCTTGATTTTGGTGGTATCGGTACCGGTGGTGGGCTCGGTCACGCCCATTGATTGCAGACGTAATTCGCCTTTGGCGATTTTAGGCAGATAAAAATCTTTTTGTGCGGTCGATCCATGGCGAAGCAAGGTGCCCATGTTGTACATCTGACCGTGGCAGGCACCGGAATTACCGCCTGCACGGTTGATCTCTTCCATGATCACCGAGGCCTCGACCATACCGAGGCCGGAGCCGCCATAGGCCTGCGGGATCAGGGCAGCGAGCCAGCCCGCCTCGGTCAGCGCATCGACAAAGGCTTCCGGGTAGCCGCGCTCATCATCGACCTGACGAAAATACTCGGCAGGGAATTGCGAACACAAGTCGCGGATGGCATCGCGGATATCCTGGTGGGCATCGCTGGCTGGGGACATGGGCTTTCCTCGGTGTAGATAGCACCAAAGTCTGACCGATCACCCTGCTGCCAACAATTCAGAAATTTGGAAGCATCGCTTAGAGGCGACTTAACCCGACGACTGGTAAGGATTTCAGCCTGGTTTCAGGCCGCATTTCAGACGGTTTCCTGCGCCTCAGCGACCAGCAGCTCAACCAGTTCACGCGCAAAAGCCGGCAGCGACTGCAGGCTGCGCACGCAGACCTGCAGCTTGCGGACGGCCCATTCGTCAGCCAGCTCAACCGTCTTGATGCGCATGCTGCGCGCATGCCGGCTGGCGGCGGAAAATGGCACGACGCCGATCCCGACATTGGATTCGATCATCCGGCAGGCAGCTTCAAAGTTGCCGACCTGAATACGAATCTTGATTTGCTGGTTCAACTCGTTGGCCGCCTGCGCCAGAAAGCTGTGAATCGCGCTGGCTTCGAGCATGCCAACAAAGTCGTGGGCCAGCGCCTCGTTGAATTCGATGCGCTCGCGCCCGGCCAGCTGATGCGATTCGGGTGTAACCAGTACCAGACGGTCTTCGCGGAAAGGAATTACTTCCAAACCTTCGGTACGAACGTTACCCGCAACGATGCCGACTTCAACCTTGCCTTCCGATACAGCGCGCACGATCTCGTTGGAGAGACGCTCTTTCAGATCGATATTTACATCCGGATGAGTGGCCAGAAATTTCGGCAGTAGCGCCGGCAGAAACTCAGCCATCGCGGTGGTATTGGCCAGCATGCGCACATGACCGCGCGAGCCATTCACATATTCGGCGAGGTCGCCGCGCAGATCGGTCAGCTGCTGTAACACCAGCCGGGCGTGATGCATGAAAGCCTGCCCTGGCGGCGTCAGCGTCACGCCCTGACTGGTGCGATACAGGAGCTTGACGCCCAGACCCTCTTCGAGATTCTTGATACGAATGGATGCTGCGGGCAGCGACATGTGCGAGCGCTCCGCACCGCGCGTCAGGCTGTTGGCCTCGGCGATGTTAACGAAGAGACGAATGTCGGGAAGATCAAAATGCGCAGCCATAGGATTCTCTATACAAAAAGCGGAAAAGTGGTGAACTGGCCTGACAGCAGCGACTTGCTGTCAGCATAGCCAAGCCAGCCTTCGATCAGGCTCGCATAAACTTGCCGGAAATCGGTGGTGTGTTTCATGTTGCCGTTCTCATCCAGGTCGGTGAGCAGCGGTGCTTTGCCGTAGTGACCACCGCGCACGGGCTTGCCGATCACGTACATGTGATTTGCGGTGCCATGATCCGTACCCAGACTGGTATTTTCAGCGACCCGACGGCCGAACTCGGAAAAGACCAGTACCGTTACATCATCGGCACGGCCGATGCGATCCATGTCGCGAATAAAGCCGGCGACAGCGTCCGAGACATAGCTCAGAAGGCGCTGGTGCTGATCGACCTGCTGCACATGGGTGTCAAAGGCATTGTGTCGGTAACCGACGTGATACAGGCGCGTGGGCAGATCGGCTGCGATCATCGCTGCGACTTTCGGCAAATCCAGCGAGATGATGCCGTAGTCAACCGGTGTTTTGTAGCCCTCCCAAGCGGCACGTACCCGTTGTGATGCCTGCTTCGCGCTCTGCGCGACTTCATCCAGAAAGCGCTGCGAGGGATTGGTCGCACGCACGTCACTCACGCTGTCGAGCACTGAACGGCTTTGATACAGGCCTTTGCGCATAAAACGCTCAGGATCATCAAAAACCACCGGCACATGACGTGCTGCACGCACCGCCAGTGACTGGCGCTCATCGATATTGACTAAAAAATTCGGCGTGAGCTGCGGATCAATCGCGTCTGCGACACGACCCAGCCAGCCATAGGGTTCACCGCCATTCGGCACGCCGGTGTGCCAGTACGCCATCGAGGTGAAATGCGAATACGAGGGCTGCGCATAACCGCAGCCATGCACGATGGCCATGCGGCCGTCCTTGTACAGCTTCTCAAAGCCGGACATGCTGGGATTGAAGCCAAAATGCTCGTCGATCTTGCGTACTTTTTGCTCGCGTATGCCGATTTTCGGTCGCAACCGGTAATAGGCATCATCGGTGTATGGCACCAGTGTATTGAGGCCGTCATTCGCGCCAGAGAGCTCGACCACCACCAGAATGCGTTTCGATGCCGGGGTCTCGGCACAGGCCAAGCCCGGCATCGCCGATGCCAGACCCGCCCCCGCCAATGCCTTGAGCAAATCGCGTCGCGTCATGGCCAAATGTGAGTGATTCATTTTTATCCTAATTGATACGCAGGGAGCGACAGGATCACGTGCAGCGCATTGCGCAGCGCATCTTCCATGTAGGTATCGGCCAGCTTGAGATCAGCCGTACCCAGATCAGCTTCGAGCATGGCGATCATCTGGTTGCGCTGACCCGCGTCGACCGGCACCGAAATAAAGCGCGCCAGCAGATAATTCACTGCGTCACCTGCGGTCTTGCAACCCGCACTGCGGACCATCGCAGAAAGATTGAGCTGTGCCGTTGTGCGTGCGATAGGCTTGACCTTCTCGATCGCTTTGCGCCACGCGTGATAACTGGCCAGGCGCGTGTTGAAATCCTCATCACGATCGGCTTGCATCGACATGGAGGTCAGGTCTTTGCCATCCGGTTTGGTCGCGGTGGTGACATCGGCACCCATCGACAGTTTTTCGGCCACGCTCAGAATCTGATAGCGCTCATTTGGCACGCGGTCGTTGGCGACAAAGTCAATCGCCGGGAATACGGTGTCGTAGACAAAATTACTGCGTAATAAAAGCAGCCCGGGTGTAATCCAGCTGCGGCCTTGCGCCCACCCGGCAACATTCGGCGGGAACAGCAGTTTCTGTCCCATCGCATCGGTGAGTTCATTGAAGTCCGGTATACCTGGCACGTCTTTCAGGCCCATTTTCCGGTAAGTGGAAATGACCAGCTCAACCGGCGGCTTGATCCGGGTCGCGACCGATGCGTCGCTGTAAAAATCGCGCGACATGAAAATCGTTTCAAGGAATGGCGCGACTTCATAATCTGCATCGCGCAGCAACTTGCCGAGTCGCGTACGCAGCGCTGGTGACAATTCTTCGCGTACGAAATACTGATAGATTTTTCCCGCGACGAATTCGGACGTCACCGGCTGAGCGAGAATGATATCGATCACCTTTACGCCATCAAAATTACCGGTACGACCGAGCACTGTTTTCGCATCGTTATCATGCAACGTCGGATTCATGACGAACTTCACGCCCTGATAATTCCAGCCTGTGAAAGCGCGCGCAGCTTCGCGGATATCGAGTTCGGAGTAATTACCCACGCCCATGGTGAACAATTCCATGATTTCACGAGCGAAGTTTTCATTCGGCGCGCCTTTGACGTTCACCCCAGCATCCAGATACGCCAGCATCGCCGGGTCCCTGGCGACTGCAATCAGCAGCGTGCGGAAGTTACCGGTAGCCTGCGCGCGGAATAACTCGTTTTGCTGATGCATCTTGCGGAAATCGCGCACCTTCTCTTCGCTGGTTGCGAAATGGCCATGCCAGAACAAGGCCATTTTTTCTTCCAGCGGCCGCTGCGTCACCAGCATGCGGTTCGCCCACCAATAGGACAGCCGCTGCGTTTCCAGCTTGCTCGCGCGCAGCCAGTAGAGGAAACGGTCAGCCACTTGCTGCATCCGTCGGTTACCCGCGGGTTTGACCTTCACACCGAGTGCTTCGCCCTTGTCACGCGCAAGATCGGTGGCGGCAGGACGGGAGACGGCAAAGGGATCAAGGCCGGGATCGAAACTGTCCGACGGCTCGAACGGCGGTAATGACTGTTTGATTTTCTGATAGCGCACCAGATGCCGAACCGCCTGCGCCTGCGTCATCGCCGCAAAGCGAGTTACTTCCTCAGGCGTGGCACCAAAGCCTGCGCGTTCAAGCAAGTGCGCTGCACGTTCGCGATTCCATTCATTGGCTGGCAGGGGCTGGAGATTATCTTGCCAATCAGGGGAAGCGGCCAGAAGAAGGCCCGAGTACAACCCACAAAAAACAAAAACCAGGCGGGACAGAACAGAAACTAAAACAGATACTGAAAATGGGGATGACATGATGAGATCTGAACCTCGGACGACAGGCCGCCCGGCGAGAAAAGGAAGCACTGATTAACCCCGGTCGGCTAAAAACCGCGTTGCTTCAAAAAACTGGAGCGAGCTAATAAACAAGCACAATTTTACTTGAGACCTGCGTTAATCGGCCAAAAATCCGGTCATCGAATTAACGCGTGTTATATTTGCAATGAAACAGCGTGAATGCCAACGTCATAAACTGGCTTTCACCTCGACGCACCGGGCCAACACACCCGCGTCTGTGGCTGCCTACCTGATAAAAATTACAATGCCCAATCACATGCTCCGTTCCACTGGCCGTACGCGGCCTGCTCGTCTTTTTTGCACACTCATGGGCTGCCTGTCCTTCGCCCTGACGATCGCCCCGACAGCTTTCGCTGAGGAAGCCGCGAAGCAACCGCCCACGGAAACCCGCCCCCCTGAAGCCGGCATGGATGTCGCCAAGCGAATCGATCCGACGGATTTCAAGCACCGTTTCGACTTGCGCAGCGAGTACGTGGACTATGGCACCGCTTCGATGATGACGCTGGTGCCGCGTGTCGAGTACGCATTCAGCAACTCGCTGGCCGTTCGTGCCGAATTGCCCGTTTTGCGCTACGACTCGGGTAGCAGCGATCCCGCAGCAAACGGCGTCGGCAATCTGCTGACGCGTCTCGCCTGGCGTGCCGCACGCAGCGAAGGGTATGCGATGGTTGTCGGTTCCGAGCTGAGTCTTGACACGGCCAGCAACGCCAATCTCGGCTCAGGCAAGCATGTGCTGGCACCGTTTGCTTTCTGGGCCATCGATCTGCCTGCGATGAAATCGGTCTTTTTCCCCTACGTTCAGTACGGCAGCTCGGTCGGCGGTGACGGTAGCCGGGAAGACGTGCGCTACACCAATCTGCGGACCTCCCTGCTGACCCGCTGGCCGGCCCGGACCTACAGCTTTGTCGAGGTCAATTACTGGTTCGACCACGAGCGATCCAATCGTTACAGCTCCTACGCCAAGGCCGAGCTGGGGCGATTCGTCTCGCCTAAAACCGGTTTTTATCTGCGTCCCGGGGCTGGCATGTCCGGCACGAATGAGCGTCTGGGCATGAAGTGGAGCATGGAAATCGGTATGCGCCACTTCTTCTGACGGCAGCTCTTCGCGCCACAACGGCGAGCAGTTTCAGCCCGCCTGTGCACGATCGTCGGAAATGCCGGAAAATTGCCATAGATAAAAATTATCCGGGAGCCCACCATGAAACCAATCTTCCTGCGGCGCGCAACAGTGACCGTTCTGAGCGCGCTGGCCGTATCTGCCGCAGCACTGGTCAGCCTGGCGGTTGCCGAAAACACCGACAAGGCGCTTCTGGAGCGCGCACGCGGCCTCTTCAAGCCCCTGCCCGACACCGCCCATGTGGACGACTATCCGCATTCGCGCGAACGCGTCGAACTGGGCAAACAGCTTTTTTTCGAAACTCGCGTATCCACCGATGGCCGAATGAGCTGTGCGGCCTGCCATAACCCGAGCTATTACGGTGCCGATTCGCTTGCCTTGTCCGTCGGGCTGCACGGCACGGTGATGCCACGTAATGCCCCCACCGTGTTCAACACACCGCTGCTGATTGCACAGCACTATGGCGGCAATCGCGTCAGTGTCGAAGAGCAGGCGATGAAAGCGCTGCTGAGCCCGCTGGCCTATGGAAACAAGACCTATGCCGAAGCCGAGCAAAAGATGCGTGCGCTCGGTTACGGCCCTCATTTTGATAAAGCTTTCCCGAATGAAAAAGATCCGGTCACTGCGGAAAACTGGGCAACTGCCATCGGTGCGTTCGAGCGGACACTGCTGACACCGGCGCCATTTGACCGTTATCTGAAAGGCGATCAGAAAGCGATCAGCAAAGAAGCCAAAATCGGACTGGAAAAATTCATGAGTTTCGGCTGCGCCGGTTGCCACAACGGGTCGGTCGTGGGCGGACAGAGCTTCCAGAAATTCGGTCTCACCGAAGACTACTGGCTAGCCACCGGCAGCAAGGAAATGGCCTTGCTCAAAGGGCGTGACAAAGGCAAATTTCACGACACGCAAAAGCCTGAAGACACCTACATTTTCAAAGTACCGCAGCTGCGGAATGTCGCCATGACGCCGCCCTACTTCCATGACGGCTCGGTAGCGACGCTCGGAGACGCTGTGCGCGTGATGGCCCGTCTGCAACTGGGCAAAACCGTCAGCGACGAGGATGTGACTCATATTGTCGCCTTCCTCAACACCCTGACCGGTGAGGTGCCGACGCATTTTGCCAGCGTGCCGACGCTGCCGGTTGCGCCCTACCGCAACTAAGACGACGAGCGTCATGCGTCGCCCCGACCTCCTCCCGGCCTGGCTGTACGCACTGCTGCTATGTCTGATGGCTTTCACCTCACCCGCCGGTGCCTTCGAGCGCACGGACGGCGTGGTGACCCGATGTGAAGTCGAACGTAACGGCGAACGTCGCGAGATCAAAGAAGTCTGGCTGGGGTTCGGTGATGTCGGCGACCGTCATCCGGAGCTGGGCGGCGCAGCGGCCGTTGTCAGGCTCGATCGCGAAGGCTGGCCGGTGATCTACTTTGACAATGTGGTGTTCAAAGCGATGCTGGTCAGCGATCCGCACATGGCAGATTTTATTTTTTATCATGAATGCGCGCATGCTCGCGATCCCGACAAAAGCGAAATCGAGGCGAATTGCGAGGCTTTCCTCGAACTTCAGCAGCAGGGACTGATGACACCCGCCAAAGAGCATGCGCTCGGCGCCACCCACCGTCGCATGTTGCGACTGCCGTCTCGTTACGGTGGCAGCGGTGAAGTCTTCTGGGAGCAAACAATGGCCTGCGTGCAGCACAAGACGGCACTTTCAGAGGCGGCTGATAGAAAGCATTAAAACCTGTCTTGTCAGGGCGATAAAAATAATTGCGCAGTGTTTTGTGCAGCTTACTTAAAACCCGACAAATTGATGACAAGGACGCCTAAACGCTGGCAGCGGAACTCTGATCGAAATTTGCCTAAATTTAAACAAATTTTCTTCTTTGTTTACTGATTTTGTAATTAAGCGTTGGTTTTATAAATGGACTATTAGTTTCTTTCAGGTATTATCTTCGTACGTAACAACAGGTACAGACCATATGAAGGGCATTGTTTTTCGCGAATTCATCGCTATGGTCGAGAGTCGCTATTCGATCGAGATTGCCGATCGCATTATCACGAGAGCGAATCTTTCTTCCGGTGGCGCGTATACCTCAGTCGGCACCTACCCGCATGAGGAGATGGTTGATCTGGTCACGAACCTGTCTGCCGAGACCGGCAGCAGCGTTTCAGACTTGCTCCACGATTTTGGCCGGCATCTTTTTCAGCGCTTCTCCGTTATTCACCCCGAATTCATCAAAACTCAGGCGAGCGCCTTCGAATTACTGCGCCGGCTGGATGGGCATGTGCATGTCGAGGTACGCAAGCTCTATATCGATGCGGAATTACCCGCATTCGTTTACGAGGAAATCAGCGAGGGTGAAATGCTCTTCATTTATCGCTCGCGTCGCAAGCTGGCCGATTTCGCGCAAGGCCTGATCCAGGGTTGTATCGAGTATTTCGGCGAGCCTATGCAGATTGAACGAACCGATTTGCCTGATGAAGGCAATGAGTCGCACACGCGTTTCCTACTCAGGCACTTGCATCATGGCGCTGCCGAGTGACATCCATGCCCGGCGTCTTGCTCGGGAAATCAGCGCAAGGGAGCAGGCGGAAACGCTACTGGAGCAAAAAAGTCTGGAGCTTTTCCGCCAGGCGGAGGAACGCCAGCGCGCACTCAATGCCCTGAGTGAAAGCGAGGAGCGTTACCGGCTGATTGTTGAGCGCTCGCCGGACGCGATTCTGATCGAGATTGATGAAAAAATCGTTTTCGCTAATCCCGCAGCACGCACCCTGTTCCGGGAATCCGAGGAAAAAGGATTGCTGGGCCGAAGCCTTGCATCACTGATTCGGCGTGCACCCTCCGAAAGCACTGCGCTGCTCCTGATAACCAATCCCGAAACGGAAACCGAGGAGGTCGCGATACGGCTGGATGGCTCCGCTTTCGAAGTGTCGGTACATCGCCTCTCCCTCATCTACCGGGGACAGCCCGCGGTACAAATGCTGGCGCGTGATATTTCCAGTCGCAAGAAACTGGAATACCAGCTGGCCTATCAAGCGACTCATGATGCACTGACCGGAGCGATCAATCGCAGCGCTCTGCTGGACCATCTGGCTGACGCTATTGGGTATGCCCGGCGTAATTCGCTGACGGTTTGGGTGGCTTTTATCGATCTGGACCGCTTCAAATTTATTAATGACCGCTTTGGTCACCGCGCCGGTGATCAAGTGTTGACGGGAATCAGCCAGCGGCTGCGCACCGCTCTGCGCAGCAATGACATGCTGGGTCGCTACGGTGGTGATGAATTCATCGTTATATTGCGTGGTGGCCCTGAGGCCGAGATGAGTTCGGAAACTCTGGAACGCATCATGCGCGCAGTAGCCGAGCCGGTAAAAGTTGATGGCCATACGATGCGTGTCAATTGCAGCGTGGGGGTCGCTGTGTTTCCTCAGGATGGCGACACACCCGAGCAATTGATGGAGCGGGCCGACGCTGCGATGTACCGCGCTAAACAGGGTGGCCGCAACCGCTGTCAGTTTTTTAATGAAGAGATTCATGAACAATTGGTGGAGCGCACACGAATCGAAACGGAACTGGCCAGTGCGCTGCAGCGAGATGAATTTTTCCTGCAGTATCAACCGCAAATCGATCTGCGTACCGGTGAGGTGATCGGTGCAGAGGCACTGCTGCGCTGGCAGCACCCGCAGCTGGGTCTGCTGACACCCGAGCGTTTCGTCTACCTTGCCGAAGAATCGGTTCTGATTAATGACATCGGCGCCTGGGTGCTGAACGAAGCGACGACGCAGTGCGCTGCCTGGAGTAAAGCCGGCTTGGGGAATTTGCGTATTGGCGTCAATTTGTCAGCACGCCAACTGAATGGTTCACCACTGATTCGATTGGTCGAGAAAGCGCTGACGCATTCCGGTTTGCCCCCGGCATTGCTGGAGCTGGAGCTGACCGAAAGTCTGATGATGTCCAATATTGATCTGACGCTGGAAACGCTGCAGACACTCAAGACGATGGGCGTGCAGGTCGCAGTCGATGATTTTGGTACCGGGTATTCGAGTTTTGCCTACCTGCGCAGGCTGCCTATCGCCTGCCTGAAAATTGATCGCCAGTTCATCAATGACCTGATTGAGCCCGGGGCGCACGACACCGCCATCATCACCAACACCCTGATCGCGCTGGCGCACAATCTGAAGCTGCGTGTGATTGCCGAGGGCGTGGAAACGGAAGCACAACTGCGTTTGCTGCAGCAGCAAGGCTGCGACGAGATTCAGGGGTTTTTCTTCAGCCGCCCACTGAGTGCAGACGAATTTGTCAGGCTCTTGCAAAACCATAATCCCGCAGCCTGGCGGACTTGAGCGTCCAACCGTGCCGTGAAAATGCGTTCAACCGCGCTGCGGCCGGCGCAGCAGGCGAGACTCAGGACGCGGGCGGTAGCACGCACACGTCGCTGCCATCTACCGGTACTTTTTCAGAGAAAAGTTTTTTGATCGGTACCCAGACGACCGAGGTCGCCAGTCTCACCACCGTCTCGACCACATCTCCCGGGCGCACGCCCACCTGAAAATTACTGAAGCTGCCGCTCACCTCAATCGGCGTCGCCAGACTCAAAAACTGCGCTGTCTTTGCCTGCGGCTGCAGGCGCATCGAGAGTTTTTCATCGCTGAAATTTACCGAGGACTGACCGGTAACACGCATCTGACTGGTATCGATCACCAGTTCGCGCTGCGTGAGCTTACCGTTATCCAGGCCGAAACGCGCGACCGCGCAGTTCACGCGGGATTCATTGTTCGGATTGATGGTGGGTAGCAAGGCGGTCAGTACATTGACAGCCCACATATCAAAGACACCGGCTTGCAGATTTTTGGGCCACACCGCAAATTCAATCTTGCCGTTGCCGTGCCGCAGGATCTGCGACAGTCGGGACGCGCGTGAAGTGACATCGGCATGCAATGAAAAACGACCATCAATATCCGTATCAGGTTTGATCCGGCGACCGAGCACACCGTAGTCGAAATTGTCCACATCGATTTTCAGTCGGGCAGACACATCACGCTCTGACGGTTCGTAACCCAGTGACCAGACGGCCGAACCACCCGGCATCTCGACTTTGACGGGACCAATGTCGGCACGTCCATCATGCAGCCGCCCCCTGATTTCGCCATTGCCCAGCATGTCTTTACCCGACATGACTCGATCTACCCGGACCGCCAGAGAAGCATCGATTTTTTTTAGTGTTGCCGGGCTGAGCAAGCCCTGAATCTGATCACTTTTTTCAATCGCGGTCTTGCGCAGGCGCTCCTGGTCAAGTGCCGCATCCAGAGGCGCCCCTGCAGTCGTGCTCGCTGAACCCGCAGCAGCCTGTCCCTCCGTCGCCGACCAGCCCTGCAGACGGAAATCATCCAGCTGAATGAGCGGCGCGTTCAAGGCGATATCCAGCCGGGGACGCGTCGTTGAGGTCACGAGACTGCCACGGCCATTGAGCGTGCTGCTGGCCACCTTGAGTTGCAGGTCGTCGACTTCGTAGCCACGCGTCGACATCCGGAAACGCCCTGCTGCCGACCACGGCCCCCAGGGAGGAAGCGACACGCGTAACAATTTGTCGAGATGATTCAGACGTTCGCCCTGTACCTTCATGCCGAGTTCGATATCGCGCGCCTCGATATCACGGTCCATTGTGCCGCTGAGGTTCAGGCGTGTGTTGACCGCCGATATCGATAACTCGAATGGCACGCGGCGGGATGCATCGATCAGGTCTTTGACCGGTGCGCTGTGCAGGGAAAGATCCACCGGTATCTGATCGAGTGCCGCAGCGATATCCATCCGCAAGCGTTCGCCGGGCGCGGCCGTCAGGGTGCCCTGCCGAATCAGCACATTGGCCTTCGTACCGCTGCCGGCATCCTGCAGCACCAGTTTGCCCCCGGTAATTTCACCCAGCAGTTTTGCGTTGGCCAGCAGGCCAGACAACTGGGCCGAGTGCGTATCCAGATACAAATTGAATCGTCCGAAACCCGCCTCAAGATCGCGAGCCAGCTTCAGCTGCCGCAGAACTCTGCCCACGTCGACATCGGCAGCGGCCAGCCATAACTGAATATGTGGCTCTTCACGTAAATCGAGCATCAGTGCACCATCAAACCGGGCACCGGCTACCTCCGCGAAAAACGGCGAGCTCTGCATGTAACCCTCGCGCAGATGCATATCGAAACCCAGCTCACCCATTGGCAGGCGGGTTCCCTGTATGCCTCGCGCGCGCAAACGCAAGTCGGCATCGTCGAGTACCAGCTTTTTGGGTAACAGAGGAATATCGAGTGTCGTGGATGATTTCGTGGCCGGCGTCGTTTTACCTGCGTTACCCACGGAGAGCAGCGACTCCAGCTCAGTCACGTGAATACTGGCCGCCTCGAGCTTGCCCGAGACGAGCGGCCTGCCCTCCTGCTGTCGGCGCGAGAGCTCCGCATACAGACTGCTCTGCCCAAGCTGAAACACCAGGTTACTCAACTGCCACTGATCTTCCGCCATACTCAGCTGCCCCGCCAGCGCGACGGGTGCACGTGCATCGTGAGACAAACCCAGCCAGGTCGCTACATCACCGGCCTGAGAAGCGCCCAGACTGAACTGCAGTTGCGCAGTATTGCGGCTTGCGTCAAGCACGCCCGCAACGCGCGCTGACACACGTCCGGATTGGACGATGAATTCGATCGGCGAGCTGCCGGACTTCACGATGCTGATCAGGTCACTGCCGGTAAGTTTTGCTTCAAGCGGCTTGCCCAGTAACTGGCCTTTGAAACTACCCGTCAGCGCACGTTCAGTGGGAAGTTCCACCACCATCTTGTCCACCGAAAAACTGACCGGCTTGCCATCCTGGACATTGCCGTAACTGAGCCGGCTGTTGCCGAGCTCAAAGCGCGATGCGAGTTTTTTCATCAGCACCTGACCGTTGTTGCCCTCGGACGACAGGTTAATTTTCAAACGGCCGAGGCGTCCCTCGATGCCGGGCAAGCCGGTGAGTATCTGCGCCAGTCCGCCGATGCCTGCATTCTCTGCGACCAGGCTGACACGAAACGCGGGCATACTGCGCGAGGCGTCCACTTCGAGCATCCCTCTGAGCGGCACAGCGGCGACGGTCGCCTGCACGGGCATACTGAGCTGGCCTGCGTTGAGTTTGAGCTTGAGTGAGGCATGACGAATATCACCGGGCAAACTGAGCCATTGGTCGACCGTGAGGCTAAGGTCCGCGTCATATTCTTTGAGCTGCTGCAGATCAAGACGGGCTTTGGACAGACTCAGGTAGAGCGCGCGAAAATCAGTTGGCGGTTCTTCTTCAGTGTCCTGTCCCAAAAACGGTCGCAGATCAAGCACCGGCAGCGCCAGCGCGCCGGACAAACGCGCGCGCTCTTCGCGCGCATCCACCTGTAATTCACCGGTCATCACCGACTTGCCCAGCGCTGCGGATAGCTGGCGAATGTGCACCTGCCCGGGGGTGACCTGCAACGCGCCGGCGACGCCGGCATTACCCGCATCCGGCAGGGTCACACCGATGATTTTGCCGAACCGGGCCAGATCGGGCGTGCCCAATCCGAAACGCAGCTGCGTGTCTGCCGGTGACAAGGATCCGTTCGCCGTGAGTAATCCTCCTGCGAAATGAAGCTGCAGCGCCAGCGGCCAGCCCGACTTGCCCTGCACCAGATCGCGTAATCGACCGCCATCGAGCTTGATGGCGTAGGGCATGGTGTTATCGACATTACCTTCGGCTGTCGCACGCAAGGGCCCGTCCAGCGGAACGCTGGCGTCGAATTTATCGAGCGCAAAAAGCAGGGGCTTGTTGTTCACACCACGGAACTCGACATCGAGGTCACGCAGTTCGATTTTGCGGATATCAATGCCCGCCACCTCCTCCGGTAATCCCGCATCGTCGGGCTGACCTGGCGGCGGGTTTTCAGCTGTGTCAGCAAGGCCGGTGAAAGTCCAGTTATTGCTGCCGTCTGCGCGCTGTTTCAGATGAATTTTGACGCCGCTGGCTGACAGGGTTTCCGCCTTGAACTGCTGGTGAATCAGCGGCCACAGATCCAGGCGCACCTGCAGCTCACCGACACGAACGAAGTCGCCCTCGCCGAATCCCTCCGGCTGAGCGATACGAAACTCGCGCACGCGCAGCGCAGGTTTCAGACTGACCTGGAGATCCAGCGCACCATCAAGATGAACCGAACGCCCGAGCTGCGATGACAGCATTTTCTCCAGCGGCTTGCGATACAAGCTGCCGTCGATCGCAATACCCACCAGCGCCACATACAGCGTGAGACCTGCAAGCAGCATGGTAAACACGCTCGCCGCAAGCAGCAGTTTGCCCGGAAGGCTCCGGGGACGGGGAATCGTGGGTAATCTGAATCGGGTCATTAAGGCAGGTTCAAAAAATGCCTTGGCGGTCAATGGCAGGCAGCATCAGAATAACCGATGACGCACGGCGGGCGCGCGGAAATCAGGTGAGTCGGAATTATGTCGTATGATCGCCGGCATTGCTGATCTGACGGATGACTCTGCGCCACTTGAACCGATGCCAAGAATCGACACATCTTCGGACATGTACCAGAACAGGGACCGCAGCCTGACCACGTTCAAAAAGGATCTGGATCCGTCGGTGGCCTATCGGGATTTGCCGCGTGCAGACAACAAGCAGCGCGTGCGCGAAATCCAGCGTGATGTACCCGCGCTGAAAAACGCAGACATCCGCAGTGACGAGCAGCGGCGCGACATCAACAAGGCCACACTGGAAAAATCAGCCGGCCCGGAACGCAGCGAGCCACGCGACCCACCCCTTTACGAACCCCGCAAAGCGCCGCCTGATCGCCCTGTCGATGCCGGCTCTTTCGTCACGGGTGGCACGGTCGACGTTCGCGCATGAAGTACCGGCTCTCGCTGCTGTGTGTTCTTTTGCCGGCACTGGCCAGTGCGGGTAATGTGCTGGATCTGGGGACCACCGACGAAGGACACCAGCTGACTATCGATGTCGCTACAGCACGCAAGAGCGGCGGCGCCCTGATTCGTATCTGGGGCCTGGAAAATCTCGCCAATCCGAACACGGGCGGTGCCCGATCCATACGACGACATATTCAGGTGGATTGCTCAAACCGACAATTTCGCCGACTGCAGGAAATGCAGTTCAGCGAAGCGAATGGCAAGGGTGACCGTCTGCCTGATGAAGGCCGTCCTGACACCGGCTGGAGCACCGCAACGACAGGGTCGGCCTATGATCATCTTGTCATGCGCGTTTGCCGTTTCTGAACGGGCGCACCGCCAAATTTGCGCGCCGTGCGTTGATTACAAAATTAAGATAAATTGTGTTTCTTTAAGGCATCAGGTTAGATGCCGTTTCCACAACTTTGCTGGCTTCCTCGCCCTTCGGTCCGGGGATAGCACCGACAGTGATACTAATTTCATAACAATAAATCCCGTCTATGTCGGAAGGCCAACATTTCTACAAGTGTCGCATTTGCAATGACGAAATCGAGGTCTTGCAGCAGGAGTGCGGGCATTGCGGGCTGACCTCAGGCCGTTATCGCCGCTCTGCAAGCTCCGAAAAAATCACTTTGCATTGTACGAGCTGCGATGCCCCGATCAAACCACGGGTGCCCCCGGACATTTGTAATGTCGGCCATCGGGGCGATTGCGGCTGGTGGGACGGCGAAGCCGGGGCTTGGGTTGATCCCGACCTGAGCACGCGTCACACCGGCCCCAAGGCGGTGTGGGTGCGCGGTCATTTTCAGGGGGTCTATGTCGGCGAGCTACAGACCACCGATATCGCGTTGGCCAGAGAGGATCAGCGCAGCTATACGATCGATCATTTTCAATTAGCCAAACTGGACGATATTCAAAAGGTCGACGGTCCGCCCGACAAATCGCCCGAAGGACAAAAACCTCCGATCCTGTCCGATTTAGTCACGCCAGTCATTGCCAGTGTTCACAACACAGATAACGGACAGCGCAGCGAGTACAACGTCTCTTTACATGACTTTCGCTTGCATGAATGGCGTGAAGTCAGCGGTGGTGAAATTGCGGGGTTTTTTGGAAAAGCGTCGACTGGTCGCGTCTCCGGTGTCGCCTACGCTTTGCTCGAACGCGACTCACTGCAACCGCCCAAAAAGCGCGACGACAAGAGCTCAAAAAAGGTAAAACCAGCCGCGCAATCCACACCCTCACCAGCCGGCGACGTGAAGGGCAACAATCAAAACACGGTGTTACCTGATACCGGAGATGCGGCCTCTGCGGCAACCGAAAGCGCGGTTGCCAGCTGCTTTGCCTGCTCGTTTTGGTTACATCTCGCCCTGGCTGCAATTGTCTGGTATTGCTGCGGTTGGCAGCACGCTCTCATTTTTATCGCCGTCTCACAGGCCACCTGCTGGCTGGCCGACCTTTGCGCCAGCAATGACTGGATTGTCCGGGATATCACGCGTCGAAATTTGCTCATTGCACTGATCGCATTGCTAGTCACGATTGGCATCCTGATCGAAGCTTATTCACTCGCGTTCAGTGATGACTGCGCACTCGTATCGGATTGGCCGATTTACCTGATCGCCGTTGCATTTGGTCTTACCGCCCTGCTGACCTATTGCTGGCTGCGTTTCACTTTGCTCGCGGTATGGTTCCTGACCCTGCTGCTTTGGTGCAGTGCCAATGGTGTGTACTGTGACCGTACTGAGCAAACCAACCGGCTGGATCGTTTCCTGGATGAGATTAACATTCACGTTGATACTGCCGTTAATCCGGACGTCATCAGTAATATCGTTAACGATGCAACCATTGATCCTGAAAATCCGGACAATAATCGTAAAATTTCGATTGATGAAATCACCAAAGATCCGGAGCTGCTGGACAAATGCGGCAACTCGATTTATTTTCCTGAAGTTGCATTGTTCACCAAGGGATCACCCACTATTGAGCCCCGTGCGCATGCTCAGCTAAGAAAACTGATTCCGCTGCTGAAAGCGCGTCCCGACAAAAAAATAATCATCACCGGCCATGCCGACAAGAGTGGTGACGAAACGGACATTGGCTACCTCAACAATATCGCGCTCAGCGATCAGCGCGCCGCAGCTGTTGCCCGCTGGCTGATAGATAACCAGGCTATTGATTCATCGAGGATCGATATTCGAGGTGCCGGCACCAGCATGCCTCTGACGCTCGACCCCGACCGCGCTGAATATAACCGGCGCGTGGAAGTCGAGATCGATTGCCCGAATCCCAATCAACGTACCAAGGATTGAGAAAATAAACTATGCGATGGAACGACAAACCCAAGGTGAGCGTCACCCTGATTGCGCCAGACAATACCGTCATGGGAAATAAGTGCAGCGTCAGCATTGTGGCGCGCGGCTGGGGCAAACTGAGCATTGTGAATGAGCATAGTCATTTCACAGCGTACTTTGCCGGTGAAAAAAGCTGGGTTTTGACCCTGCCAAAATCAGAGAATACAAAAATCAGTGTTTCCAACCTGTTCGGAAAGAACCAGCCCGAACCAGGTTTAAGTTCAAGTCAAAAGTTCATGTCGGAAGACGAGTTTTTCATGAATCTCCGACCAATACATAGACTTCCGTTAGTTGATGTTTTGCCGCCACAACCAATGCACCTGCCGCGCGCAGCTCGGGGAATACCACTGACAAATAAAGTCCGCGGCAACCGCATCAGAGTCACCAGTGCTCAAATAAAATTGACCGAAATATCTCAGAAACCTGTCATAAAAAAGTGGCAACCCGTTACTGGGATCGATAGTCCGTTAATACGAAATGACTTTCGGTTGAAAGTTAATCCCAGCGAGATGCAATTCAGATTAAGAGCCAAGCCGTTAAACATAGAACAAGTATTTAAAACTATAAACCGAGAAGGAGCCCCACAGTGAGCCAGGATAATCTTGCATACAACCCCAAAAAGATTGATACCTACGAATATCAGGAACAGGCAACGCTCATCCGACGAATTCTCTGGTTTTGTGCGGGTGCCGATGTCAAACTGCTGGCGCGCTGCCCGCAATCGGAGCGCATTAAGGAAGAAGGTATTGGCGGTATCGTGCTGGCGACCGGTGGTTTGGCTTTTGTGTCCGGAAGCTATGCGTTCTACACCGTATTTTCAACGAACACCTCACTGCAATACGATCAGCCACTGGATGTTGGCGCCGCCTTGGCCTCCATTATCTTCGGCCTGATGTGGGCGCTGGTCATTTTCAATCTGGATCGGTTCATTGTTTCCTCGGTGTCTCACGGCGATGGCACAGCGAAAATTACCTGGTCTGAATTTTCCAGTGCGATACCGCGTATTTTGATGGCGATCATCATTGGACTTTGCCTTTCCAAACCCCTGGAAATTAGAGTAATGAAATCCGAGATCGAAGCTGCCCTTTACAAAAAGCGGATGGAGTACCGTGCAGAAGAAGAAGCCAAGCTAGAGAAGGAAATCAAAGAAAAAAAGGGGGAAATTGAAACTCGCCGTTCTGAGTTGACTGAAAAACTCGATAAATTTATCAAAGACATTGACGAGAAAGAAAAAGGCATCGTTAAGCAAACGGAAGTAATGAATGCCGAAAGCGGTGGTCAGCGTGGCGCCAGAGGTATCGGCCCAGAATATAGGGCGGCTGAAAAACTACGTGAAGAGTTGCGCTCAGAGAAGCTGGCACTGGAACAGCGCTTCGCTGATGAAAAGCCTCGGCTTGAAGAAGAAATTAAAATTTTCGACGGTACGATTGAAAAGATTAATACCGAAAAAGAAACTCGTCAACGTGACATCGAAAAACGTTCTGAAGGATTGGATGGGTTGGTTGAGCGCATCAGAGTGGCTCATGATAAATACCCGGTTCCATCGACCATTCTTTCCCTGCTGCTAATCATCATTGAGGTAGCACCTATTTTCTTCAAGATGATGCTGGAGAAAGGGCCGTATGAACTTCTGGTTGAAAATCAAAAGCGGATCGTTCAGGCACGGTATGCGATTGAAGCGCATAGCCATATCAACACCGAAAACGGCGCAAAGCAAATTGTCGGCGAAGCCTTTCATCAGGCCGACCTGATAAGCAATTTTGAGGTTGGAAATCTGACTGTTGAAAAAACACTGACCTCCCGTATTCAGGAGAACTACCAGGGCTTGATGCTTGCCGATATCGATGCGAATCCAGAAAAATACGTCGAACGACGAGCGGATAATCAGGACAGCTAGTCTCAATGAGTCTTTTTAACCAGCTGTGCGGTTTCGATCAAACCGCACTTTCACAGCTTAACGAGCGCGATAACAGGTATCTGGAGATATCCAGCCTGTTGTCGCTGCTTGGTGTTGTCTTTTGCAGCCTGTCCGCTTTCTATCTTTTTTATGCGTGTACGGATTCTTTTATTCCCGCACTGATTGCCTCAGTCATCGTTTTTCTGATTTTGTATAACTTGCTGGTGGTCTTGATATCCGGTGCCTCTTACCCAATTTTCAAGAAGGTTTCGGATGAAGTCAGGCAGGCACCACGATGGACGCGATTAGTTATCTTTTTACTCATCTCTCTGGCCTTCACTCAGCCGATGATGGTTTTTTTGCTGGACCACTCGCCTTTATCAAAAAAAATCGACTCAAAGCTGGATCAACGTAACGAGCTCAATACCCAGGTCATTCGAAAAAGTCTGGAGAGCTTTGAAAACAAAAAGCTCAGGGAAATAGCCCTGATGTCGGAACAATATAACCGTCTGATTACAGAGAAATACGGTGACGAGCAAGACATTGATCAGGTGCTTCCTATTACCAATCAGTCCGGGAGAAAGGCCCTGCTGATCGGTAACCAGGCCTATGCGGAGCGTCCGCTCGACAACCCGAAGAAAGACGTAACTGATCTTGCCGCGGTGCTTCGGCAAATGGGGTTTGAGGTGACGGTGCAGACCGATCTGGATCGGGTAAGAATGGAACGCACGATCGACGCCTACGTCAGCACGCTCGGTCCGAAAGACATCAGCCTGTTTTATTTTTCAGGGCACGGCTTTATGGACGAGGGAAATAATTACCTGATGCCGATCGGGATGCGATCCGACAGCCGCTCTGAAGCAGTCGGACTCAATATCAACATCGAAAAAATTGCGCACAGATCTCCCCTGCTGAGCGTAATTATTATTGACGCTTGCCGCGATTTCCCCTTTGGCTCGAACCGGCGCGGCGGCCTCGCTGATGTAAACATCGGCCCCAATACTTATCTGGCACTGGCTGCACGGGCTGGTCAGCGGGCTGCCGATGGTGAGCCGAATACCAACGGCGTCTTCACGGGCGCTATCATCAAAAATATTCCGCGACAGGTTTCGATAGAAAAAGTATTCCGAAGCGTGCGCGAGGAGGTCTATCGAAAGACCAATGGCGCGCAATTACCACTCACCACCGACACCCTGCGCGAGGAGTTTATTCTGGCGGCGCCCCGGCACATCAAAACAACCACCGACCCAGAGTCACCGCTACCCAACAGCGCATCGTTGAATAACAATGGTCTTAATCGTGGTTTAACGATTAACCCTGACGAAGAGGAAAAAAATCCTTCTTTTCAATATTGCGGTATTACCGGCAGCGCTGATGATGATCCGAAAGTTCGCGATCAGCTGATTGAATGCCTTGGCCATAAATTGCTGAAAGCGCAAGATGATCTGGATAAATTGCGCGATGATGTCAGAAATTTTGAAGCCGAAGGCTTAGCGTATCAGGACGAAACGTTTAAAGAAGCCACCCGATTTATGAAGGCTTACATGCTGCTTTGGTCCGAGCCCATTTTCATTGCGGGCACATTGGCTCTGACCCTGCTGCTACTGGTCGGAATGGCCAGCGGCCATATCATGCGCGAAGGCGTTCCTGCAGCATTTCTGCGCTACGAATACAAGAAACAACAACTCGAGCGAACACGTGTTGAGCGAGCCTACGCAGCCAATAAGAAGAAATGGCAAAGTGCTCTTCGCGATCTGAAAAAAAGAATCGATACACATATTCCGGAAAACCAGTTCAATCCAGATATTGATTTTGCCGACACGGCTGAGCAGGATTATCTGAACTCACGCGTGCAAACCAGAAATACGACCCCTCTGCCTGATGAGTCAGCACTGCTGGCCGCGCTGAACGCCGATTCAGAGAGAAAATCATGATGCGGCGCCTGCAAATCCTGTTAGCGCGCTGGTTTACCGCGTCCAATCTCGAGTTGTTACGACGTTGCAGTCGCGCCGAGCGCATGAAATTTTTCTCGACTGGTGCGCTGGTTTTTCTGATCACACTGCTGACAGCCATCTCTTCCATCTATACGCTGGAGGAAGCGCTGATGCCGCCACAGGCAAACCATGATCTGAAATGGTACCTGTACGTGGCGCTCTGTGTTTTTCTTGGCATCATCTGGACTGCTATCGTCTTTAATCTGTTCCGGTTTTTCGTGGCCACAGTGGCGACTAACGAGGACTCAGGCTGGTCGAATGGCGGCGATATTGCGGCGATGGCAGTGCAGATATTTTTCTGCTCTGTTCTCGCGGTATCTCTTGGCTTGCCACTAGCGGTCATGATGCTCAAGACACAGATAGATTTTGAAGGAAAAAACATTCAGCGTTCGACGCTCAATGAAATTTCGATGACCGTCAATTTTTTGGATAAGCACAGAAATCATGTCACTCTCGAATCCGCCTATCAGGAATTGAGCCGTCTTCAGTTAAAAGAAAAAGACATCAAATCCCGCCAGCTTCTTTACAAAGAAAGCCCGGAGAAACTGGAGGAACTCAAAGTAAATTTTGAGAAGAATTCAGCACAGCAGGAATTTGCTAGAGAGAAGATTTCCACCCTGAGAAAATCGATAGAAAAAGACTTTCTTGAGCAATCTGACACACGTCGTTCGATCAACCTGATTGCAAAAGCCCGATTTATCTGGAAAAACAATTTTCCGATTACGATTTTCATGATTATTTTTATTTTTCTGGTTTACACATCGCTGATTATTGCGAAATTTCTTCTCCCCAAAGGCAGCTATGAATACATGGTGCAGTATGAAAACCGTATTGCTGCCTGCGACTATGGGATTGTCGATGAAGGGAATCCTGTGGTGCTGAACCGTGAGCTGATCAGATTTCAGCGCTTTTATATGGCAGAAGTCCTGCTTCAGGAAGAAATCAAACGGGTTTACAAAGCGCGCCAGACAATTTACGCGAAAACGCAGGAGATACTTGCGAACCGCCTGAGCAGTTCACTCTCGGTTCTCCGGAAAAAATACCCGGTAAAGTCAATCTGATGAATTTGGCTATGCACATCAAAAATTCATTTTGCAAATTGCACCCTGCCTTCGTTTCGAAGGTCATCATACCGGCGTTAATCGTTACGGCCGCGTTGGCAATATCTGCCCCTTCGCAAGCGCAGGGGCGCGTACTCAACACCGGATTGATTTTCACCCCGGATAGCGTACTCGCCAAAGCAAAAAAGGTTCAGAAAACCCGGGGCACCTTGCCGCCCAGGGTCGATCTCGCCAGCCGCATGCCGCCTCCGGGAGATCAGGGCAACCAAAGTTCCTGTGTTGGCTGGGCAGTCGCCTATGGCGCACGGAGTTATTACCAGGGTCTGGACACCACAGAATTACGTCAGACCAAAGTGTTCAGCCCGGCCTACATTTATAACCAGATTCGCGGCGACAAGACGAGTTGTGAGCAGGGTAGCTATATCGATCAGGCGCTGAATTTAATGAAAAGTCAGGGCGTAGCAACGCTGGCTGATTTTTCTTACCTACAGAACAATTGCTCCAGACTTCCCGATCCGGAGGTAAAAAGCACCGCGAAAAAAAATGTCATCAAAGACTGGAGCTATATTTCTCAGGGTGATTTATCGTCGATTAAAAGCGAGCTTTACAAGGGTAACCCCGTCATTGTCGCGATGGATGTCGACGACTCATTCGTCTCCCTTCGCGGCAGCGCAATTTACAGTAACAAATCACGCGGAGTGCGTAGCGGTCATGCGATGGTCATTATTGGCTACGATGACGCCCGGCGGGCATTTCATCTGCTTAATTCTTGGGGGACAGACTGGGGTAACGGTGGCTATGGCTGGGTTGATTACGAAACCATGCGTATCCATGGCAGAGCCTACTTTGTGATGGATGTGGCGGGCTCGCCGCCACCGCCCTCCCCGGATCCTGCGCCTAACCCCGGTCCGCGTCCCGCGCCTGCCCCTGACACGAATGTGACACCGGTCTCGCCCGATAATCCGTTACCGTCGCCCGACATTCAGCCGGTTGATGCCAAAGACTTGAGCAAGAAGCTCAAGGTCCTGACGACAGGTCTCGACTGCGGCCGGATCGAAGCGACGGCGGACAGCTGGGGTATCGTTCGTTTGCAAGGATTTATTGGCAAACAAGACAACTTGTCCAAGCTGATGAGGACGATACGCAGTATGAAAGGCGTCCGCCATGTGGAGTCTGCCGTCAGAATTACACCGTGGCCGTTGTGTGAGGCTTATATGGCGCTCCATCCTTTGCCGAAGGAGGCGAATCAGCTCAGCGCCAATATCCTTGACCATCCGGACAATTATCTCGATGTCGGTGATATGTTCGCCGTCGACATTAAGCTACCGAAGAAACCGGGCTACGCCTATGCGACCTACCTGCAATCGAGCGGCGAAGCGTTAAGCTTCTACTGGGGAAAACCCTATACACCCGGGCAGGTGCTTAATTTGGGAGGCTCGGGTTACAAAATCACGGCACCCACTGGTCAGGAAATGCTGATTGTGATTACCTCGCCGAAGCCTTTATTCGAGCAGGAGGCGCCAGACCCGACCAAACCTGATAAGCAATACCTCGATCAATTGAAAAAAACCTTGCAGGCCATGCCCGTGAAAGATCGCGAAAAAATTTCCTTTGCAGCTGTCGAAATTTTTACGCGCAAGCGCTGATGCACAAGACACACTGCGCTATCCGATTGCGCTGTTCAGGCATCAGGTGCGTCTTATTGCTGGCGTTTATCCTCTCCACTCCGCTACCGCCAGCGAATGCCGTCACCGTACCTTCAGGCGTCGTCCGGTCGGTGACCCGGGGCGGTGCACAAATTTTCTCCAAATTCGGATTCGGCGGGCTGAAAAGTAATCTCAACAAAATATACAAACGGAGCGACTGGACGGACGCGTTTGATTTCGTCGATCTGTACCAGTCATACCAGGAAAAAAATGCGGTACCGCCGGAACTCAAGCGCCTCTCGGACACGGCCATCGCTGCGAACAACGGGGACCCTGTCGCGCAAAGGCAGTTGGGCATCGCCTATCAGTCCGGCAACAAGGTGAGACGCGATTTCAAAAAAGCCAGTTACTGGTTCTCAAAAGCGGTCGAGGAGAAAGACGGATTATCGATGGTCTTTCTCGGTCGGATGTTCAATCGAGGTCTGGGTGTGCCACGTAATACCGTCGGTGCGTATTGCCTGTTCAGCCTGGCAAGCAGCCACGGTCAGGCTCAGCTGGCCCGATCTGAGTTGCAGGCGGTGAGGCGACGCATGAGCAACACACAGTTGGCTGAAGCACAGTCCTGCATGAAATAAGAGGCTCTGAATACCCGCGCCGACCACCCACCCTGGATTATTTATTTCTTGATGCTGACCAGTTCAACTTCAAAGGTCAACACGGCACCGCCGGGGATGACGCCCGGATATCCTCTGTCACCATAGGCAGTCGCTGCGGGACAGGTCAGCTTTGCCTTGCCACCCACGCGGATTTTCTGCATGCCCTGCGTCCAGCATGGCACGACGCGCTTCAACGGAAATGCTGCCGGCTCACCACGCTTATAGCTGCTGTCAAATTCCTTGCCGTCGGCCAGCGTGCCGCGATAATGCGCAACCACGGTATCGTCCTCGGTCGGCGTAGCGCCCGTGCCAGCTTTCAGATGCTCGATGACGACGCCCGATGGCAGGGTTTCGGATTTCGGAGTTTCAGCAACAGCGAAGCCGGCAAGGCTTGCCTGTAGAGCGATCGCGCAGATCAGACGAGTGTGTTTCATGTGAGTCCTGTGGAGTGGAGGGTAAAGCGGATTTTTATTCGTCCTCACCATCCCGAAAGAGGGTCATGAACAAGTAGAGTCCGCCAATCAATAACGCTGTGACGAGAGAGATGATGGCAGGAATGGCGTAGTCGTTATCCAGCATGGTCTGATGAGTTTAAAGAAAACAAAGATAATTTTAAACCTGATCTCGTGAGTCATTTGACAAGCGCTGTCGGCGATATTTCTTAGTCGCTTCGCGCATTATCCCTGTTTGCAGAGATTTTGCCTGAGTCAATTAGTTTTCAATTAAGAAATGGCGCCTCAAATACGCACACCCTGTTCCTGCCACCGCGCTTCGCAGCATACAGGGCCACATCCGCTGCGGCGAGCAGGTCATTGGTCCCACTCATTTCGGGCTGCACCAGCGCGACGCCGACGCTGATCGTGTAGAGAATTTCCTCGTCACCCGCCTGCACACGCTCTGTCGACACGTTCTGCCGAATACGCTCGCCAATGACTGCGGCCATTTCGGGCGAAGTCGAGGGCAACATGACGGCAAATTCTTCCCCGCCCAAACGCGCCACCACGTCGATCGCCCGCACGCTGCGACGTAAAACGACGGCCAGATTCCGGATCACATCATCGCCCACTAAATGGCCGTAGGTGTCGTTGACTTGTTTGAAATGATCGATATCGATCAGCAGCAAGGCAATCGGACGTGGTTTGCGCGCGTACCGCGCGAGCTCGAGATCGGCTGCTTCGTAAAAAGCACGGCGATTCGACACGCCGGTGAGCTCATCCGAATTCGCCGCTCTGAGTAGTGATTCAATCGATTCTCGTGACTGCGTGATATCGCGAATGATCAGGGAGTAGCAGCCGACTCTCAGTACCGGCTCAATGGGTGTTATGACTGAGTGCCCCCAAAATTGCGTGCCATCCGAACGACGCATCCAGCCTTCATCGAAGCTGACGCCAGTCTGATCGACCTCTTTTATTCGGTCGCCAATGCGATCAAGCGTCATCGCATCCGTGGGATACAAAAAAATGCAAGACTGCCCGATGATTGCATCTGCAGAATAGCCCAGCAGATCTTCTGCACTTTGACTGAAAATCTGTACATTGCCGTGCGTATCAATCACCAGCTGTCCATGCCGCTGAACACCCGCCCGTATCAAATTGATCCAGGCTTCTTGCTTTTGCATCAGTCGCTCGCGCTGCACTGACTCGGAAATATCTTGCAGCGTCACCATTGCCGAGTTGGCTTCGATTTTGATGACCGAGATCGCGTAAACATTCGCGTCGGCAGAACTGCGAACGCCTGATGTGACGACGATGCGGTGGTTGCTGACAACATTGCCGGACACACCGGAAAATGAATTGACAATTGCTCTTAATTCCGGCGCGAGAGTATCGAGCGTAACAAACAGGTTAGTGAGATGATCACCCTTCTTCGCCACAGGCATCAATAATTGCACCGCTATGGGGTTGATCATTCGGATCTCCCCGTCCAGTGAAATCTGCAGCATACCCACAGGAGCCAGATACATAAACTCCGTCAGAAGGCTCTGCTGAGAAATGCTATCGATTGGCATTACGAAATCAGACGTCTGATTAGCAGGTAGTCCAGAGACGCTTCGGGTGAGGATAAGAGGCGCATATGAACCGGCCCTGCGCCAGACTTGAATGCCAGCACGTAATCAATGGTTGCGTCCAGTGCCTGCGTATTCTGACGTGCCTGCGAGAAGCGCCCGGCAATCAGCGAATTGTTCATGCATCGGGCAATGTCGATGAACAGAGATCGTCCGATAACATGTGAGGGGGCGAGCGAAGAGCACTTGGCCTCATGCTGGTTGTACCGTCGAACGATTCCTTTAGAATCAAACCCGATAACACCGAAATCTAGTGTATCCAGAGTTTCGTCATCTGACTGATCCAGCCAGAGATGTACACCCTTCGAAGTTAATTCCACATAGCACCTTTAAAGAGCCGTTCATTTTTTTCACAGAGTGCAACGCAAGGTTCACAAAGGAGCATGGAAAAAATTGTTATTTTTTCAGTATCAATAATGCGTGCGTTTTATTGTAACTAAAAGTCGTGTTTCGTGTTTTTAGCGTGATCCGAAAAACTTGTGCGGGTCGGTGAATTCACCTTCCCAAACAAAGCCGGCACCCGGTTTATTCGTTTGGTGGAAGAACTTGTGGGCAGGCCCCAACACGAGATCTGGAGTAGAGTCATGCGGGTAGGTGAATCAGAAGCACCAATTATTGCCATATTTTTAACGCCCGGTTTACACTCGTTTTCTCATGACCCGACATATCGTCGCACTTTTGTGGACTCTGGCGCTGTGCGCAACGCCACTTTGGGCGCAAAGCAAACTGCCTCCCTGCCCCCGACCTGATTACACAAAGAATACGCACGCCGAAAAATTCGCGCACTGGCACCAGTGTTTTGGTCGATATCGCGCAGAGCTTAACGACAAAAACAGAGGTGATCTCTACGAGGGTGAATTTCAAAACGGCACGTTCCATGGTCAGGGCACTTACACTACAGCCAACGGTGAAAAATACGTCGGTGAGTATAAAGACGGCAAATACCACGGGCGAGGTAACTATCAATTCGTTGGCGGGGACCGCTATATCGGCGAGTACCAAGACGGTAATTTCAATGGCCATGGTACGTACACTTTCGCCAATGGCAGCAAATATGTCGGCGAACACAAGGATGGCAGCTTCCACGGATACGGTACCTACTACCACAACAGTCCCGGTGAAAATAAAGGCGACCGCTATATCGGGGAATTCAAGTCGGGGAAATATTACGGTCAGGGTACCTATACTTTCGTGAACGGCAACAAGTTTGTTGGCGAATTCAAGGACAATCTACCGAATGGCATGGGCACTTTCGACTTTATCAACGGTGATAAATACGTCGGTGAATTCAAAGGCTGGGCGCGTCAGGGCAAAGGTATTCATGTTTATGCGGATGGCAGCAAACAGGAAGGCTGGTGGGATAAAGACAAATTTGTCCGAGCCGAGCGTTTGAATCTGCCATTCCCCACGGCAGGCGGTACTGAATCGGAGCGACGACAACTGGAGACTGAACGCCAGCAACTGGCGTTGGAGCGCCAGCGGCTTGAACAGGAGCGCTCGCGCCGGGAACAGGCGCGGCAATCCTCGCGCCTGGCGCTGGATGTTCGAGTCTCCGAGCCGGACAACACCGGCGTTGTCACCATTAACGTCAACACCGGCGCCGATACCAGTTCATTGACGATCAATGATGAAGAACAAGGCGGGCGCGCGGATGGCCGCTATGAAATCCGCAAAATCGCGCGTGTCGGCCAGGCGACTCATTATCAGATTGCCGCAATCGACATCAACGGGAACAAGGACACCAAAACCATCACGGTCTCGCGCAAGCTGTCAGACTCTGCACCGGATTTTGCGCGTCTGAATCCCGCCAACGTGAAGGTGCAGCCAAGCCGGGATACCGTGGCCATCATTATTGGTATACAAAATTACAAGCGCATTCCCCGTGCCGAATATGCAAGCGATGATGCGCAGGTGTTTTATGACTACGCGATCAGATCACTGGGCATCAAGCCCGAGAATATCAAGCTGCTTGTCGATGATGGTGCCGATGAAGTCGATATTCTTGCGGCATTCCGAAACTGGCTGCCGATGAAGATCAGAAAAAATAAAACAGATCTGGTTGTTTTTTACAGTGGACACGGACTACCCAGTGAGGATGGTAAGTCGCTGTATTTTTTACCTTATAACGCACACCGTGAACTGATCGAGGAAACTGCGATTAATCAGACCAAGATCATTGGTGCGATACAGTCAGCGCAACCCCGATCGGTCACCATGTTTATCGATGCGTGCTACAGTGGCCAGGCCAGATCGGGAGAAACGCTGCTGGCCAGTGCCAAGCCGGTGGCCCTGAAATCGTCGGCCAGCGCCTATCCCGAGAGTTTCACTGTGATGACGGCTTCGCAGCCCGATCAGATTTCGTGGTCCAGCCCGAATCTCAAGCATGGTATTTTCAGCTTCTATGTGATGAAAGGGCTGGAAGGCGATGCCGATGAGAACAAGGACGGAAAAATCACGGTTGGCGAATTGCAGAGTTATCTGTCCGACATGGTTCCGCGGCAGGCGATGAGCATGAACCGGAAGCAAATGCCGCAACTGATGGGTGATACGGATCGCGTTCTCGTTGGACGCTAAAATAAAAATTGTTATAGGGAAAAGCTGAATAAATCGACATTTTGTGGCGAGCCAGCGTAGCTGTGCAACGCGGGGGACTGGAAAATTAAGGGCTTCGCACGACTTCTTTCGCCATAAAAGTGTGAGGTTTTATTTATTCAGTGTTTTCTTACCTGGATCATAAAAATAATGAGACGCCGATGTCATCAATATATCGCCAGCGCAGCCTGGATAATCTCCTCTGCGGCCACCGCCGCTGTCAATGATATCTACCCCACCGATTTTGTGGCGCTGCCCAACGGCTCGCTCAACGTCACAGTCTACGCGGGACATCAAAAAGCCTCAGGGCCTTATGCCGACGGTGTGCGTTCCGCGGGTGAAGTCAATATCAACCAGGTCGTCGTGCGCGCATCTCGAATCTTCTCGGTCGGACAGAATAATCAATATGCCTGGGCACCGGTCGTGGTGCTCAGTCAGGCTGATTTGAATGGCAATGTGGCGCTGAGTAATCCGACGTTTAGCGGCGGTGCCCGCGGTATGGGTGACCTCAGGCTGGGGAATGCGTTCTGGTTTCACATCGACCGGCCAAATCGTACTTATGGTCTGATCGGCTTGTTCGCCATTTTGCCGACGGGTGACTACGACAGCAGCAAAATTCTGAATGTAGGCGAGAACCGCATGCGCTATGTCCTTACGGCAGGCTGGATGCAACCCATCGGCGGTAAATGGCTGGTGGAGGTGTCACCGGAGATCGCGGTTTATGGTGATAATGACCAGTATCTGGGTAATAAGGTTCGCAGTCAGGAAAATTCATACGCATTGACCACTTACCTGCGTTACCGGCAATCCGATGTCTGGCAATTCTATGGTGGCGCGCAAATCAATCGCGGCGGTGCAGCCTTGGTTAACGGTGCTCAGCGGACTGGTGAGCAGGACAACACACGTTTATATCTGGGTATGATGTTTTTTGCGGCACCCAAAAACCAATGGCAATTGCGGTACTCAAAGGACGTGGAAATTGAGAATGGATTTCGATCCAACGGAGAACTCAGTCTTCGCTATTTGATGAGCTTTGATTGAGACAGCCCAAGGGAGTTACTTGATGTGGTTGATACTGCCCAGCAGCTCACCGCCCCGTCTGATTTCCAGGTCACCGTAAGCGATCTCACCGGTGATCACACCCGTGGAATCGACTACCAGTGACTGTGTTGCCGTGGTCGACTGGTTCATCTTTCCGGCCACCAGAATCGTCTGTGCCACCGATTTGCCAGTGACCTCACCGGAAGCCAACACGCTGAGTGATGCCGCAGTGAGTTCACCCTGCACGTTACCGCTGATGATCGCCTCGCCGGGCACTTTAAACGTACCGACGGCAGTAACGCCGCTACCGACCATCAAGTCACCTACGGGATTGGAAGTCTTCATTGCACACGATGGAAAATTAATGTCGAGAGTTTAGTCAAACAAGGCCGGACTTCCTTACAAAAACCTACACGCAAAGTTAACAAAAAGATACCGCCCCACGAGCGCTGCCGTCAGAAACCGGGAGCAAGGTTATCCCTTCGAACATCGAGGTTGACGCCCTATAGACCCGGAGCCTTCTCAATCTGTGAGGGTTCGCAGAAATGCGACGACATCATCGATCTCTTGATCGTTCAAAACGGGGGTGCCACCGCGCTTGCCACCATAGGGCACTTCGTCTACGTTGACATTGCCGTGGTATTTCACTAGCAAATCATTGAATTTGGCTATGCGCTTTCCGGCTTCGCGCGGATACCAGGCCTCCGGATGGGTATCGCGCTGCGCATAAAACGCGACGCTATCGCGCAAGCTGGTGATCTGGCCATTATGAAAAAAAACCTGACGGGTGGCGACATTGCGCAAAGTAGGTACTTTAAATTTGCCGCACGTGTCCTCTTGCGCGGCGCGACCAGCGCGGCCTGAGCGGCACAAACCCAGATCGACATACTGCGCATCAGAATTGGCCGGAATCACCGCATTGCGCGCAACACCCAGAGCGTCATAAGTAAAGTCGGTAAACAGCGGTGGTTTACCACCATCGCGTTGCGCGCTGGGATGACAGGCAGCGCAATTCCCTTTTTTCTCATCATTGAACAGTTGTAATCCGCGCATTTCAGCCGCCGTCAATTCCGCTTTCCCGGAGAGATAAGCGTCATATTTCGAACTGAAGGGCTGAAACTCCGGTGATTCGATCTGGTAGCGCTCCAGCGCCAGACCCAGTTTCGCGAAAGCGGTATCCACATTATCCAGACTGTTCGCACCAAACACCTGTCGGAACTGTTTTGCATACGCCGCTTTGCGCAGTTTTTCCACGACAGCGGTACGTGTGAGATTGGCCATTTCATTCGCAGCAAGCAAAGGCCGCTCTGCCTGCGCGGCCAACGTATCAACGCTGCCATCGTGATTGAAACCGCCTATGGGCGTGCCCTCCTCATCGAAACTCAATGGCGGCGTCTCGGCCAGATAGCGAATCGATGGCACTGCACGGGTTCCGGGCTGATCCATCCCGGGCCCACCAAACTGCACCGCCAGTGCGTTCGGTTGCGCGTGAGCGTGTTGCGGTGAGTGGCAGCTGGCACAGGATTGTTTACCTGAGGCAGATAAGGAAACGTCATGAAATATCAGTTCGCCGATGTCGGCTGCCGCCAGGTCTTTTGACGAAGGGGCCGGTTCGCGTTTTTCGCAGGCACACAAGGCAAGTACCAGACCTGCGGCAAAAATCACTCTCATCATCATTCGGGATGCTAGGTAAAAGTCTGAGAATCAAGCAGAGTCATTGCACAGACGGGCATCATACCCAGATCTGGATAATGCGTTTCACCCTAGGTGGCATCTGAATTTCGGAATTAATATTGCAAATATTGTAATTATGAAATCAGTATATGATTAACGATTGAGAGCACAAGAAACTGAGGTCAATTGAATGGCCCTGCTTTTACTCGGCACGCATAACGTTTATCGCGCCCCATACCGATAGCATTTCAAGCAAAGACTATGCGCATCCTGCCTATTATTCTTTTCATTTTTTCCTGTACTGCTTGGTCGCAAAGTGACAGTTTTATATGGCCTACCGAAGGGAATGTCATCAGTACTTTTGATGAAGTCCGTAAAGGTATCGCCATTGCCGGCAAGATGGGTCAGCCGGTTGTCGCAGCCAGCGATGGCAAGGTGCTCTTTGCGAGCAATATGAGAGGCTATGGCAACCTGGTCATCATAGACCATGAGGGAAGCATAGTCACAGCCTATGCTCACAACAAAACTATCCTTGTCCGAGAAGGACAAGCAGTCAGGCAAGGCCAGCAGATTGCCGAGATGGGCGATTCTGATACAGATACCATCAAGCTGCATTTCCAGCTTCGACATATGGGCAAGCCAGTCGATCCCGTGTCGTATCTTTCCGCTGCGACTCCGCTCAGTAAAACAGCTGATCGGGAAGAATCTGCCACGCACATCGTTTTTTGGAAGTCTGGAATTACCGACCCACCTGGCAAGGTAATTAGCAAGTGGGAAAACAATAGTGAATTCTATAGCGTTACATTTTCACCGGATGGCCGAAAGGTACTTATAGGCTCAGGTGATAAAACTGCGGTCCTGAGTGATGCCAGAACAGGACAGATGCTACACACCTGGAAACATGAGGACTGGGTAGTTAGTGTTGCATTTTCACCTGACGGGCGACAGGTGCTAACGGGATCCCATGACCAAACCGCAGTTCTGAGAGATACCAGAACAGGACAGACGCTGCAAACTTGGAAACATGATCACTGGGTCAGTGGTGTTGCCTTTTCCCCTGATGGGCGACAGTTCCTAACGGCAGACGGGTCATCTGTAACTTTACGCGAAACTCTAACAGGTCGCTTACTGCAAAGCTGGAAACATGAAGACAGTGTAAACAGCATTGCTTTTTCGCCTGACGGTCGCCAGATAGGTACGGGTGCAGGCGGTAATGTAATTCTGCGAGACGCGACAACAGGACAGATGCTCAAGAATTGGAATCTTAGGGATAACTCCAATAAAGTCATGAGTATTGCCTTTTCTCCCGACGGACGGCAGCTGTTAGCAGGGTTAGGTTTCGGGAACCACGACGTACGTCTTCTGGATGTCAACACAGGCCGGACGCTAAAAGTATGGAAGTATGAGGTACCGGTAACAAATGTTTCTTTTTCGCGGGATGGCAGGTATGTCCTCACAGGTCTTCGCAACGACACCGCGCTCTTACAAGATGCACGGACTGGAGAGGTACTCTGGAAATCAGAAGGTCGGAGCCGAAACCCACGCTATAACGCGCTTGCTTTGTCACCTGATGGGTCTCAGGTGTTAATAACTCCCCGACGGGATACCTTGATTCTGAAAAAAATTGGCTTACCTGTTGAGCTTCAGCGTGCGTTAGCTATTGCTCTTAGTGAAGCCGAATCAGAGCACCGATCTCTACCAAAAATACTTGCGGATCGCCAATCAAAGCTCGAAACTGAAAAGCCGGTTAAGGACGTGTTTGAAACGCTTGCCCAATTCAATGCACGAGTCTCCAAATGGAACATCGCAGCAGAAGGATTGAATGCGGACATCAAGGCTCACTATGAAAACCTTAGCCGTCTGCCTCTCACTAAGCGTGCGAGGGCATTCGAGCGTGCACTTGCACAGGCTTACGGAAATCCGGAACTCCGAGACATCTACTACGAGCCGGAAACTGCGCGGTTCTTTGCTACTTTGAAGGCCAGCCTCGACCCTGATTTCAAACGTGTTGTGTCTATTTCGATACCAAACGATCAGGCAAGAGCCGTCAAAGCACAATTGGAGTCAGAAAAAAATGGACTCGACGTTGAGCTACGCGTGACCGAACATAACGAACTGATTTGGGGTCAACCACGCGTACGAATCGACAACAAGGTTATTGTTGCGCAATTTGTCGATAAAGATTTTATACCTCCGTCCACGACTGCGACAGCAGACGATCCACAACTAAAAACTATCACCCCACCGAGCATCGTATCGCTGCCACAAACTGCAAACGTCAAAGTCATTGAAGACCCAGTACTGAACAAGTTGAAAATGGAGGTCTTACAAAAAGAACGCGAGCAAGCCGAGCTCGCCGCAAGGCAAGCGGAGGAAAAACGCCTCCGAGACCGGCTTGCAGAACTGAATCAGCAAACTCGAACTGTTTACAACGATGACCTCCCCGCATTAATTTCGAAGCGGCCGGCCGCTAAGGCGAATCCGAATCTGCATGTGCTGTCAATTGGCATTAATGACTATGCTGATGTGCCGGATGTACCTTTTGCCGACCGCTCGGCACAGCAGTTTGCTGAAATTGCCCAGAAACTGTTGGGTGCGCAATCGCAGAATGTTATCGTTCTGACCGATGGACAAGCGACCTTAGGCCGCTTGCTAAGTCGTCTTAATACGCTGTTGAACCGACTAGGACCGCAAGATCAGCTCTTGTTTTATTACGCCGGTCATGGTGTACCCAGCAAAGACGGTGCAGGTGCGCACCTACTTGCCCAAGACGGTGGGCCGGGCAGTTACGAGCAACCTGACTTGCAGCTCAGTAAAATTTACGCGGTCATTGCCAAAAGCAAGGTGGGGCAAGCCAAGATTTTTATCGATGCCTGCTTCTCGGGCCGATCCGGGAAAGACACTATCGTGTTTGAGGGCATCGCGCCCGTTGTGGTCAAGCCCAGGCATAGCTTCCCAGATTCAGAACGCATAGCAGTCATGACTGCTGGTCGGGGTGATCAGTTCTCCAATCAGGACAAGGCGCGTGGACATAGGCTCTTCAGCTACCACCTGATGCGGATAATCCTGGAAGATGGCACCAAACTGGAGATTGGCCAGTTACATCAGCGCCTTCGCCAGCGCGTGCTTGAGGAATCCCGACGGATTGGCCCAGAGTTCGAACAAGAGCCTGAATTACAGGGTAATGGTCGAATGGTCCTACTGAATTAGCAGGCCGATGCCTTAAATTGAAAACTGACCATTAATAACTTTCTCTATCAATGAGGAATTCATGAAGCGTTCAAAGTCCCGTAGTTTCATAAAATTTTTTTTGGTTCCGTTGCTGATAGCAAGCCAGTCAACATACGCCCAGAGTTTTCCGGACAATTTGCAGGGAGCGTGGTGCATTCCGGGAGAAGGCGCCACCTTTTTCATTGATCCGAAAAGCGCACAAATGGGGGACATACAGTGCAAACTACTGAATACGCAGCCCGCTCAGCAAGGCATAAAAGCCAGTCTGATCTGTACAAATTGGACAGGCAAATACGCTGAACGTATGTCTTTAAACATATCAAACGGCAATTTACGCATTAGTAATGACAGCGCCATTCGCAGAAAGTGTCCGTGAGCTAACAGGCATCGAGATGAGGATTAGCCCCGGTTACCGATTCCTTACACTCGCCCCCCAACCGAGGCGCACAGGCATATCGCACGCTTCAAAAGCAAAAGTCCCCATGCGGGGACTTTTCAATCTGCAAAAGCGGTGTCTGCTGTTACCCAAGAAAAATCCGGATAAATGATGAAAACTGTCCCGGATTAAAATTCTAATCGGGATTTGTATGAGTTTTTTAATTCGCTGACTTAGCATTGAACTTGTTTGTGGTTGGCATTTTTATGACACGTCATATTCGTCTCTTCGCCATTACTTTTTTTATATTATTCTCGAGTCACGCACGCGCAACCATAGATTCGTGTGCCGTCACCGAGATGACGCCAGATGGATTCGTCTCGCTGCGTTCTGGCCCAGGGGTCAATTTCCCGATAATCAGAAAGATATTGCCTACTGATGGACTGTATGGAGACTTCACAGAATGCGGCAAGAGTGCTGGCAGCAAAGATCTCTGTGATCGTTCAGGTAATTGGTTATACGTTGCAAAGATCTGCCCACTACCCGGTTGCTCAATGACTGGTGAGCGTTATGAAGGCTGGATATCAAGAAAATTCATTCGTTTCGTTGGATGTGAGTAGCCAATCAATAAAGCTGACATCTCACCCCAAAGTTATCCAGGTGAAATACGAGGCATGAGTCAAGATTGACAAATGGAAGTCTGCGACCAATCTTAAGCACTAACGCTTTGGATAAGTTTTGGGGTGCGCAAAAAAAAAGCGCCTAAAAGGCGCGTATTTACCGACAATTTGGCGGAAGCGGTGAGATTCG
>JACCDX011659581.1_pt1 | contig 51920 bp, 47 predicted proteins | sample 7449681 | NCBI WGS metagenome assembly JACCDX01 (sample SAMN15323450, study PRJNA562643) | freshwater metagenome | isolation source: river surface water | place: USA:Blue River Watershed | collected 2017-08-18
CAGAAGGTGCTATGGAAGGAATCCAATACGAGATTGGTTGTTCCATGCCGTCCTTTTTCGAGATCGCCGTGATCGGTTTGCCATCGTAGTTGATGCCGTAGGAGATGACAGGCCAACCGTAGTTTTTGCCAGCTTGGATGATGTTGATTTCATCGCCCCCGCGCGGACCGTGTTCTGTTTCCCAAATTGCCCCTGTGCTTGGGTTTAGCGTTAAGCCTTGTGGGTTTCGTTGGCCATACGAATAAACCGATGGATGTGCGCTTTTGGCGAAAGGATTATCTGCCGGAATGCTACCATCGTCCTTGATGCGGTGAATTTTTCCATTGTCATTGTCCAAAGCCTGCGGGAATACTTTTTCCATGCCGCGTTCGCCCACACTGAAGAAAAGGAATCCTTTTTTATCGAATGCCAAACGAGATCCGAAGTGGTGGAACGTTTTGGTGTACGGTTTCGCCTCAAAAATTTCTTGTGATTCAACCCACTGGTTGTTTTTGATTTTTCCACGTACGATGGCCGTTGTAGTTTCCGTTTGTCCAGCTTCTATTCTGAATTTAGAATATGACATGTAAACCCAACCATTTTGTTCGTATGCTGGGTGCAGGGTGATGTCCAATAATCCTCCTTGACCCTTAGCCATCACGGCAGGAGTTCCGGTAATGACTGTTTTGTTTTGTTTTTGATCGACCAAATACAATTTGCCAGCACGATCTGTGATTAAATAATCGCGGTTTGGCAATTGGGCAAAACCCCATGGGCTGTCTAAACCTGTGACGATCGTGTCTAATTGAATCGTCATTCCATCCGATTTGAAGATGTTGCTCGAAGGCTTGTTGGCAAATTTATATTGCTCCACCCCCGCTAAATTCTCAACGATCAAATCAGCTAATTTCTCGATTTCTTGTACCGTTAGGACTTCTTTCCAGGTAGGCATACCTAATTCTGGATAGCCGCCAGTGATGCTGGCGATGATTTGTTCTTTTTTATTACCGTGTTTCCATTGACGGTCCACGAAAGCTTCCACTTTCTCGCCGTGGCAAGAGGCACAATATTGGGTATAGGTTTTCTCTGCGGGTCCGTCGATTGCGACTTGTTTAGCAGGGCTTTTGCGCAGTGACATGATTGAGATGGCACTGATGGTTAGGAATGCGAATAGGAGTATTCTTTTTTTCATGGTTGAATTTTATAGGTTTGTAAAGGTATAAAATTTTTAATAACCCTAGGCTTTAGCTTAGGGGTTCCTGTGGGGTTTGCTTCGGACGAGCCGCAGACTAAAGTCTGTAATCCCCAGACTGAAGTCTGGGGTTATAATTAAGCGTGATGATAACCCTAGGCTTTAGCCTAGGGAATCGACGCAGAAAAGCGTCTCAAACTTTGGCAAACCTTGAAGGATTGCCAAAGAAAAAGCAATACGCGAAGTATCGCGTCTCTACAGGTTTTACCTAAGGGGAGGGAATTCGAAAAAAAAGCTTATTATTGTATCAAATTATTACAATAGCTAAACCTGTCAAAAATGAAAAAGTTATTCTTAGCCTTGGGCGTTTGCCTAATGGGCTCGTGGGCTGCGCAGGCGCAGATTACGTTAAGTAAAGATGTGGCCGTTGTGCCCACAGAATCCGGTCAAGTTCGTGGTTATGTACATGGAGGTATTTATACTTACAAGGGAATTCCTTATGCGGAGGCAAATCGTTTTGAGGCACCTCATAAGCCAAAAGCATGGACGAATGTTAGAAGTTCCTTGACCTATGGTCCTGTGGCACCACTAATGAATCCTACGACGCAGGTACAAGACGAATCGGAATTCGTTTTTGATCACTCATGGGGCTATACGAATGAGGATTGTATGCGTGTCAACGTTTGGACGCCCGGGATTAAGGATGGGAAGAAGCGTCCTGTGATGTTTTGGATTCACGGTGGAGGATTTACGGCAGGTTCTGCGGAGGAGTTGAAGTCCTACGATGGTGAAAATTTAGCGAAAAAAGGGGATGTGGTTGTGGTATCGATCAATCACCGTTTGAATATTTTGGGTTACTTGGATTTGTCAGCTTATGGCGAAAAGTATAAGTATTCGGCGAATAATTCCGTGATGGACATGAAGGCGGCCTTGGAATGGGTGAAGGCAAATATCAGTCAGTTTGGTGGAGACCCGAACAACGTGACGATTTTCGGTCAATCGGGTGGTGGCGCGAAGGTGAATACCTTGATGGCGATGCCATCTGCCAAAGGTTTGTTTCACAAAGCGATCAACCAAAGTGGTGCATTCCGTGGAACGATGTTGGAAAAGTCAACAACACAAGCGATTACCGCTGAGGTGTTGAAGGCCTTGAATATCCCTGCCGAGAAAGTTGATTCCTTACAAAAATTACCCTTTGCGACTTTAGCAAATGCAGGCAATAAAGCATTGCAAACAGTTGCCGCTCAAATGAAAGCAGCTGGCAAACCGGTTGTGGGTTTTGGTTTAAGTTGGGGCCCAAGCATCGACAGCGAATTATTGCCTTACCAATTGTTCTCGGATGAGGCGATGAAATTATCGAAAGACGTTCCTTTGATGATCGGTACCGTGAAGAATGAATTCATGCCGTCATTGATGACCAACATGTCGAATGCAAGTGCTGATGAGGTAGAGGCCTATATCAAAAAGACCTATGGCGAGAAAGCGGAGGCATTTAAAGCTGCCGTGAAGAAAGCTTATCCTGCGGATACGAAGCCATCGGATTTGATGGATGTGGATACGCGTTTCCGTCCAGGTGCGGTGGTTCAAGCGAATATGAAGTCGGCCTTGAATGCGGCGCCTGTATTTATGTATTTGTTCACTTGGCAATCGCCCGTGATGGATGGCAAGTATAAATCAATGCACTGTTTCGAATTGCCATTTTGCTTTAATAACATTGCGCGTTGTGAAAATATGACGGGTGGGGGTAAAGAGGCTTATGTTTTGGCCGATAAAGTCAGCCAAGCATGGATTAATTTTGCGCGTGTAGGTAATCCAAATCACAAAGGTTTGCCTACGTGGCCTGCTTACAATACAGCTGCAACACCTACGATGCATTTGGATAATAGCTGTGTGGTGAAACCGCAATTAGACAAGGAGCTGTTTGAATTAACGGCGAACTAGTTTTCCCGTAGAGACGCGATACTTCGCGTCTAGTAAAGAAGAAAAGGAGACATGATGTGATCGTGTCTCCTTTTTTATGTGGATTATAGATGAGGTACCTTAGACTTTAGCCTAGGGAGAATCGACGCGAAATGCGTCTCAAACTTTGGCAAACCTGTAAGGATTGCCAAAGAGATATTACTAAAAGTAATGAATCGCTCGAACGTGGTAGAGTTCGTTTTTGCAGGAAACAAAAAAGAAGGCAATAAAAAGCCAATGGAGAATGTTTATAGAACTAAGCTTATGCATTGAATCTTTGACCTGAGTCAAGGACAATTTGCGGTAATATTAAGGATAAAAAATTAATTTATAGAAATTATCCTGATGGATGTCAGCGAAGAACGGATTAGAATTTTGTAAATTGCGAGATAAAATTTCGGTGTACGCAGTTGGATGAATGCTCGCATTTCCCGGTTGCCGCATAGAAAAAATTAGAACTAGGATTATTTAAAACCTCCTTGAGATTCAGGGAGGTTTTTTTTAGATGTTTTGGAATAATTCACACATCTTGATATCGAGCGCTTGTGCAATTTTGTAAACTTGAAATAAACTGGTATTTATTTGTCCAAGCTCTATCCTACTCAGCTGTGTATATTCCATGTTCGCATCGGCAGCGAGTTTCTCGATGGTCAAGCCCTTAGCCAATCGAATTACTCGAATATTGGCTCCTACTTTTCTGCTAATCTCTTTTTTGCTTGATTCCATGCCGCAAATTTGACATGGGAATATAAGGCTTACAATGGCATATTTGTGACATTGTAAATAGAATAACAGGTTTTACTTTTCGCTGTAAATGAGTGAATTAGGTTAATAGCAATCATCTTAATTTGTTTTAGCTTAGTTAACGGTATTTAAAAGCTATTTGCTATTTTCCTCTATCAGCATTTCTTCAATAGATTCTTTGCTGATTTGTTCATGTAGACTGTAATATTTTGATCGCCTATCTAATTCCGTCGATTTCCGCTCGATGCATTCAGGTACTTGATAAATCATTTTTAATTTCAAGTTGAGCTCTTTAAGAAAAATGTGTCTGCGCTGTCGTTGATTTTCTTTGGACAATCGCTCAATGCGTAATATTTCATTGGCCTCATTTACTGATAATAGTTTATCTTCTTGACTTAATATTCGTTTTATAAATCGAATTTCCAGGGTGTCCAAATATGGAATTAACGTATGTTTTTGCTCCCCTGAAACCTTAATATTTGTTTCTGGTGTTAGATTTTTTTGCCTCGGGTGAATTTGAATACGCTTGAAATTAAGTCCAATAGTGACGCCTAGCGTTAACGCAAGAAAGATGCCTGAAATGATTACCATAACGTTTTTATAAATGTTAGAACAGATAGGTTATATCACTAAATATAGTATGTCATATTTGCCACATTATGTTAAATGTGTTATAACAAAAATGAATTTATTTAACGGTCATCTTGCTGATAATAACCTACTTATTGATTTTTGTGTTAAAACCGTTTTTGATGCATATCTGAATTCAGATTAAGTTGTTTTGTGTTTCTGAATTCCTTTTGTCATTCATTACTTCCTGTGTGTAGTATGTTCATGTGACTCAAGGTAGCGAAGCTGTGTTCTACTAAACAATTTTTATGCAATACAAAAGCTTAATCCTCTTTGCGTCCATCGCATTATTTTTAGGATCTTGTGGTATTAATCGCGAGTTGGCTTATTTTAAAGGCCAACAAGACACCACCCTTACACTGGCTCAACATTCTTACGAGCCTAGCATTCAAACCGGAGACATTTTATTTATTGGAATCAGTAGTTCTGATCCCCAAAGTTCGGCGTTGTTTAATGGTGTAAATGCCGTTCCCGCAAATGGTGCGGCTGGGGCCAACTTTATGACACAATCGGTAACGCCAGGCTTACTCGTTGATAATCAAGGTAGTATACAATTACCTAAAATTGGAAAACTGACCGTAAAAGGAATGACAAAATCGGAACTGACACAAGCGCTACAAATTGCACTTATTCCGTATTTAAAAGATCCGATTGTCAGCATCCGTTTTATGAATTACCGCGTGACCGTTTTGGGTGAGGTGGTGCGTCCATCGACCTTTAATGTGTCCAATGAACGCATTTCAGTGCTAGAAGCGCTGGGCATGGCCGGGGATTTAACCGCCTATGGAAATCGAAACAATGTTCTCGTTATACATGAAAATGAAGGAAAGAAAGAATTTCATCGTGTCAATTTAAACAAGATGGAATTATTTCAATCCAAGCATTTTTACCTTCAAAGCAATGATGTGGTTTATGTAGAGCCCAACAAAGCGAAATCCTACTTAGGTAGCGAAACGTCGGTGTATCTACCGGCCATCATCAGCAGTGCGACTTTGCTCGTACTCGTAGTCAATAATTTCTTTAAATAACACTTCATGCAATCAGAATTTGATGATTCATTCGCAATGAATCAATCGCAGGATGGTAATTTGTTTAATCAAATTGCACAGACCTATCTACCTTTTTGGCCTGTCTTTGTCTTAACTGTCCTCTTAAGTGTATTAGGTTCTTTCTTTTACCTGCGTTATACCGCACCGGTTTACCAGGTGAATGCCAAATTGCTAGTGAAGGATGATAAGAATGGGGCAGGAGCGGCCCAAATGTTGGACGCTTTCGATATTTTCGGTGACAAGAAGGTTGTCGACAACGAGATTGAGATCATTCAGTCGAGTCCTTTGATGGAGCAAGTCGTTCGTGATCTAAACCTATATACGACACAAACACATATTGGGAATGTATTGGATCGAGATTTGTACGGTGAGCAAGCACCGCTTCAGTTGATTGCGATGCAAAAGGATTCGGTGCAAAGCATGTCAGTATCTATTCCTGTCGATGTTGATATCCAACAAAAACGTTTCTCCATTCAAGGAAAATCTTATCCACTAGGTTCACGCCTCTATTTAAATGGACAATATTATTATGTTTCGCTGAATCCTACTTTTATTCCTGCGAAGGATTTACCGAAGCCCTATACGATTTTATTGCGCACACATGCGGTTTCGGATGTTGCATCGCAATTTTTAGCTAGTTTGAAGGCGGAGGCGAGTACAAAAAAATCTACAGTTATTTACCTTAGTATGGAGACCATTGTTCCTGAAAAAGGTCGCGATGTAATCAATCAATTGTTTAAGGTCTATGATGAATTTGCGATCGAGGACAAAAACTTGGTGGCGAAGAATACCTTACGTTTTGTGGAAGGTCGTTTGGGTATCGTGTCGGAGGAATTAGGTCAAGTAGAGGAAAACATCAAGAATTACAAGACGCGCGAGGGTATTGTGAACATCGGTGAACAGGGGCGATTGTTCCTTGAATCCGTTAGGTTACATGATGAAAAGTTATCTGAGATAGGCATTCAGCTATCCGTACTAAGTGACATCGAGCGATATGTGACCGCCAAAAAGCTAAGTACGGCAGTCGTTCCCTCTTTGATGGGAATTAACGACGCGACGCTGGTACAATTACTCAGCAAGTTATATGAATCGGAATTACAATTATCCCGTATTTCAAAGATAACAGGTGGTCAGTCGGATTTGCAGGCACAGTTGCGGGAGGAGATCGCGGCGCTGAAACCCTCGATATTGGAGAACATTGGGAATATTCGTGATAATTTGAAGACGGCGCAGGCCAACTTGCAAAATAAGCTCAAGGAAAGTAATGCCATGCTCGTGGAGATTCCATCCAAGGAAAAGGCCTTGGTGGAGATTAGTCGGCAGCAGGTCATTAAGAATACCATTTACACCTTCTTGTTGCAGAAGCGTGAGGAATCAGCCTTGTCATCTGCCTCAGCCATTGCGGACAGTCGGGTCGTGGAGCCCGCCGTGTACAGTGCCTCACCCATTAAACCCAAACGGAACATCATTTATTTAATCGGTTTGGCGATTGGTATCGGATTAGGTGTCTTGTATGTCTTGTTTAAGGAGACTTATAATCCCAAAGTCTTGTTCCGTGGGGACATCGAGCGTCGGGTGAAGGCGCCTATCTTGGGTGAATTAGCCCAAGGAGATTCTGAGGAACACATCGTGGTGACGGCAGGAAAGCGAACGATTTTGGCGGAGCAATTCCGGATGTTACGAACCAACTTGGCTTATCTAGGATTGAATCAAGAAAAGGGTAATGTGATTCAAGTGACATCATCCATCTCCGGAGAAGGAAAGTCCTTCGTGTCTGGCAACTTGGCGGCGACCATCGCGCTGACCGGTCGGTCAGTCCTGATTATGGAATTGGACTTACGTAAACCCAAAGTGCGTCAGTATTTCGGTTTGGAAAAGGGGAATGGGGTAACGGATTATTTGATTGAATTAGCGACCTTGGAACAGGTGATTCAGCCGGTACCGCAAGCCGATAACTTATACATCATGTCTGCTGGGGCGATTCCACCGAACCCCACGGAGCTTTTGGGATCTGACGCATTCCAATCCATGATGGAGGAATTAAAGCAGCGCTTTGATTACATCGTGATGGACACCGCGCCAATCTCCCTCGTGACCGATTCGCAAGTACTCGCGCATCATGCGCAGGCAACGATGTATGTATTGCGTCATAATTATACGACCAAAAACTACCTGGATTTTATCCAGCAATTATTTGTCTCCAATAAATTCAATAAGCTGAATTTGATCTACAATGGATTGAAGCCGAGGGGCTTGAAGATGTATGGAAAAGGCTATGGCTATGGTTACGGATATGGATACGGGTATGGATATGGGTATGGGTACGGCTATTATGCAGAGGATAAAGGCAAGCAGCAATCTTTTTGGTCAAAATTAACTCGTTCAAAAAATTCTTAAGTTGGAAATTATTAACATTTTGTTGTCGGGTGGAGTAGGTAGCCGTCTATGGCCCTTATCGAGGAAATCTTGTCCTAAGCAATATCTTACACTTTTCGAGGGTAAATCTTTATTTGAACTTACGGTTGAAAGGAATCAAAGATGGACAAATCGAACCCTCGTTGTTGGCAATCAATCCACCAAGCATTTATCACAACAAATTTTTGATTCCAAAGGTATGGATCAGGTGACATTTGTTACGGAAACTGAACCTAGAAATACGGCTGCCGCGATTTGTTTAGCTTGTCTAGGGCTAAATCCAACGGATATCGTTTTGGTTTGTCCTTCCGATCATATGATTGGGGATGAGAAAGCTTACCTTCAGGCGGTAAGCAAGGCCTACCAGTTGGCATGCAAGGGTTTTATCGTAACCATTGGTATTCAACCTAATTACCCGGAAACGGGCTATGGATATATTCAGTACAAGGGTAATGAGGTACTTTCCTTTCGAGAGAAGCCAACATTTGAAACGGCCTCTCAATTTATTGAATCTGGAGACTATTTATGGAATGCGGGAATATTTTGTTTTCAGGTGGGTGTCTTTTTGTCTGAATTAGAGACCTATGAGCCGGAAATCTTGCATGCATCCAAGGAAGCCTGGAATGAACAAATTGATTACGTTATTCCAGCGGCATACATGAAGCAAATTCCATCCAAGAGTGTTGATTATGCTGTTATGGAAAAGAGTAGACGCTTGAAAGTTGTTGCGGCCGAAATGGCCTGGTCAGATTTGGGGTCTTTTGATGCCATGTGGGATTATCAAGATCGAATAGTATCGAAAGATGAAGTGGCAAATTCGAATTTTGTCATAAGTCAAACGAAAAAGCATGTTGAGATAATTGGTGTCGATAATTTAATTGTTGTGGAGACAGCGGATGCCATCTTAGTTGTTCCTAGGTACCAGAGTCAAGCAGTCAAAGACGTTTATGAACGTTTGCAGCATAAAAATTCATCCCTAATAGATTAGCTTACGATGGAATTAGATGCTAAAATATACATTGCCGGGCACCGAGGGATGGTGGGTTCCGCGATTTACCGCTTGTTACAATCGCTGGGATATACCCGTTTAATTACGCGGACTTCGAAGGAGCTGGATTTACGGAACCAACACGCGGTGAATGACTTTTTTGGATTAGAAAAACCGAATTATGTGTTCTTAGCCGCCGCGAAAGTGGGCGGGATACATGCGAATAATACCTGCCGGGCGGAGTTTCTGTATGATAACCTCATGATGGAAACGAATGTTATTCATGCGTCGCGGATTCACCGGGTGACTAAACTACTATTTTTAGGGAGTTCGTGTATTTACCCCAAAATGGCGGATCAACCCTTAAAAGAGGAATACTTATTAAATGGTTATTTGGAGCCCACGAATGAGCCCTATGCCATTGCCAAGATTGCTGGTATAAAATTATGTGAGGCCTATCGGGCACAGTATGGCTGCAATTTCATCTCGGTCATGCCAACTAATTTGTATGGCTATGGGGACAATTACGATTTGCAGAACTCCCATGTATTACCAGCGATTTTGCGCAAGTTTCATGAGGCTGTATTGAATAATGCCCCTACAGTAGAAGTCTGGGGATCCGGTACTCCTAAACGTGAATTTTTCTATTTACGGATGATTTAGCTGATGCCTGTGTGTTTTTAATGAAGATCTATCACGGAGCCGAAATCGTTAACATTGGCACGGGAGAAGATGTCAGCATTCGGGAGTTAGCGGAGCAGATTAAATCATTGACGGGTTTCGCTGGAGAGATCACCTTTAATGCGAGTCAGCCGGATGGTACACCTCGGAAATTATTGGACGTGAGTCGGCTACACAACTTGGGCTGGACACACCGCACGAGTTTAGCCGAAGGGCTCGAGAAAACCTACACTGCTTACCTAGAACAAATTGAATTAGTCTAACAATATGCCTACAGATCAAAAAGTCGCCCTCATTACCGGTATCACCGGACAAGACGGATCTTATTTAGCCGAATTACTATTAGAAAAAGGATACCAAGTACACGGCGTGAAGCGACGTGCATCATCTTTTAATACCCAGCGCATTGATCACATTTATCAAGATCAGCACGAGAAATCGGTTAATTTCACCTTGCATTACGGGGATTTAACGGACTCAACAAATATCATTCGTATCATCCAGGAAGTACAACCGGATGAAATATATAACCTGGGGGCTATGTCCCATGTCAAAGTCTCCTTCGATTCCCCGGAATATGTGGCGAATGTAGATGGCTTGGGTACTTTACGGATCTTAGAGGCCGTGCGTATCTTAGGACTTACGAAGAAAACGCGGATTTATCAGGCTTCAACATCCGAATTATATGGCGGTTTAGCTGTGAACAAAAATTCGGAAGGTTTTTATGATGAGAACTCACCGTTTTATCCGCGATCTCCTTATGGGGCAGCGAAGATTTATGGTTTTTGGATTACCAAAAACTACCGAGAGGCGTATGGGATGTTTGCTTGCAATGGCATTTTATTTAACCACGAATCACCCCGTCGAGGCGAGACATTTGTGACCCGAAAAATCACGATGGCTACTGCCGCTATCGCTTTAGGCAAACAAGAGTGCTTGTATTTAGGTAACCTGAACTCGCAAAGAGACTGGGGCCATGCCAAAGATTATGTAGAAGCTATGTGGCGCATCCTACAACAAGACGTGGCAGAAGACTTCGTCATTGCCACTGGCGTCACGACTTATATTCGCGATTTTGTACGCCTATCCTTTGCGGAAGTAGGTATCGAGTTAAGCTTCGAAGGGGAACAAGAAAATGAGGTTGCCGTTATCGTAGCTTGTCATAACCCCTTGTATCAATTGCCCCTTGGTACAATCGTTGTTAGAGTAGATAAACAATATTATCGCCCCACTGAAGTGGATGTATTAATTGGCGATTCAACGAAATCGAAAATGAAACTGGGGTGGAAACCAGCTTATGATATTAATGGTCTGGTAAGAGAGATGGTGGAACAAGATTTACAGAAGGCTTAATTGGAAGTAGCTAAACGCGTAGCCAAGAACACGGGTATTTTATATGTTCGAATGGCTATTACGGTATTTATATCCCTTTACTCTACTCGACTTATTTTAGCTGCGTTAGGCGTTGAGGATTTTGGTTTATTCAGTTTGGTTGGAGGGGTGATTTCCATGCTTGGTTTTTTGAATAGTGCCATGGCTACTGCAACGCAACGATTTGTTACAGTCGCCCAGGGTGCCGGGGACTTTGACAAATTACGGCGAATTTTCAATATGAGTTCCTTATTGCATTGGGCCGTTGCTCTATTAGTGTTCATTTTATTAGAAGGCGCTGGGTATTTCTTCTTTGATGGATTTTTAAACATTCCTGCTAATCGTTTAGCTGATGCACATTTAATCTACCATTTCATGGTGGCTAGTACAATATTTACGGTGATTTCTGTGCCATATGAGGCAGTCATTACGAGCCATGAAAATATGTTCATTTATGCTGTTTTAGGTGTTATTGAAGCCATATTGAAATTGGGCATTGCGATTTATATTACCTATAATGCTGCAGACCAATTAGTGATGTTTGGTTTTTTGATGGCTAGTTTGTCGATTATCATGTTGATCATGAGACGGATCTATTGTCATCAAGTTTATCCTGAATGCGATTTAAAGGTTGGCCTTTATTTTGATCGACCGTTGTTAGTTGAACTGAGTGTTTTTGCAGGGTTATCATTTTTGGGATGTTTTACGAGTATGATCTCGTTTTATGGTCAATCGGTCCTTTTAAATTTGTTCTTCGGTACGAGTATTATTGCAGCCCAGAATATAGCATTACAATTGGGGGGGCAGCTCAACGTTTTCTCCTTGACATTGACGAAAGCATTGAATCCGGTAATTAATAAATATGAGGGCGCAGGGGAGCGACATAAAATGTTAAAAGCATTACTTTTTGGTTCAAAGGTTGCTTTTTTATTACAGGCGGTTTTATACTTACCATTCATCATTGAAATGCCGGTTATCTTGCATTATTGGATTAAAGACGTCCCGGAATTTACCGTCATTTTTTGTCGGATGTTATTAATAAATAATCTTATTGGTGCTTTGTGTGGAAACCTAAGTAATGCAATCAGTGCTGTTGGAAATATTAAAAGCTTTGAAATCATTGGTTCTATCTTGTATGTTTCTTCGATATCCCTTTCGTATTTATTCTTTAAACTAGGATTCCCACCTTATTATCTATTTATTTCTTTAATAATTATTACGTGTTTGCATGTCATTAATCATATTGTTTTTTCGAAACGTAATTTTCAGTTATCGATTAACCAATATTTGAGGGATGTTGTCTGTAAGGTTTTATTAGTTTCAATCATCACAATTGTTGCCTCTCTTGGGCCGCTCTTGCTTTTTTCCAATCAAATAGTAACGCTTGTAAGTGTTTTCATTGTATCTGGTTTCACATTTTTAGTATCTATTTGGTTCATTGGTTTAACGCAAGAAGAGCGCGAATTGGTGTTGACAATTAAAGTTAAATTTCAAATGAGAATTAGTCGTTATATTAATCAAGCTACTTTTTTCGTAAATACAAATAGATAAAATGGAGCCACTAATTAGTGTGATTATTCCGGTATATAATGCAAAAAATTATCTGCATGTTTGTTTACAAAGTGTGCTAAAGCAAACGTATAACAACTTAGAGATAATTGTTATAAATGATGGTTCCACCGATACTAGTTTTCAAATTTGCGAGGAATTTTCAAGTTTAGACCCTCGAATAAAGGTTATACATAAAGAAAATCGTGGTGTATGTGCAGCCAGAAATGTGGGGCTCGATCATGTTACAGGTCAGTATGTTCTACATTTAGACAATGATGATTATCTAAGCGATTATTGTATAGCTGAATTATATAAATTGTTGATTGAGTATCGGGCTTCGATAGCCTTAGGCAACGTTATCAAATTTGAAAATGGTCAGAATCATTTAATGGGAAATTCCAAGTTCAATTCAGATATCCGTATGCTTAACTCGAAAGAAGCATTAATGAATATGTATGAACATGGTTCGGGACTTTCATTACTTTTTGTTTTAATCACGGGGAAATTATATAATGTAAAACTGTTTGAAAATATCCGTTTTCCTGAAGGAAAAGCTTTTGATGATGAGCATGTTAATTATAAGCTATTCATTAAATCAAATCGAATCGTATTTACTCCGAAATCGGTCTATACGCATAATATCAGAGTAGATAGTTTATCTAGAATCCCTTATGCTTTGTCTCATTTGGATAAAATATCAATGCTCGAGGAGCGATTAAGTGTTTTCAAATCGCTTGAAATACGTGACTTATATCAAAAAACCTTATATCTCTATTTTCATATCTTGGTGTATAATCTTGTTCATTTAAGGAAACATTTTCCTCGAGAGCGTGATTTGTTGATTCATATTAAGGAGAAGTTAGTCACTGCAAAAGAATCACTGGTAACTCTTTTCTCCATATCATTGAAAGCATACTTGGTTATTCATTTATATTACTATTTCCCAAGTGTAATCATTCTTAAAATGTATTTAAAAAATATTTTATTGAACAAATTTCAACAGAATGTCGGTTAATAGTAATGAAAAGCCACAAATTACTGTTATTGTTCCCGTTTACAATGTGGAACTATACCTTGCCAAGTGTCTTGAAAGTATCATAAATCAGACATATAAAGATCTTGAAATTATTGTTATTAATGACGGTTCTACGGATTCGAGTGGAGGGATTTGCGATCAATATGCCAAGCTTGATTCACGAATTCGAGTAATTCATCAATCGAATGTAGGTATTTCGGAAGTTAGAAATCGTGGCATTGATGCCACCACTTCGAAATATGTAACTTTTGTTGATAGTGATGATTTTTTGAATCTAGATGCTATTGAAATTCTATATGATTTTTTGATCGAGTCGAATGCGCAAATCTCTATAGGTCATATTCAAAAGATTGATCCAGATGGAATTTTGTTAGCATCACAAAAACCACCATTGATCGATAAAATGAAAATATATGATAATTATGAGGCGGTTAGGGCAATGTATGATCATCAATATGCTGACGCTTTATCATTCGTAGTTGTAACAGCCAAATTATATGATTTTCAGCTATTTGATAATTTGCGTTTCCGAGTGGGAAAATTATATGATGATGAATTTGTAAATTATAAATTATTATTAAAGGCAAACAAAATTGTGTATTCGACACAAACAGTCTATATATATTTAATTCGAAATGATAGTATTACACGCTCCTCCTATTCACTACAAAAGCTAAGCCGTTTGGAAGCTTTCGAGGAGCGAATGGAAATATTGGCAAAATACCAAATGAAGGACTTGGTGAGAAAGACTACCTATATTTATTTTAGAGAATTAAGCAATCATCTAATTAAATTTTCAACGTTTTTTCCAAATGAAATTGAGATCTATAACAGCTTGGTACAAAAACATAAAAATAGCGGTTGGTCCTTGCTGAAAAGTACTCCAATTACCATTAAATCCTATGTATACGTTTTAGTACATCTCTTTTTTCGCAATTTGTTCAAGTTTAAGCGTAAATAATCCCAATGGATTCAAGAATAAGAATCAATATACTACTGAATTTATCCATGGTTAGTTTGATTAGACAATTACCACCTTATTTGAGAAAGCAAGGATTTGATTTTTATGAAAACAGCCAATTGGATATTGTATGGGATATGGTAGTTATGTTTGAAGGAATGCCACAAATTCAGCGCATAAAATGTAAACAAGGCGGACTTATTTATATTTCAGCCGAACCGCCGAATAGTAGGCGATATGCCAGTAGGTTTTTAAGCCAGTTTGATCACATCATCTCAACGCATCCAAAGATTAATCATGCAAGTAATCACTTAAGTCAGCCAGCTGTTGATTGGTGGTTTGGTCGAAATTATAAGTCTGTGCGGTATAATTATCAATTTGAACAACTTGATCACTTACCCTTGCCTAATAAAACCCACAAGATTTCATTCATAGCTTCAAATCAATCTAATATGCCGGGCCATATAAAGCGGCTTAAATTTTTAGCCGCAGTTAAAAATGCCTTTGGAGATCAAATAGATTATTATGGCTACGGGTTTAATCTCGTACAAGATAAGGCGGATGCTTTATTGCCTTATATGTTCTCAGTATGTATTGAAAATTCATCAATTCCACATTATTGGACAGAAAAATTGGCTGATCCCTTACTGGGTTATACCATTCCTGTTTATGCCGGTTGTCTCAATATAGATGCGTATTTTCCTGCTGATTCTCATCTGAAAATTGATGTAAATGACATACCAAATTCACTTAAAACAATCGGAGTGTTAATAGCCAATTCAAATCAAATATATCAGAACAAGTTACCTGCTCTTCTTGAATCACGTAAAAAGCTATTACATGAATACAATATGTTTGGGGTGCTAAAGCGGTTTTATGAAGAAAAGGTTGCTTCAGATATGCATGAAAAATATGTGAATGAAAAACTCCTTCATCCTCCGCAGTATTTTTTTGAAACAGCCATTATTAATAAGCTATTGAAGCAGAAGAATTTTCTTAAACGCTTACACTATAAAATAATGTCCAAACTTAAGCTTATCCCATACTAATAATTAGAAGTGAATTTCATATCCATTTTTTTATTGAAATCTCTTCGTAAAGCGTATCTGCGTTTCTTTGGATTACATGAATCCTCGTTTCCAATTGATCGGTTAGAGGATGCAGAACTTGTTTCAGATGGGATTTATCAATTGTTAGTTTCGGAGTCGGCATGTATGATTGGTCGATTTGGGGCTAATGAGCTAGCTGTTACTGCAAATTATCTGAATATACATGATGCCAAATATTCTTACTTAGGCTATATCAAGGGCGAACAAGCCGCATGGTGGAGAATCAAGTCAACTGTCGATGCGTTACATTTTAACGCAGGTTTTTTCCCTTTAAATTATGAAAAGGTTGATACGTTTTGCGAATTGATGTTGGCAGATATCCCTTATCTAGATCTACTTGGATCCTGGTTAAAAGACGAGCAGTACGTTAAAGATATTTTAAAGGAGTGCCAAACAGTAAATCTGGAACTATTGAACCCTTATTTTTCTAAAGTTCCTTGGACCAGAGCACTCAGTGGCAAGAAGGTTTTGGTCATTCATCCTTTTGCTGATACCATTCGCGCTCAATTTAAAAAAAAGGATTTAATCTTTTCCAATGGGATTTTACCAGATTTTCAATTGAAGACAATTAAAGCAGTTCAGAGTATTGCGGGGAGTAAAACCCAGTTTGCAGATTGGTTTGAGGCACTCGAATCGATGAAAGCAGCAATAGATGCTTGTGATTATGATATTTGTTTGATTGGTTGTGGAGCTTATGGATTCCCTTTGGCAGCACATGTCAAAAGAAGTGGAAAGAAAGCTGTTCACTTGGGTGGAAGTTTGCAATTACTTTTTGGTATCAAGGGAAAGCGCTGGGAAAATCCAAATTATAATGAAGTTTATAATTATTCAAATTTGATTAATGAACATTGGGTGTACCCAAGTATAAACGAAAATCCTGATAAATCCTTTTTGGTTGAAAATGGGTGCTATTGGTAAAAAATACTAAAATGAAAATACTGTATGATCATCAAACATTTTATCAAAAAATTGGGGGCGTAAGTCGGTATTTTGTAGAGCTAGTTATTGGGTTAAAAAGATTGGAATGTGTAATTGCTGTAAGTTGCTATTTTTCTAATAATATTTATTTGAGTGAAGTAGTTCCAGTAAAAAAAATCTTTCCAAGGTTTAATTTATTTAAAATAATTGTCTTAACGCAGGTTATTAACAAATATTTTACAATACGGCGTTTAAAAAAACAAGATTATGATATTTTTCATGCGACTCAATATTCTCCATATTTTATAAAACATGTAAAGAAAAAAATTGTCATTACTATTCATGATATGGTTTCAGAGCTATTTGATAATAATGCTCGAAATAGTAAAAATAAACGTATTATTATTCCTATTGCGGATGCCATTATTGCCATTAGTCAAAATACTAAAAAAGATATTTTGAAGCTTTATCCAGAATTAAGTCCAAATAAAATTACTGTAATCCACCATGGAGTGAATCAAATTAGATTTGATGTAATTCCAAATAAGTTTGGAAATTACATTCTTTATGTGGGAGGAAGAGATGGATACAAAAATTTCGATAATTTCTTTACCGCTATTGCGCCGCTACTGAAAAATGATAAAACCTTTAATCTAGTATGTACCGGATCCCCATTTAATGAAATTGAATTAAGCAAGTTTAAGGAAGCCCATGTCAAATCACAATGTTATTCCGTTCTAGCATCAGATGTTGAATTGTTTTCATTATACAAGCATGCGAAAGTTTTTGTATTCCCGTCTTTCTATGAAGGCTTTGGATTGCCAATTTTAGAAGCCTTTGTCAGCGAATGTCCTATTTGTATTAGTCATGCAAGTTGTTTTCCAGAGATTGCTGGAGATGCAGCAATGTATTTTGATCCTAGCTCAACTAAATCTATAGCTAAAAGTATTGAAAAGGTTATTTATGACCCTGCACTTTCCAATTTTTTAAGAGATAGAGGCAGGGAAAGAGTGAAAGATTTTTCTTGGGAAAAAAGTGCGAAGCTTCATTTTGAACTTTATAAATCATTGCTGGAACAAGAAGGATCATTTATTTAAGACTTTCGGATTTGAAGTTACAAGGGGGTGTAAATTCAAAAATGGTTTGAAAACAATATGCGTAGGAGTAAGTAGGCAGGTTTTTTTTGCAATGATTTGGAAGTTAAGCGAAAGCCCTTTTGATAAATATACTTAGATATTTAGAAAATAATTGACCCATCCAACAAAATAGTTAATCATCTAAGCTGAATCTGTTCGGGGTGATTCTTGACGTTAATAATATATAAAATGAAAGTTCTTTAGATATCTAATGTCTTATATCGATTTGTGGAAATTGCAATTTTTGCCATGCATATTTGTTCGATTTTCAAAGATGATAAACTTGCAAATGACATCTCAAAGCATGCAAATTATTTGGTTTTAAGTCGGCATGATGGTAATAATAATGCGATTAATTTAAATTCCATATACAAACAAATAATCGATGAAAGTATATCTGCTTTATAAAATTATTCGAAGTTTGTTTTTATTAATCAAAAATAGTTTTGACACTATTTTGACTAGAATAATTTTTTGGGGAAATCATGTTCAGTATTCAAGTTTTAAGACAATTGGAATTCCGTATGTATCAGTCGCCATTGGTGGAAGTTGTTCATTTGGTCATAATCTTAGAATGAACAATGGGATTGTTGGAAATCCAATCGGTAGTTATAATCGATGTACTTTATTTGTAGATAAAGGGGCTAAATTAGTTATTGGCTCTAATTTAGGCATTTCACAGGCGGCTCTTATTTGCCAGACTAGTATTACAATTGGTGATAATGTTAAAATTGGAGGAGGTGTAAGAATTTATGATACTGATTTTCACTCGCTAAATCCCTTATTACGGCTTGATCCATTAACTGACGTTCAAAATATTTGCAAACTTCCTGTTGTTGTCGAAGATAATGTGTTTATCGGGGCGCATTCTACCATCCTAAAAGGTGTAACTATTGGACATAATTCAGTTATAGGTGCATGTTCCCTTGTTGCAAAAAATATTCCTTCTAATGAGATATGGGCAGGTAATCCTGCAAAATTTATTAAATATGTTACCGCCTAATAAACAAAAGCTTTTAAATTATTTATCATTTGCTTTAATGCTAATCGCTATTAATTCTCATGGTAATTCATTTGAGTTAGGGAGTACATTTTTTTGGTGGGTTATTCAGGTGGCTACATTGTTTATGTTTTATATATTTTGGAAAAATTCTGAAAAAAACGAGGCATATAATTCAATTAAAGTGTTAATCATTTATTCAATTTTCTCCGTTTTTAGGGGTTTGGGTATTGCAGAAACGTATTGGGATTGGAAATATTTATTCTCTAACACATTAACTATCTTAATTCCGTTGGCAGCCTTTGTGTCATTTGACCCATTAAATTTTCAATTATTGATTAAGCGTTTTATTTTTTTTTCAGCCCCCTTATTTCTAATCTTTCAATTTTATTTCGGCAAAGATGAATATGGTTTTTATCTAGCTCCTTTTGTTTTTTTATTACTATTTCTGCCAATAATACCCAATAAATGGAAATTCGCCTGTATTGCTATCGCATTTTTTGTTATTGTATCAGATTTAGGCGCAAGAAGTAACGTGATTAAGTTTACTGTCCCTTTCGTTTTTTCTTTAATTTATTTTATCAAATTTTTTATCACCATTAGAATCTTGAATTTTGTTCGGTGGGTTTTATTACTTATCCCAGTTCTATTTTTCTATTTAGGGGTTTCGGGAAATTTTAATGTTTTCAATCCAACTGGAGATTCGAGAATGGAAATATTGGATAAAAAAAGAGATAATCAAGGCCAACTTGTTGAAGATAATTTACTTTTGGATACAAGAACATTCCTATATCTTGAAGTTCTTCAAACTGCAAGTAAGTATGATTCTTGGATCTTAGGTAGGAGTCCTGCTAGAGGTAATTTGTCCGATCATTTCGGTGATTTGGATATGAATAATCGAAATGAACGAAATGCCAATGAGGTAGGTGTTTTGAATTATTTTACCTGGTTAGGCATAGTTGGGATAATTTTACTATTCCTCGTTTATTTTAATGCTTCAAAATTGGCTGTGTTAGAATCAAATAATTTATTTGCTCGAATAATGGGGTTATTTGTTGCATTTAGGTGGACGTATAGCTGGGTAGAGGAAATTAATTTGTTTCATATTCAATATGTCTATTTATGGTTGATGATTGGATTATGTTTTTCTGAAAAATTTAGAAAAATGACCGATAAAGAGTTCAAAATTTGGGTGAATAATATCTTCTAAGTGATTTCCATAGCCACTTTAATTACTTGTCACAATAGAAAAGATAAAACATTACGTTGCCTCAATGCATTGTTTAGTCAAAGTGGTTTAAATAAGAATTTTGAGATTAAAGTATTCTTAGTTGATGATGGATGCACCGACGGAACTTCACAATCTGTAGCGGAACTTCATCCAGAAGTTAATATTATTGAAGGTAACGGAGATTTGTATTGGAATCGAGGCATGCATTTAGCTTGGGAAACAGCTTCCGCTGTAAAGGATTTTGATTACTACTTATGGTTAAACGATGATACATATCTTCTGAAAAATGCAATTATTCAGATGCAAGGTTACATGAATTCTTCGGAGGTAATTATTTGTGGAGCTACTAGATCAGGAATAATGAATCAAGTTACATATGGTGGATATATTGGTGTTAATCTAATGATTCCTAATGACACTTTCCAGCATATTCACTACTTCAATGGTAATTGTGTATTAATCCCTAAAAATGTATTTACCAAAGTAGGGAATCTAGATTCATGGTTTCGACATGGTTTAGGAGATTTTGATTATGGTTTGAGGGCGGCTAAATTAGAAGTTCAATCTTACCTAAGTCCCTGTTTTGTTGGTATTTGTGAGGTTCATGAAAAATTACCAGTTTGGAAAAATTCTTCTTATTCATTAGTCGTTCGATTAAAATCATTATATGGGCCATTAAGTGCATGTAGTCCAATTGATTATTTTTTCTTTGAAAAAAGACACAAAGGGTTTTTTATAGCAATTTTAAAGATTTTTTTGACTCATTTTCAAGTTTTAATGCCCAGTTATTATGTTAATATAAAATTTAATTTATTAAAGAATGGAAGTAGTAAGCACACTTAAAATAAATGAAAACCAATTTTGGAGTGAGTCAGACCCATTTACTGTAGAGAGGTATATTCAGATTTCTAAATATTGTCAAGAAGGAAACGTAGTTCTTGAGATTGGATGTAATACGGGGCGCGGTGGGGCTGTTCTTATTAATAGAATTCAAAAACTTGAAATTGTTGGTATAGATATTATTCAAGATAGATTAAATAAAATTCCTTCTGGAATCTACAAGTCACTTGCATGTAAATCGATACTAGAGTTTGATTCTGATTTAAAATTTGATCGGATTATTGCTGGTGAGGTAATTGAGCATATACCCAAATATGAATTTGAATTAATGTTATTGAAGTGTAAAGAATTATTGAGAGATAACGGATTAATTATTTTTACTACTCCAAATCCTGAATCGCTTTTAGTTAAGCTTGGGCGTAAAGCTGTATTTAATGATCCTAGTCATGTCAATCTAATGAAAATTGATGATTTTAAAATGAAAATTCAACGTTCAGGTTTAAAAATCATTAAATTACAAGGAAGTGGTAAAATGACTAGATATTTAAAGAATTGGCCATTCATGTCTTTGTATGGTTCTTATTTATCCGTTTTGACAAAAGGAATTTCTATATAAAAGTGCATACTTTTATTTTTCAAATTTTCTCGTGTATTTTTTTTGAAAAAAAGGCTAATATTCGAGTCAAAAACAAATGGGATATTAAAGAGCCAATTTTTGTTGGACGATTTGGATCTAATGAAATCAAAGCTGTTCTATATCCCTTCCTTCCATTTTTTATAAAATCATTAGTAAGGAATAGCGTTTTTTATCCATTTAAAATTGGTGCTGGATTTTTTTCTATTTCAGATGCTTCTGTCGGTCAATTTTCTAAATTGATGATTGATGACATGAAGTTACTCGATGTATTGGGAAGTTGGAGGGTTGAAGAATTCTTTCTTTCTAGTTATTTGAAAAATGCAAGAAAAGTCTCATTAATGTATCTTGAACCTTATTTTCAAGATGAACCTTGGTCAATGTACCTAAAGGATAAAAATGTATTAGTAATACATCCATTTTGTCAAACGATAGAGAGTCAATATTATACAAAACGCGAGCTTTTATTTAAAGACAAAAGAGTTTTGCCGCAATTTAAATCATTGCAGACTATAAAAGCAGTACAAACAATTGCAGGGAATAGGTCAAATTTTTCAAATTGGTTTGATGCGTTGGATCACATGAAATCCCAAGTTGATGAATTAGACTTTGATGTGGCAATAATTGGTTGTGGGGCTTATGGTTTTCCTTTGGCTGCACACATAAAGCGGAAAGGTAAAAGTGCGATTCATTTAGGAGGTGCAACTCAGATTTTATTTGGAGTGAAGGGAAAACGTTGGCTTGAAAACAAAAAATTCAAACATATAATAAATGAACATTTTGTTTTTCCAATGGAAAGTGAAAAGGTGAATGGAGCTCATCAGGTTGAGGGTGCTTGTTATTGGTAAAATTAAAGCTAAATGAATCAGAATGCCCCAATTGTATTATTTGTTTATAGAAGGTTATCAACTCTTAAAGAAACAGTTGAATCTCTTAAATCGAATTCTTTAGCTAAGGAGAGTGAATTAATTATATTTTCAGATGCTGGCAATACCCTAGAAAGTTTACGAGATGTTAAATTAGTTAGGTCATATATTAAAACAATTTCTGGATTTAAGTCAATCAAGATTGTTGAATCACAAGAAAATAAAGGTTTAGCAAAATCGATTATTTATGGAGTCAGTGAGGTTGTAAATCAACACAATAGTTGTATTGTAATGGAAGATGACCTTATTACTTCTCCTAACTTTTTGAATTATATGAATCAAGCTTTGAATAAGTTTGAAAGAGAAAGTAAAGTCTTCTCGATTAGTGGTTACTCTTTTGATTTTAAACATCAAAAAATAAAAGAAGATGCGTTTTTTCTCAACAGAACTTGGACCTGGGGTTGGGCTACTTGGGCAGACCGTTGGAATAAGGTAGATTGGGATATGCAAAGTTATTCCGACTTTCAAAATGATTCAAAACTGAAAATGGAGTTTTCTAAGCTTGGTTCTGATGTGAATTTAATGCTGAAACGGCAAATGAATGGAGAAATTGATTCTTGGGGTATTCGATTTATGTATCATCAGTTTAAGGTAAAAGGCTTAACTATTTATCCCAAAGTTTCAAAGGTTAATAATATCGGTTTTGATCAATTTGCCACCCATACTGTAGGCATTAAAGATCGATTTGAAACAATGACTGATCATAGTAATAATATAGATTTTCTTTTTCCAGAAAAAGTAGAAATTGACTTGTATTATCAAAATCAATTTCTTTCTAAGTTTAATCTTTTGAATAGAATTAAAAACAAAATAAAAGAGCTGTTTTTGAGATGATTTCGCTGATAAAATCAATTCGAATATTTTTCTACAAAAACATCTTTTGGTCAAAATATCAAATCGGTAAAAGGTTTCACTGTGGTTTACGTGTAAGACTTTGGGCAAATCATACGTTGAAAATTGGTGATGATTTCTATATTGGACATGATTCTTTTATTCAGACGAATTGTATCATTGGCAATTGGGTTATGTTTGGAAATAAAGTGGCTGTTGTAGGGAAATATGATCATCATTTTCAACAAATTGGTTACCCTATTCGATTAGCCAGTCAAATTCGAGATAATGATTATAGCTGGAAAGGAAAGGATTTGATAACATTTATTGGAGATGATGTTTGGATTGGTTATGGTGCAACCATTATGGGGGGAGTTAAAATTGGTCATGGTTGTATAATCGCTGCAGGCTCGGTTGTGACTTCTGATTTAGATCCCTATTGCATATATGCAGGTAATCCAGCAAGGAAAATTAAATCCCGCTTTGAGTCGTATCAAGATGAAAAAATGCACAAAGAATTGCTGAATAAAATTATTTAACCATCCACTCCATCTTCTCTTATACCTTCTCCATAGAAAACTTTAACCATACGGTCTTTGAGTTAATGCGGAGAGCTCGCTTGAAGATTTCCACCATGGTATGCCTCAGCAATGTGCACATGCTCATGGAGGCCAAAGGGGATCAGGAATTCAGTCAAATCTTTCGCAATGCCGATTTACGCTTATTAGATGGTATGCCACTGGTTTGGTCCTTTCAGTTCTTTCATGGCTATCGGCCTGATCGCATCGCTGGGAAGCATTTGATGCAAGCGCTACTCGAGAAAGCATCCCATGAAGCCATTTCGGTTTTCTTTTATGGGAGTACCCCGGAAAAATTAGCCATCGCTCAGTCGTATTTAGAAATAAACTTTCCATACTTGAAAATTGCTGGCTGTTATTCGCCACCTTTTCGTTCGCTGACTGCCGAAGAGTACCAAGAACACGCCGAACTTATCCAGGAATCAGGTGCGTCTATTGTCTTCGTGGCGCTGGGTTGTCCCAAACAAGAACGCTGGATGCATACCATGAAAGGACGAATTCCAGCCGTAATGTTGGGGATTGGGATTGCGCTGGAGGTGCTGACGGGCCAACAAAAATCAACACCCACTTGGATGGAAAATGCGGGCCTAGAATGGCTCTTTAGACTTTATAAAGAACCCCGCCGCTTAGCTAAACGCTACTTCGTGACGAATCTTCAGTTTATGGGTTTATTCATAAAATCCATGCTCACGGGAAATACCTAAACAATCATATGTTCTCCTGGCTTCATCTTAAAAAACCATCTATTCCACTCGTTCCCTGGGGAATCCACGTGGATATCCATAACCACGTCCTACCCGGCATCGACGATGGGGCCCAAAACCTAGAACAAAGTGCCTTCTTATTAAATGGTTTAGCTGATTTAGGTTTTCAGGAAATCATCGCGACGCCACATACGGCCGCGGGCATTTACCTGAACAGCCCTGCGAGTATTGCAGCGGCTTTTGATTTGGTTCAGTCATCTACGATTCCTGAAAAGGTCAATCTCAAGGGATTTGCTTCGGAATACATGTTGGATGAATATTTTGATCGTATCATTCCCTCGGGACTATTGTGTTTGCCTAACCGACCTAATCATCGCTATGTATTGGTCGAGTTTCCTTACATGGAATTGCCTTATCACTGGCATGATTCCTTATTTGCCTTACGAAAAGCGGCCTATATCCCTATTTTGGCGCATCCGGAACGTTATGCCTACATCAAGCCAGCCGTGATGCTGGAACGTATCCGTGCCACGGGGATTTTATTCCAGCTGAATTTACTTTCCCTGGGGGGATATTATGGGAAAGAAGTCATGCAGGTTGCCCAAACCTATCTGCGCGAGGGATTGTATGACTTTGCCGGAACAGATGCCCATCATGCGAACCACATCGCGGGTTTGCGACGCATGGCTTCGGATCCCGTTGTTTCCCAAATGATTGCGGAATATCCGTTTAAAAATAATTCAATTTTCAGTACGCACGCTTAATGCGATCAGGTCAACGTTTCTTGGGAGCTATCCTGCTACTACTAGCAGATACATTTTGTTTTGGGTTAACCTATTTTCTGGTGGACTTATTTCAAGCTTATTTTCCGGGCGGCCCGCGTTTTCTTGTTTACCATAATTTTTGGATTAATGTCTCTATTTGGGTTATTTTAGCCCACTATTTGGGTGTTTATCGGGCTTATGTGGAATATAAACTTGATGTGCTTTTACGTCAGTCCTGGCGAGCTCTTGTGGTCCAACAACTGGTCGTTGCCTTTTTTTTAAAATGGAATACCGGGCATTTTTACTTTGAGCAAGTTATTTTTATCAAGGTAGGCTTGTTGTTTTTCTTCATTTTTGCTGTTCGTTTTCTCCTCCTCCGGATTGATTACATTATCGAAAATCGCTCGAATCATTTTAATCGGATTGGTATTTATGGATTGAATCTGGATGCCATCCAGTTGGCCTCTCAGTTTGAGATGCAATACCATGGGCGGAAATTTGCGGGAATTATCAATGAGGAAAAGGTTTTAAGTCGCTCAGATGATGACCTACCTATGTATATTCAGGTGTTGCGCGCGATTGATTATGCCCAAGAAGTAAACATCCGTGAACTCTTTGTTTGCGTCCCTACCCATTACATTCATGATTTAAACTATCTGTTTCAAGAGGCGGAGAAGAAGTTTGTTCGATTGAATATTGTTCCTTCCGCTATGGATCAGCGGCGCTGGGATTATCCTGTTCAGCAGGAGCTAGGGATTCATTTCATCACGCATCGGGTGAAACCGCTTGATTCCTTAGCTAATCGGATGATTAAACGAGGCTTTGATATCGTTTTCAGCTTGTTGGTCATTGTACTCGTACTGTCCTGGTTATATCCGATTCTCGCGGTGATCATCAAGCTGCAAAGCAAGGGTCCGGTCATTTTCAAACAACAACGGACAGGCCGTGGAAATAATGTTTTTTGGTGTTATAAGTTCCGGTCGATGCGTGTGAATGATGCAAGCGATCGTGTGCAAGCCGTGAAGGGTGATGTGCGACTGACGCGGATAGGCGCATTTATTCGGAAGACGAGTTTGGATGAGTTTCCGCAGTTTATAAATGTGCTACTCGGGGATATGAGTGTGGTAGGTCCACGGCCGCACATGCTTTATCATTCAGAGACTTACCAGCGCCTAGTGGAGGGATTTACCTTTCGTCATTTTGTTAAGCCTGGTATTACGGGACTTGCCCAAATCAGTGGATTGCGTGGCGAGGTAGATGGCCAAGAAATCCTACAAGCGCGTATACAAAAAGACATTGAATACATCGAACATTGGAATCTGATTCAAGATTTAAAGATTTGTTTTTTAACAATCTACTTCCTCTTTGTAGGGGATGAAAATGCCTATTAATCATAATTTTTTCATGCCATGATGTATATCTACTTCGCTTCCGGCTTATTAGCTGGTATTTCGTTTACGTCCTTTCTACTTATCAAAGAATTGTACACGTTAAGTAAACGAAATCAAGTACAAACGAATCGCATTGAACGATTGGAGCAATTGAATCAATTATTAAGTACACAAATTTCGGAGGAACGAACGCATTACTCAACGATTAAAAAGGAAACTCAATCATGATATTAACCTTCTTACTTTTTATTTTTTCTGCCCCTGTTGATACGAATGACCACATTGATGTTGAATTGAAAGCATTAGCCTCGGATTCAAAGAGTACTCCTTTTTGGATGCGTAGTTTGCAATACGGTTCAGTCCCTTTAGAAAATCCTGGATTGGGAACAAAAATTTCTTTATCACGAACTTACAATCCCTTGAGGCGCTATGACTGGAAATATGGCCTAGAGGTAAATACTTGGGTAGGATCGCAAAATACTTTATTCCTTACAGAAGCCTATATCAGTGGTCGGCGAGGTGGATGGGAGCTGTGGGCCGGAAGAAAGAAAGAAGTATATGGCTTAGGGGATACGACCTTGACCTCTGGCTTTTATGCTTGGTCGGGGAATGCTTTGCCCATGCCTAAAATCCAATTGGGGACACCAGGTTATTTGAATCTCTTCAACAAATGGATTGGCTTAAAAATGACCTACGCCCATGGTTGGTTTGATAACCGGGGACCCTTGGAAAATGTCATGTTACATCAGAAGAGTTTATACGGGCGTATCGGTCGGCCTGATTCCCGTTTGAATTTATTCGGAGGCTTAAATCACCAGGTCCAATGGGGCGGAAACCGGATTGTTCCACTCACGACAAAACGTGTGATTAATGTATATCCCAGTAGTTTGAACACCTATTTCTATGTGGTTACCGTATTGAAAAATAAGAATTGGGTCGCGATGGATCCGAATACGACCTCGGATGATACGGAGAATCAATATGGGAATCATTTGGGATCTTTTGACATTGCTGCGGAATACAAGACACATTGGGGGCGGGTTCTATTTTATAAACAGACGGCCTATGAACAGGGTGCAGCTTTTAATTTGACTCCTGCTGATGATGGATTGACTGGACTATCCGTTCGATTGGATGGTCAACATTTTATTGAAGGTGTTTTGGTTGAACATCTTTATACGGGAAATCAAGGTCTTTATCGGTCTTGGATTGCAAAATTGTTCAAGACCGTTGACACACATAATGGGGAAAAAATCGAATACATGTATAATGGCGCTCGTTCTACCGGCTGGTGGTATCAGGCGGATGAAATAGGAACTCCCTTGATCATGCGGGATACGAAGACAATACAGGGTGGAAATCAATTCACTTACAATGCTGTCAATGTCATTTATTTGGGAATGCGTGGGCATATCACGGAGGATTTTGATTGGGTATTTCGAGGATCTCGATCTATTCAAACCCATTTAAGGCCTTCTCGTAATCCTGTGCCTACTTTTCAGCAGCAGTCATATAGTCTACGCGTAAATCGTATCCAAAATGAACGCTTAACCTACTCTTTTCATGTGTCTTACGACCAAGGAGAAATGTTAGCTGGTAGTGTAGGATTTATGGTATCAGCTCGTTATCAAATTAAATAATAATAATATGGGAGGATTTAGCCAGTTTGCTTATCTGGGGTATTTGAATCAATATTCCAAGCTAGATTTAATTGAACGGTTGATGAATTATCAAATATCGATTGTTTTTGAAGATAACGCATTCCAAATAATCCGATTTATTGGAGAAGACATCCGAATCGATATTAAATATACAGTCACGGGTGTATTTGTAGGTATCATTGAAGAAGAGTGGTTTGACTTCCCTTTAACCTTAGTTCGCGAATAGAAGTTATTAGTAGAATATGTATTGTTAAATCCCATTCATTTCTTTTGAATGGGATTTTTGTATGTTAAAACCTAACTTGACCTATTTATATGATTCATACTTCTTATAATTACATAGAAAAAGCATATCTCTCTGAACACTTGTTTAGTAAAATGTATTTTTAGAACTAGGATTATGATAAAGCCTTGATGATTTTCGTTGAGGCTTTTTTTTGTGCGATGAAGCGAAAAGTCTTGCTAATTTGTGGGCGCGAAAATCGATCTGCGGATGCGTTATTTCATGCGCAATTAATGGCTTATGTTAAATCCTTTGATTTGTCGGTAATCGAAAATTCAAGTGATTTACCCATCGAAGCACGCTCCCCGCAACTCATGCGTTTTCTCAAATATTTTGGTATTTTCAATATTTTGAGAACTACGCTGTACCTTTTTCGTGCCCCTTTTGAACGTTATCTCGGTAAGAAGAACGTAGAGGCACGCATTCGACAGCTGCGTCCTACTTTGCAGCAATTGGATTGGGATCAGGTAGACCTATATATTTTGGGTCGTTCTGCCGGAGCTCTGGTTGCCTCGCGTTTAGCCATGGAGTTTCCCGTGAAAGCGGTTATTGCCTTAGGATATCCATTTATTCATCCTGTGTTTGGGATGCAGAGCTACCGTGTGAAGCATTTGCCACGGATGCGGCAGGCGATGTATGTTTTTCAAGGAATTCGCGATGAATACGGGGCTCCTGAAAAAATCAGCACGATTCCGATGTCTTCTCGTGTTCGTATCATTCCATTGAATACGGATCACTCGTTTGCACTGGACGATGCCTCTTGGGAGGAATTTACCTCCCAGTTGGCCGTCATTTTATCCTAAGCCGTCACTTTCCCTATCGCGCAGCTCACATAGGATTTTGCTTCTTTCAGGAATGTATTATGTCCTTTTTCCGGGTATCCCATGCCATCCATTTTTTTGACATAGGATTCCTTGTCTAATTGCTCACCCTGAATCGTGATTTTCTCTTCCTCGAGGTTGATGTCTACTGATTGTACACCCGGGAATTCCATAATGGCCTTCTTGATGCCGCTCATGCAGCCGCCACACTTGATGTTTTCTGCGAAAATGACTAAGGTTTCCATGCTGATCGTTGTTTTGTGAACCCAAATGTAACGAACAGCGATCACGCAAAACGTGATGCATGTCATGTTATAGGATTGCCTTGATTTTTTCTCGCACGCCCTTCTTCAGGCGATAGGTGATCAAACGCTTATCTTCGGTCGAGGCCGTGCGTTCGATGGCGTTGTTGATGTTGTAGTAGAAGGCCAACTTCTCATTCACCTGTTTGATGGTCATGAAGCGAATGCGTCGCTGGTTCTCCTGGGATTTTGTCCCACATTCAAGGATATCATTCAGTTCATTCGTGGGGATGAAATTTTCTCCTGCAGCCAAAAGTGCTTGTAGTAATTTACGTTCCAACGGATCAAACGTAGGTTCAATTTTGCGTTTTTTACGATAAATCCAAAACCCTAAAACAAGTGTTATACATGCAATGATCCCACCTAAAAAATATTTCGTATAGTCTACTTGGTAAAATTTGCCTAGGTAAGTTGATTTTCTCAGAAGGCTATTAACCGGTATGATTTGAAGTGGACCTCGGTCGGCATAATGAAAATATTTGATGGTGTCATCGCTGATGTAATAGCTGCTACCTCCTTCAAAATAGGTGCCGTTGTCTTTGTACTGATGTATTTCATTTTTCATTGGATCGATGATGTAGATACGATCACGCGCCATTTGAACAAAATGGGTTCCATTCCAATAAATTATGCGGTGCTCAGCCAATGGAATTTTATCTGAAATATTCCCTAAAACTTCCCAAGTTTTATTCTTGAAATTAAAGCGTTGGAATACCTTCGAATAATCGATTTTTTCATCCTCTAAATAGTTTTTATTATTTGAGCCACCTGAATAAAAGGCGTCATCCTGTTTTGAATAGCCTTGGAAGCCATCAGACATCATCTCGGGACCCTTATTTTTAGGGCGTAAAATTTCCCATTCTTTCGTTGTTTTATCGTCAAAATAGGTGATGTGTTTGTTATAATTCCAAAATCCTTCGCCTCCCACGGAGTACAAAACATCATTCCGATAAAAATGTGTTGCGCTAAAATTATATCCACTGTGGATTGTGCGATCGATGCGCTTAAAGATGGATGTCCGCAAATCAAAGTCATAGACTAAGCCCGTTCCTTGAATGGTAAAGCGAATTTTTTGATTAGGAAGTATGAAAAAATCAGGGTGCGCACTCTTAGCCGATAAAGGCATTAGCTCTTGTTCATCCATGATTACATCACCTTGGATTTCCCACTGATCCGTACTGATTTCTTTTTCTAATTTATGTGTGCTAAAATTAATCCGATAGCGCAATGTAGCATGCGCAGGAAGCCAATCCATGTAATAATCAAATGCATGGCTGGTCAAGCTCAGGCAAATACAAGTAAATAGAATGATGTTTCGAACTAGTTGGGTCACGCTAATCATGTTATGCTGCAAATTAAGAAATTCGATGAAAATATCATGTCTATTGCGCGTTCAAATGTGTACAATAACGTGAATAACGGAATTATGCACGGTTTTCTCGCTAGAAAAAAAGTATTTTGAATACGTAATATTCTACTAATTTATGAAAATACAAGTACTCCTTATTATGAGCGCCTTTGTGTGCTTTACGAGTCGTGCGCAGGACATCCGCGTAAAATCAGTTAATAAAAATGTACTGGCTTTTGATGCGAGCACGCCCAAATTGCTCAGTGACCTTGGGCTAACGGATCGTTTTCACGTTTCTCGTTACTTAGAATTCGAAGATTTTACCGGCGATGGCAAGAAAGATTTATTTGTCAATTATGCAGGAAATCCGGAAAAGGCCCACATAAGTGCCTTGTTTGTCCAGAAAACGGTCAATGGGAAATTGCAATGGGTAGAGGATGTGAATTATCGTGTTAAGCAAAATTCCGATTTCGGGTTTGTGACGGGCTTGTCGGCCGACTTCAACGGCGATGGCAAGCGGGATATTTACCAATTCACGCAAAACTACCATGGCAAGCCGGGTAACCAACCCGCAAATTTCATCGGCGGGAAGAATAATTATCCGGATAACTACCTAATCAATACGGGGACTGGATTTACCTATGTCAAAGCAGATGACTACTTTCAAGGCGACTTGAACAATGGAGATTATTTGAATCAAAAAGAGCCCATCATTTTGGACGTAGACCGGGATGGTATCCCGAATGTGATTTTTGGGCATATCGGAGGTCAATTTGGGAATGATGTGTATCAACGGAAGCCTGGCCTGTTTGATTTGTTTTATTCCTATGAGCTGGATGCCAATAACCAATGGAAACGGGAGTTTTTATATCCGAATGCGAATCCAATCAATTTTTGTTGTAATCAATTGGAGGCAGCACCCTTCCGAGGCAAGGTGGTCGATAATAAGGATTTTTATTTCTTGATGCATTACGAGCAGGTTTGGGATAAAAGCACGAACGCTATTGTTCCATTTACATCTTGGAATGTGTCTGATAATCAATATGTTGTGCAGCAATACCAGATCCGAAAGAATGATTTGACGCGCGCTTTTGATCCGAATGGCGCCCAGGATTTTGGGACTTTACAACGGGAATATCCGTATGGAATTACCAACGATTGGAGTACCTATTTCGTTGATTTAGACAAGGATGGTACGGTAGAGCTGATTACGCAAGAGTGGGGTAACAACAAGCAAGGGGAAAATCGGCCGAATAAAATAGGCATCTATAACCTAAAAGGGGAGGAGATTTCTGCCCAATGGTTCGATAATCGATTGAATTATGATAATACAAATTCGCATGCCAACGGAATCCATTTGGTAGATGTGAATAACGATGGCTTAGTCGATATCGTCCCGCAAAACGGTTGGTATGAAAAGAAAAATGACCAATGGGGGTATTTTATTTTCATCAATAATGGCAAGAAAATGGTTAAACGCTCCGTCGTATTCCCTACGAATGACCAATCGAGTGAGTTTTTTGACCAAGGAGGATACTGGAAAGGATTTAAAATGCCTTACGATTTTAATGGCGATGGTATCTATGAAATCATGCAAATTCGCATGGATCATAACATCGATATTGTCGAGTTGAACCTGACCGATGTCGATAAAGATGGTGTGTTGGATGATGCAGATAATTGCCCGAAGAATTACAATCCGGAACAGGCGGATGCAGATAAAGATGGCATTGGTGATGTGTGTGATGTGGTTAATTCTTATTTGGTTAATCCCATCAAAGTAAAAAGTACGGAGACTGTTGATATTTATGCGATTAAGAATCCTTTTGCTTTTGAAAATGAAAACGGGCGCATCGTGAATGGCTTGGAGGAATTTCACCCGCCTTTTGATCGAGGGACAATTCTATTGGATTATAACCAAGACGGGAAGATGGATATCATTCATTCAAGTACCTATATTGATGGTGTTAAAACACCCATTGCGATGGGACATACTTCTGTTCCCTTGTATCTGAAAAATAAGGGAAATTTCAGTTTTGAGGTGTACCGCAATCCGAATTACCTGGATTATAGTATTTTTCACGGCATCCAAAATTATGACTTATTGGATGTGGATAAAGATGGGAAAATGGAGATTTTTCCTGGAGGGGAAAGCTATCATTGGGATATGAGAGGTCCTCAGAATTACCCTAATCTTCAATTTTGGTTAGAAAAAAACAATAATCATCGGGTAGATCGGGATTACAGTGTTTCAGAATTTAAGCTTAATCGGTATTATACCATCAAAGATCAAACGTACCTAATTGATGAAGTGAATAAAATCGATATTTCGGCAGAACGGGCAAAGGATCCGACTAATATTTTTGATTCCATTCAGTCGATTGGATCTGCAGACATTGATCAAGATGGTGATGTTGATTTGGTTCAAATGGCTGATTCGCGGAACGGAAGAAGTTTTTCAATCATGTTGAATGATGGGAAAGGGGATTTTAAATTGACGAGATATCCCACAGATATCACGATTCCGGAAGGTCGATTGATTCTAGATGATTTGAATTTAGATGGTAAAGTTGAACTTCTGGGCGTTGGGAAGAAGCGTGATTCGAAGCAGTTTTTTTTATACCAATTTGATAATTTGGGCGGTGGGCGATTCGATTTTCAGAATCCTAAAGCGTTGGATTTGGTTTATGATGCCAAAGATCCCATCAATCCGGGGAATCAGAGTATGCGTGCGTTCAAGAAGCAAGATTTGGATGGCGACGGTAATCCGGAGTTTATTTGTTACCTGACGAATCAGTACTCGGGTTTAGGAAGTTTGGATTTTCAGCCAGCGAAGTTGGCGCTGATTGAACCGCATAACCAAGTGGTCGTTTATACCAATACGAAAGGCGTGCTAAGTAATACGACAGCAAAATTCATTCCGGATCAGAAGAATTTGGCTAAGTGGTTTACAAATGAGAGTGGCATGTATTTCATCGATTTGGATCAAGATGGGAACCTGGATTTAGTTCCTTATGTGAATACCTTGGAGCCGAAATACCTTTGGAATAATTCAGCTGATTTTCAATATTTTGCTTTTAATCCATCGACCAAAAAGTTTGAACATAAATCGAAACCCAATTACATTTCATTGTTTACGATGGCCGACAAAAACTATGGTCCATTGGCGAATAACTTAGGCCGACATGCCTATGATTATGCGGATTTAGATGGCGATGGCGCTTTGGAGGTAATTCAGCCTGCCATCCGAATGGATTTGGATCCTGCGGTCAAGGGAGATGAGAATTATTTGTTGATTATCAAGGATAAAGCCTTAGATAAGCGTCCAGACGATGATGGGGATGGGGTGAAAAATATTGTGGACAAATGTCCCAATACCGTTGCTGGAGCGAAGATTGATGCGAGTGGCTGTGAGATTGTGCTGGCTACGGAGACGGAAGATAGTCCGCTGATGCTTTCTCCTAATCCTTTTGTGTCAAGTCTTAAAATTAATTACCCGGCCGATTTTGGTACGCTGGTTACAGCGGAATTAACGGATATCAAAGGCGCTATTGTTTGGAGTAAATCCGCTGTTGCGAATGACGAGCTTGTTAATTTGTCTTACCTTGCGGCCGGAAATTATGTGATGAAGATGGTTTCCTTCGTGACTGGCAAATCACAAACTATCAAATTAGTAAAATCATTAAATGAATGAGAAAATTAACATGGGCACTTTTGTGCTTGGGATTAGCGGGATGCAGCAAAGAGGTATTAACCCATAAATTAACAACGGACGCGAGTCCGATGAATGGCGGAACCGTTGCGCCTCCGAGTAACTCCTATGAGCATGGGCAGCAAGTAGCCGTAACGGCTACCCCGAGTGGAGAATACATCTTCAAGGAGTGGAAGGGGAGTTTGACAGGGACGACGAATCCAGCGAATTTATTGATGGATGCCGACAAGCAAGTAACCGGCTTTTTTGAGAAACGTCAATATCCTTTGACCTTAACGATTGAGGGGAATGGAACGGTGAAAGAGGAAGTAATTGCAATTGCATCGCAGGCACAATACCCTTCGGGGACAACCGTAAAATTAACCGCCAAAGCCAATCCGGGTTCCACATTTAGTGAATGGAAGGGGGATTTGTCCGGGAGGGATTCAGTGTTGACAACGAACATTACAAAACCCATTAATTTAACGGCGAAATTTTTGGACCGGCCGATGGTTCCTGCGGTGAATTCAGAATTATTCCGAGAGCTCAATTGGAACGATCATGCTGCAGGCAAAAACAGTATTTATGATTTTAATAAGGATGGCATCCCGGATATCGTTTCGTACAAGCGCGTTTCTGAGAAGTCTATTTTACCAGCCATATTTGAAATCAATGACTATTCGGGAGCCAATCTTTTTTCCTTTAATTTGAAAAATTTTAAACCGGCTGTTCGCGATTCATTGCATCACATCATGGTAGATTATCAAGATCTTAATAATGATGGGTATTTGGACTTAGGTCTGTCGTACATGGGTGAATGGTGGGTAGGGCAGAACGGCGCAGAGGGAAGTAAGGCCAATTACATCGGAAATAACATCTACTTATTACTGTCGAAAGGTAAATTTGATTACGATGTTGTCGAGATATTAGATGAACCCAATAAACCCTTGTCGTTTAATATTTCTTTGTTTGATTGGGATTTTGATGGTAAGCAAGATGTGCTTTTGTCGGATTACGCACGTGGGGAATATTTGAAAAATCTCGGAAACAATAAATTTGAACGAAGTAAATTAGGTAGTCCTAAATTCAACCAAGCCATAGCGAATAAATTGGATTTTGATGGTGATGGTCGTTTGGATTATGTGAATCTATATGTAAATCAAAAAGATGAAAATGGTCGATTTACCTCTTCTGATATGTCGCAGACGATATCAGTGATGAATATTCAAGGAATTACCAATTTTCCAGTGGTAGGAAAAACATTGACCAAATATATCTACATGCTGGGTGAAATCACTTCCGTTGAGCGAATTGCTATGGTAGATGGTGATGGTGATGGCGATAAAGATTTAATTGTGGGCAGTTGTAAGGTGAAAACTGGATTGCCATGGACTTATTTGCAAGAATATTTCGAGAATACAGGGAAGCAATTTGAGTATCGCCCCAACTTCATTGAAATCGACGAAAAGTTAATTGGGGAATTGCAGGTTTGGACAGCCGATGTCGATAAGGATGGCGATGTAGATCTATTTTATCCCACGTACCGCAAAAGCCAGTTGGGGCGCCAAAATGGTGATTATTTCTGGTGGGAAAACACCAAAGCTGGTTTTAAGATTAACAAGAATTTTTATTTAAAATATTAACTTGGGTCTTCTTAAAGAATTAGATACCCATGAACAAACGCCAATTTCTCAAATCCACCCTCGGACTCAGCCTGACACCTTCCTTGGCACAATTACTCGCACAACCCGCTACGGCAGAGGATGAGTTGTATTGGGCGCAAATCCGAAAGGCTTACCGCATCAAACCGGATTACATCAATTTAGAGAATGGCTATTACAATATTCTTCCAGAGGCTACCCTGGAGAAACACATTCAGCATATTCGGGATGTGAATTACCAAGGGGCTTATTACATGCGAACGACGCAGTTTCCCGACCGCAAAGCGATGAGTAAGCTCGTAGCTAATGTCGTGCATTGCTCCCCGGATGACCTCATTTTGACCCGAAATACCACCGAATCGCTCGACATGATTATCGGAGGATATCCTTGGCAAGCCGGGGATGAGGCGGTTTTTGCGATTCAGGATTATGGTGCGATGCAGGATATGTTTGCGCAGGTGGCTCGTCGACATGGCGTGGTGCTGAAAAAGGTTTCTATTCCTTTGCATCCCGCCGACGATGCGGAGATTGTGAATCTGTATGCGCATGCCATCACGCCGAAAACCAAACTGCTGATGGTTTGCCACATGGTCAATGTCACCGGCCAAATTCTTCCCATTCAAAAGATTTGCGACATGGCGCATGCCAAAGGTGTCGAGGTGATGGTCGATGGCGCTCATGCGGTGGCGCATATTCAATTCAATCTCCCCGATTTACATTGCGATTATTACGGAGCCAGTCTCCATAAATGGTTGGCCGTCCCGCTTGGCGTGGGGATGTTATACGTGAAACCCGAGCATGTTAAAAAGATTTGGCCTGTTTTTGCCGAAAACGAACAAGCCGCAAAAGGCATTGAACGCCTGAATCACCTCGGAACCAATCCGGTCCATGCGCATTTGGCGATTCAGGATGCGGTGGATATTTACCGCCAACTGGGTCCTGCGCGAAAGGAAGCGCGTTTGCGTTATCTCCAGCAATACTGGACGGAACAGGTTCGGAATATTCCCGGAATCCATGTGAATACTCCAGCAGATCCGAAGCGCCACGGAGCGATTGCTAACGTGGGCATTGCCCGATTAAAACCCGCGGAATTAGCCAAGCGCCTTTTGGAGGAATTTAAGATTTATACGGTTGCTATTGATAGCCATGGGGTACAGGGCTGCCGGATTACCCCGAATGTTTTCACAAGTACCGCTGAGTTAGACCAATTGGTTCGTGCATTAAAGGCTTTGGTCTAAAAAAAAGCCCGCTTTCAGCGGGCTTCTCGTTAAAAGACTTGATTGACGGTGACAATTAAGGATGGTACCGCAGGCCGCGCGGGGGTACTCGTCGCTGGTGTGTAGGCTAAATAAACCTGTGGGTTGCTGACACTCCACATCAACTCAACTTGATCTCCTGCCGCGAGGTTTTGAAAGAAATTCCAAGCAGCTACAATAGCAGCGGTATTTACACCTCCTGATATGATGAGATCTGTCGCAGATGCCGGAACATCCTGCCCATTTTTTCGTAACCAAACTTTGACAGTTTGTACCGCAGTTCCTGCATTTCGGTTGATCTGAGCTGAAAATTGAATGTTGTAAACGCCTGCATTTGTTACACGCATTTGTGAGTTGTTTTGTATTGTCACATTGGAAGCAAAATCCGTATTGCTAAGATTCATCGCAAAAGCCGAATCTGCCGCCGCAGCGATTTGATTGCTTAGGTCATAGAAACTTCCATAGGCAGCTGTGCTGAAGGCTCCTGTTCCATTGCCTCGAAGGAGACCTGTGATGCTGCTTACGCCCGTTCCGCCATTGGCTACTCCAATGTTTCCGGTTAATTTACTGGCTTGCATGGAAACAATTTTAGCATCGGTCACATTCGCATCTACGATTTTACTCGTGGTGACGGTACTGTCGGCTAATGCGGCAAACTTTACCGAATTGGCTGCCAAGCGGGGCGCAGTTGCAGTGCCTGTTAAATCACCTGCTAATTGAATTTTTCCTGCTGTTGTTGTCGTAGCGTCTACCGTGGTTTGGGCGTCAATGTAAGTTTTGACAGCTCGCTGTGTAGGATATAAGGTGTCACTAGGTGCATTTGCTCCTAAGTTTGTTGCCGTACTGCGATTCGCGCTATTTTCTTTCAGTGCTAAACCCGGAACGCTGGGTGAAGTAGCTGTACCGGATAAGTCACCGGCTAATTGGATTTTACCTAATAGATTGGTTGTTGCGTTCGGAGTTGTTTGCGCATCAATGTAGGTCTTCACCGCCTTTTGAGACGGATAAAGATCATCACTTGGTGCCGCTGCACCTAAGTTGGCCTCTATAGCTTTATTCGCCAAATTTTCCTTTAATGCCAAAGCGGGTACGGTCGGCGCGGAGGCGGTTCCCGACAAATCGCCGGCCAACTGAACTTTCCCTTGGATTAAGGTTGTTGCTTCGGGTGTTGTTTGCGCGTCTACGTAAGTCTTAACCGCATTTTGGGTAGGATAAAGTGTTGTACTGTTGCCTAAGGTCAAATTGTCTGACTTGTTCGCTAGGTTTTCCTTTAATGCCAAAGCGGGTACGGTGGGAGCGGAGGCGGTTCCCGACAAATCGCCGGCCAAAGCTATTTTTCCTTGGATCAAGGTTGTTGCTTCAGGCGTTGTTTGTGCGTCGATGTATGTTTTTACCGCTTTTTGGGTTGGGAACAATACATCGCTGGGATTCGTTGAACCTAAATTTGCAGCGGTGCTTTTATTGGCCGTGTTCTCTTTTGTTACCAAAGCAGGTACAGTAGGAGCGAAGAATGTTCCGGATAAATCCCCTGCCAAAATAAGTTTACCCGCAATGCTTGTCGTAGCATTTGGCGTTGTTTGTGCATCCACATAAGCTTTCACGGCGCGTTGACTTGGATAAAGCCCATCCCTTGCATTTGCACCACCTAGGTTAGTATCTGGCGATTTGTTTTGCAGCCTTTCGTAGGTGAAATTCAAATTCGTGATGACCCCATTCACCTCATTGGCTTGTGTGACCAATTGGTCTAAACGACGGTTTTGCACATCGTTCATGACATTGATGTCGGTGATCGATTGATTGATCACAGCTACCTGCGTGGAGGTTTGTAAATTGGTCGATTGGATGCCTTGAATATCCTGTTTGTTTTTGAGGATATCGGCTTTTATGGGGTCCAAATCTTTTCGAGAAACGACCTGAATATCATCGGTGAATTGAGATAATTTGGTTGGTGCTGAACGCACATTTTGGTAGTCAACACTTTCGGCATACAAGGCATAAGCTGAATAATTCAGCGTTTGCGTGCTGACCTGCGTAAATGTTTTACCTTGGTCAAAACTCACGTCCACTTTCAGTTTCTTAGGATTTGCATCCCAAACAATGGCATCAAACTTACTGTATTTTCCCGTTGTGCTCATGCTTTGGGTAGCACCTGAATTTCCGGTTCCGATGTTCAGGTTAACCAAGCCGTACGTGTCCGTTTTCGTGCATTGCACTTCTTGGTAATCCAATTGCCCAGTTTTGTCTTGTAAACTGAATTTAATGCATACGTCACTTGATCCATAAGGCAAGTTGGAAATCGTATTACCCGGAACATCCAAGGGATTCGGGTTGAGAATGACGGCTTGGTAATTTAAACTTTTGGTTTGTGCCAAACTGCTAAATGCGAGCAAAGACACCAATGCGATGCGTATATAGGTCAACATAGGAATGCTTATGGATTGATTTTAACGCCCAACGAAAAGCTTGTTGGGATAATGCGTAAATGATTCACCGGATAATCGGGTTCTTTCACGGAGCTTAGGTATTGGTATTTGACAAAGCCGCTCACAAACTTACTGAGGTGATGTACGAGTGAGATCGAATAACCCCCATAGATCCGAATCTTCGAAAATTGCGGTTGGTCGTCCAAAGGCATGTATTGGTTGGCGATATACTGATTCCCGTTCCACATTTTCGCCACGGAAACGATGCCTTTGATATCCACGGAAATGGCTTGATTGATGGGAATTTCGGGTCCTATTTCGCCGATAATTCCTAAGTGGTCTGCCTGGTAACTCAAGGCGATACCTTGGGTATTTCCGACGCTGTTGTATTGATTGTAGGTGAAACCAAAGGCGTATTTGATTGTGGGCACGTAGAGCGGATTGTCGTCTTTGTCGAACGCACCAAATAGCTTGGATACTTTCCACAACACGTTTTCACGTTTCAGTTGGACATGTAGGCCGGTTGCGGGTTTCAGGTAGTCGACGATGGCGCCGTTGAGATTTTGATACTGGTATTCGGTGGAGTTGCCGCCCACTTCGAACACGAGTTCTTGAGCGTTTGCTTGATTGAGCACGAGGCAAGCAAGCAAGAGAAATAGTATGCGCATGAATGTGTTATAACGTTTTACGAAGATACAAAAATCTGTGAGCTTCGTTTATACACCCGCGTTTTTTCCCGCGATGTATCCCGTTGTCCAGGCAGCTTGAAAATTGAAGCCTCCGGTGATGCCGTCGATGTCGGTCACTTCGCCCGCAAAAAACAAGCCAGAAACTAATTTACTTTGCATGGTTTTGACATCGATTTCATTCAAATCGATTCCACCTGCCGTCACAAATTCTTCTTTGAAAGTTGTTTTTCCTTGAACCTCGTAACGGTCGTTGATGAGCGTATTGATAAGTTTATTGGCATGTTTACCTGCCAAATCAATCCAGCGGGTTTCGGGCTTAATTTCGTTTTTCTCCAGGAGGTAAATCCAGAGCCGATTGGGAACAGGAAAGGGATTGTGGTTTTGAAGCATCTTGGCTCCATGGTTTTTTTGAATGCCCGTGAATGTTTGTCGGAGCGCTTCTTCCTTCGTCTCATCTAGCCAGTTGACCAGGATGGAACAGGTATATTGTTTCTCTTCCAATATTCGTGCTCCCCAGGCTGAGAGCTGGAGAATGGCGGGTCCACTCATGCCCCAGTGGGTTACAAGTAAGGGGCCGACGCCCAACAGTTTTTGGCCTTCGATGCGTACGCGTGCTTTTTCGACGACCACGCCCATCAAGGCTTTGATGGGTTCTTTCGGCATGTTGAACGTAAACAAGGAGGGTACGGGTGGGATGATGTGATGGCCAAAAGATTCGATGGCCGAAAACCAGGTGGATTTCGGTTGGCCCCCAACCGTGATGATCACTTTGTCTGCGCTATGCATGCCCTGATTACTTTCGATTTGGAAACCTTTATCGGATTTCCGGATGCTTTCCACGGAATGGCTGGTCTTTAATTCAATGCCCAATTGGCTTGCTTCCTGCAAGAAACAATCGATGATGCTTTGCGACTCGTTGGATAACGGAAATATGCAGTTGTCGGGGTATGTTTTCAGCGCAACACCTCTCGTTTCGAACCAGTTGACAGTATCTTGTGCGTTAAATGTATCAAAGGCTTTGCGTAGGAATTTCTCGCCGCGCGGGTAGTTCTCGGAAAGCAATCGGTTGTTGAAGGTCGCATTGGTCACGTTGCATCGGCCCCCTCCGGAAATTTTCACTTTGCCGAGGAATTTGCTCGTCTTTTCCAGGATGCAAACGTGGGCATCTGGGAAGTGCGTTTTGGCAGAAAGGGCGGCAAAGAAGCCTGCAGCTCCTCCGCCGATGATGGTGATTTTCAAGCGTACGATGGACTAATGAACTGCAAGATACGGAGAATGTTTATTCTACTGATTCAATTTGTCGACATATTAAATAGATGACTTTTTAATTCAGCCTTTTATTAATTATGCTCATAGCAAAATACAATACTGGTGATATGAGGAATTCTTGAAGTACAACTGTTATATCTCTTGTACTTTTATTAATTGGAAGGATAAATAAATCAAATAATCCAATTAAAATAAGAATGCTCAAGAGTCCGATATGAATAAAGTGCCACAAATTTTGCATCCACTTAATTTGAATGTTTCCGAGGAAGTAGGTTCCAACAAGGTATGTGCTACAAGTCGCCAGAAATTTAATAACGTGTCTTATTTTTCGTGGTATATGTTTAATTGCCTCGTTCTCAGAAAAATAGACATAAAATAAGGTATAGATTAGGATGATAATCACTAAGCCAATTATCCAATTAAGATTTTTATATTTATGCTGATTTTTCAATTTTTAGGTTCGTTTTTTTCATGTAAAAATGCCAGAGCCAAAGAATTGAGCTATATACGACCATTTTGAATAAATAATGGTGGGCAAAATCGAAATGTTTACTTGAATTCCATTGTAATAAGATTAATCCGATACAACGGAAAACATTTGTATAGTAGATGAAAATTGAACCGAAAAGTATGTATTTGACTTTTCGTGAAAGTGTTGTAGGCATCGAAATGATGAATCCAATAAATAAGGCAATTAATTCCAGTCCATTACATGCATCAGCAATATATAGGATTGCTTTTTTATTCGTAAATATTGTAATGCCATGACCAATTTCATTTACACCTTCTCTGACAATTTGTTTTTTTCTAGGTTTACTGGTAAAATGTCCATTTGGCCAGACCTGATTGAGTATTTGGATTGAACTTGTGGCAACGGAATTGGTCAATGGGCCGTTTAGAAGGCGAGTGCGTGTTTCAATGCCAATGAAGAAGCACTGAAATACAATAAATAGGATGAGACATCTAGTTAAAAATAGCCTGACGGCATAAGGCAAACTATTAATCAAGGCTAGAAATGAACTTTTGAAGATCATTTATCATTTTTATGAGAGTCTGCTATCTTTTTTACACCATAGGCTACACCTGAAGCCAATAGAATACTAATGCCACCATCAATAGGCACAGGCAAATTAACATCATCGGTTTCTGCAAAAGCAGAAAAGGTTAAAGTCGAGATTACACAAATTGTAAAAATGTATTTTTTCATTTTATTATTTTTTGAATATTTTTTTTGTAAAAACTTCCTGCTTGTCGGTAATAATTTTTAAAATATAATTGCCTGACTTTAAGTTTTCAATGTTTATGCTTGGTTCATGAAATTGTTGCATTGAAAAAGATGATTTTGATATTTCTTGTCCAACTGAATCATAGATGATGGCATCAATAACGTTATATGAATTATTTAAGTGAATATATATTCGATCAGAACTTGGGTTTGGACTGATTGATAGTGGTTCCGATGGGATATCTGCTGATTTCTCGAAAACTTCTAAATAAAATCGAGGTTCGTTTTGGTTAAAATTCCCACCTGTAAATTGGTAGAATTTATTGTTTTCGAGTTTAACTCGGTCTTTATTTAGCTGATCATAAAGGAAATAGTCCGCTTCGATTTGATTCTCTTCTTTCCAATGTAATGCAAATGGTTCAAGTTCGATGTTCAAATTCGATTTTAAGTAAATTGGAATCTTGAAGTTTTCGAAACCGAATGACCTAGTGTCTACGGCGATATCTGTATTTATTTGAGGAATCTTCGTGAAGATATCTAAGTTCGAATTATGCATTTTGCTTAAATCAAAACGATCATATTGATTTGATCCTCCATTTCTAAATATGAGCTTAAAATCATCAATTTTGATATCTTGATTTAAAATTGATAAGGTATTTATACTGACAGATTCGTCGGCAATTGTTTTGAAAGAAGTAATGTTGTTTGATTTGCTTCCGATAGGAGCAATAGAGAATGGGGTATACTCTGTTCCTTTGTTTGTAGTTTTGTCAGATTCTGTAATCGTAATGGTGCCGGAAACTGTTCCTGAACCTGGGGTCATTTGAACAAAAAAACATCCAAAGGGTGCAATTCTTTGTGCAGTTCCAGCCGAGCGAACACCTGATATGATTGTCATGTATTTCCCTTTGTGATTAAAATTGGATTGTCTCGTTTTTTGAGATCCAGCATCTACTGTATTTGTCGAAACATCCCAAACATAATATCCGTTTTGAACACCTGTATCAGAAATAGTGGATTTATAGGATAGGTCTAAATATGAGGCAAATGGATTTGCAATTAAAACCCATCCCAAGTTGGCGTCATTATTTGACACAGCGTTAAGTGGAATGGTCACTGTGCATTGGTTGATTGGGCCTGACGCACTAATTGTAAAAGCTGATGCGTTATTCATCAATGATATAATTCCTGAATTTTGACTCCATGTATCACTATTCCCAAGTTTAACCCAAGCAGGATCTCCGTTAGATGCATTAGGGTCGGGACTCACGAAAATAGAATTATAGCGATAAGTGTTCGTCACGGGTAAATTCGTAAATGAGGAAAGTAATTTGTTTTCAGCAAATGGGTGTCCAAGAAATCTAAAGGTAGTATTGCTAGCCACATCAATATATCGTTTCACAGTCACATTCCCTGATATATAGGTGCTGCAAGAGCCTGATTTAGCAAATACCGTTGCGGTTTGGGATGCGTCGCTGTTGAAAACTAAATTTCCATTGGTTGTTAATATTCCCGAGGTTGGGTAGTAGCCATTATTTAAGGTTAATGTACCAGAGGCAATATTGGCACCATTTGTGTTGTTTAATTCTAGATTATCAATGTAACCAGTTCCTGATATTTGAGAGGCAGACCCACTCCCTGTTAATGTTACTTTTCCTGAATTTCCAGAACCAGACAACGTACCATTGTGTTCTAAATCCCCATTAATAGTTAAGTTGTTCGTGGTTAAAGTAACTGTTGCGCCGGATAATATTTGTAAATTATGTATTTCTGAATTGCTCGACAATTGAGCTGAGTTGGGAGTACCGCTCGGGATTTTTGCATTATCACTTGAACTAGGATGGCCGCTATTATTAGGCGTCCAATTTGATGAAACGGACCAATCATTACTTGTTGACCCATTCCATATATATGCGTCTGCATCATCTAATATAGTTGCCATTCCAACTACTCCTGATGAATTTGCTAGCTGACTTGATCCTGTTCCTGAAAATGAATTAGTATATAAGAAAAAGGTCTCACTAGATTCTGGAGTAGAGTCATCTAAAATACTGGCTCTTAAGTATATGTTATTTGTTGTTTCAGAAACTGATATTGCTCCTGAGACATTGGAAAAACTAACGTTATCGGTAGAATATTGGAATGTCGTGCTGTAATCTGACCCTGAAGTGGCCGTTCCTGCAACCAAAGTAGGTGTAAATGATATTGAAGCACTGGATGTTCTGCTTAAATTAAAGTTAAGGGTAAATGTTACAGTTGTGCCTCCATTTTCATTGATTGCTGCAGGATCACTAATGCTTGCAACAATAGAGCCTGCCTGTGTTTGTGTTGTTTTTAAAGCTGCCAAAGCATCATATGGCCCTGAGCTATTGTATTGTGGGTTCTGTCCATTTACAAAATCGGCATTTGATTCATATGACGGTATAACAAGAGCAAAATATTTTTCTGGGCTTAGTGAATACGATCTGAAATATAAACCAATATTATTACCGCTACTAACGAACTTGCCTTCGATTATTCCGGTAATTGATATTTTACTTCCAGAATTGAAGTATTCGAGGGTTCCTTCAACATTATTTGAGATTTTTGATAATGAAAATGTGGAATTTTTAGATATAAACTTAAAATTATTTCCAGATAGGTTTGAAACAGTTTGTAATCTCGAAGAGGAAATGGAAGACGATTCCACTACTGTGTTAAAAACAACGATTTCATTAGATTGACCGAACAAGACGAGGCTAAAAAGCAGGTTTAAAGAGATACCTGAAAATAGTTTGTGAAACCATGGAGAATTAAACCTACCTATATATTGATTCGGATGTAACATGATTAATTTGTTATGGTTGAACAGGAAAATTTTACATTTCAACATTGGGAATAAAACAAAATAAATCAATTCCTATCCAGTCCGTGACTTTAATGTGTTATAACTAAAAATGTATTATTGTAAATGTTTCTAAAATTAGGGTTAATTTAAAGTCTTATATTTTGATTTTAAATTTGACCACATAAAGGGTATAATTTCCATGAATTAACTAAATCTTTATTGAAATTATGGAAGCTATTAAGTCTTAATATTTGATGCTTTGCAAATCATACATGCTTACTTAACTTAAGTTCATCAAAAAATTAGAGCTTAGTACACAATTCTAGGTCTGTGAAATACTAAAGTTGAATAGGCAAGTTTCAGGAGGGCTGAAGTGATATTTTAATTATACGTTGGCTGAAAACCTGCTTCGGTTTTTTGAATGCTTTCCACGGAATGGCTGGTCTTTAATTCGATGCCCAATTGAGTTGCTTCCTGCAAGAAACAGTCGATGATGCTTTGCGATTCGTTGGACATCGGAAATATACAGTTGTCGGGATATGTTTTCAGCGCAACACCTCTCGTTTCGAACCAGTTGACGGTATCTTGTGCGTTAAACGTTTCAAAGGCTTTTCGGAGGAATTTCTCGCCGCGCGGGTAGTTCTCGGAAAGCAATCGGTTGTTGAAGGTCGCATTGGTCACGTTGCATCGACCCCCTCCGGAAATTTTTGCCTTTCCCAGGAATTTGCTCGTCTTTTCCAGGATACAAACATGGGCATCTGGGAAGTGCGTTTTAGCAGAAAGGGTGGCAAAGAAGCTTGCTGCTCCTCCGATGATGGTGATTTTCAAGCGTACGATGTAAGGGATTGCACGATACGTTGCATTGATTGAATTATGCAATTTCGTTGTCGGAAACGATTGCTATCAACAACAAAGGCCCCTGTTTCAAACCAAGATAATTCCTACGTTATTAAATGCTGATCCTACCTAAATGGTAAAAGAAGGGTTAATTCTAGTCAATTAATGTCCTGAAGGGGCTTTTAACTTTTCTTTTGATTGATTTTATTGAGATAAAATTCATGCGATTTATGTTTTCGGCTAAAATTTTAATTACAAAGCTAATTTTTAACATGCAAAGTGAACCAGCTATGAACGTATTTGTATGAATCTCTATTAAAATTCATTTATTGTCTCTCAATCATATTAATTAATTGACGACCTTCCTTTTTTAATTTTTCTTCAAAAAACATAACAACATAATTACTTTTATCCATTGAATAAAAATGGGCCATCATTGCGTTTAATTTTTGTGGATCATTGCTAATAAGTGGAGGGTTGTTTTGTGGTAACAAGTTTGAATAATAATTACTCACATTACCTCCTGAATTAGCCATCAATACTTTCACATCGAAAATATCGGCATTCGATTTCGCATATTCGCGTAAATAATTCATTTCACCATCTTGGAATTTTTCGATGGCGCTGATTGAGTTTTCGTAATGCTGGATTGCTTGAATAATCGCTGGGTTGTGAATCAGACGGAGACCTCCCGCGTTTCGTAGGAGTTGGAATCCCGCATCCGTTCGCTCAAAAAGGTAACGGACATGTAGTCTGCGCCCATGGAAATAAAATGGTCCCGTATTCTTTTTATATGTTTCTGATTGATAAACCGTTGCAAACTGTTTACATATGTCTGCACGAATAGTTCGGTAATATAAATTAGAGTCTATCATTTGGATATCCATTTGAATATCCTTGACGATTAAATGAAGAAATTCTTGTTCTCGTTGCCGTTCAATAGAATGTTCACGGTAATTTTCGACAAAAAATCCAAGCGTCACAGCTAAAAATAACATGAGGAATTCGCCTAGGTATTCTTTCCAATTTTTAGGTGAATGATGCGGGTGATGTACTTCCATAAGTTTTTATTGATTGGGAATTTTGACCGAATAAGTTGAATGATTCATGTAAATTAGATCTATTCCTAGTTGATTATTTTCTAGCTTGAGAAGGAATTGTCCATTTTTTTGAAATATTTGTCTAATTTTCATTAATAATGAGGTTTTTACGGGTTTCTCATGCTCGACTATTCGTGTAATTATGTTTGATATTGTCCCATACTTGTCTTTTTTAACCAGCGGAATCGGCCTGTTTTTTATTTTTTACTTGTTGGTTCGTTTTGGACAAATTAAGAAAGTATATGGCTTAGTATTTATCATTTTTGCCTTGGTCTTTTTGGAATTTTATATTTATGCCTTGACTTCTAAGCATATATATAAAATGCTTTTTATGTTGAGGACCCCCAATATTCTACGTGCTTTTTTGCCGATTTCGCTGTTTTTTTACGTGCAAAGTATGTTGTGTCCGAATCGCCCTATTCGAAGCATACAATATTTGCATGGGGTCTTTCCTGTAGGGGTATTGATCGGGATTATGCCTGACTTGTTTTTAACACCATCTGCGAAGGTTGCTATTTTAGATGCGTATTATGCCTACAATAATTCTTTTATCAGTACTCCATCAGGCTGGATTCCAGCGGGATTTGTACAACCTGTTTCGATTATGGTTGGGATTATTTATTGTGCTTGGTCGCTTGGTTTGGTTTTTCAAGCAAAAAAGAATTTTGGGGAGCGATTTTCGTATGTTAACCGACAAACGTTGATTTGGCTGAATTTATTGAGCGGTGTCTTGTTGGTCTATTTTCTTCTACAGCTATATCAATATGTTAATTTGTTTTTAAATAATAGCTTTGATCCGCCATCTCAATTTATTAAGTGTATTGTTGGAATTGGTTTATTCGCATATTTTATTTCGACGCCGAATGTGCTCGAAAATATGGATGGATGCATTTTGCCAAAAATTGATTCGCCAGTTTTGCGAGTACAAGTTTTACCAGCATTATTAGCTGACTTTTCACTAGATGAATCTGCGATTCAATTTGATGATATGATAAAATTGCAAAAAGAGTATTTGAATCCTGAATGTGATTTGTCGGGTCTTGCAAAATCATTGGATTTGACAGGTCCGAAATTATCTAAAACCATCAAATCATATTATGGATTAACCTTTGCTGAATTTATCAATCGATTGCGTATTCAGAATTTTTTGGATCAAAGGTCAAATTTTAATCAGTTTACGATGGAGACTTATATTTATCAGAGTGGATTCTCGAACCGATCGACCTTTTATTCTGCATTTAAGAAATATATTGGAGTGAATCCAAGTTTTTATTTAAAGGAAATGAACGAAGTGGGCTGAACCCACTTCGTTCATTTCTCTATTATTCGTTCCATGTACCCATCGAATATTGTAAGAGTGCATTTTGTGTCATATTGCGTAATCCATCCATCTTTTTAAGTAATTGTTCTACATTTAGATTCATGCGTTTTTTTGCGGAATCGATGGTTGTCGTAATCGGAGCGTCGACATGCGCAAGATCTTTGTAGAATGTGAAGGCTGTGAATTGCCCTTTGGAATCATCTGCAACAGGTGCTACGGTTTGCCAAAAATTCCATTCTTGAATTTCTCCGGCATTCACACGATCTTGGTGGATGTTTTTCATTTGCTTTTCAAATTCTACGTAATTTAAAAAGTTAGGAATGCTGGTTTTAAAAACCTCCATGGAAACCACAGAATTAAGGTCATTGGAACTTGGTGTTCCATCCACGAATTTGACAATATTGTTATACAAGATTGATTGTACTTTCGCTGTTTCTTCGCTGATATTCGCAAAACTTAAATCCTTTGCTACAAGTGCGGCATATTTATCCATGGGGTATTGGCCAATCGTGTTTAAATCGGACGAAAAATTCACAGAAATGTAATCAAAGTCGATACTAGGTGATTTGTATCCGTTTAAAATGGTATACACGGACCAGCCTGAAATAAGGCCAGCATCTCTGCGTATTTTGTGAATGGTTTTCCATTTTTTTTCAATGGCGATAGCTTCTTCAATCGTGTGACCAGGTTTCAATTTGTGGAACGCCACATGCGCATACAAAGGTTTGTTTTGTGCCTGTACTTGCGATGCTATACATGTTAATAGCGTCATGAGGAGAAATGTGATTTTTTTCATGAGTTGTGGGGTTAAGTGTTAAATTTTGATTGCCCAATTTTCAGAAAAGTGCTAAAATCTAGAAATTATATCGCTTGATAATTGTCCAAAATTTCATCGAATTTGTCTAAAATGTTCCTTATTCTCTTTTGGGAACATGTTATTGGATTGATTATCCTGTGTATCTCCTCCCAACTTCTTAAGTTTCCAATTCAACCATATAAATAAATACTAATGAAAAAAATTATCATGATTTTGGCTGTTTCGACAGCGTTATTTTCCTGTGGTCAAAAACAAGAAGGTGTTGATTCAGCTGTAGATGCTAGCAAAGATTCACTTGGAGGCACAATGACAAGTACGGATGAAAAAACCCAGGTCATTCAAAAGCAGATCGAGGCTTATGCTGCGCAAGATACAAGCTACAATGCTGATGCATATGCTGACAATATTCGAGTTTATTACCCAAGTGATACTACTGCGGATATCACGGATAAGAAGGCGTTTTTGGCTGATTTCAAAGGTCAATATAAAAACTGGAAAGAGGTTAAATTCGACCGTGTTCGCGTAGTAACATTGAAATTAAATAATGGAGAAACATGGACAAATATTTGGGCAGTGATGTTAGCAAAAGGGGCATTTACAGGAAAGGATATATTGATTCCATTACACCGAGCGATGCTTTGGCAAGGAGATAAAATCGTCAGTGATATCCACTTGTATGATACAAAATTGATTATGGATGAGTTAGCCGCGAGAGCAGCTGCAGAAAAGAAATAAATTAAGGTTTAGGTATAAAAGGGAGGGCATAGGTTCTCCCTTTTATTGTTTTTGGACAAGTATATTTGAATTCAAGACAAAGTTCAGGTGGCTACATGGCTGTAAATCATTCGGAATGTTGAAAATTGTTTCATTGTTTAACTTTAAATTAAAAGCACATGAAACGAGTTAGTATCTTCGTATTTTCGATTTTAATGGCATTTCAATTAGCCGCACAATCGACGGAAAAAACCTATTTTTTGCTGAACGAAAGTAGAGTAGTAGACACCGACATCTACAAGAAAAATTATCCAGCAATTCGAAATTGGTGGATGGAAGCCACCAAAGGAATCTCCTATAATTTTGCTGCGCATACTTCTGAGTCGGGAAGAACTTATGGAATGGTTTTTGTGAAAGGCGATGAGAATTTAGGTAAATACATAGGTCAGCGTGTCGTATTATCTGATAAAATTTCCATTGCCTTGAAATCTGTGACGGAAGAAAACACTGCTAATCGTTCTCAGGCTATCCAGCGTTCTATTTGGCAACAATCTACCAATACCTCGGTTATGGTACCGGATTTCAAAGTAGAGAATTATGATTTTCGGAAGATCATACTCTTCACGGTTCCTTTCGATAAGATGGCTGAATATGAGAAATTAATTGAGCAAGCAAATGCGGAGGATAAGGCCATCGGTATTTCATATAACTACATTATCTACAAAGCTATTGATGGCTATCCAAACAATACCTACATGATGATTCTTCCAGATAAATCTCGTTTGGATTACTATACACATCAAGAAGAACGTAATGCAAAAAGAAAGGGGAATGCTAAGCTGGCAGCCATCAATAAAAAAGCGAGCCAATTACGTACAACTATTCGAATGGATCATTTAAGTCGTGTGGGCATCAATTAGTTCCGGAATTCATTCGTGACGGATTCTTCTTATTTTTCATTATTTCAATTTTGAAATCCTAACTCTTATGAAAAGTGAACGATTATCGTAAGGGCTTTACGATCAATTGTGAATACAATTGCGGCTGATAAGAAATA
>JACCDX010375483.1_pt1 | contig 51696 bp, 46 predicted proteins | sample 7449681 | NCBI WGS metagenome assembly JACCDX01 (sample SAMN15323450, study PRJNA562643) | freshwater metagenome | isolation source: river surface water | place: USA:Blue River Watershed | collected 2017-08-18
GATTCGCCTCATTTCAAAAAACAAAAAATTATGCCAAGAAGTGTCAATCACGTAGCCTCAAGAGCTAGAAGAAAGAAAATCCTTAAGTTAGCGAAAGGATTTTACGGTCGCGGAAAAAACGTTTGGACTGTAGCAAAAAACAAAGTAGAGAAAGGTTTGCAATATGCATACCGCGATCGTAAAGTTAAGAAAAGAGATTTTCGTGGACTTTGGATTCAACGTATCAATGCAGCTGCTCGCCAAGAAGGTATGTCTTATTCAGCTTTCATGGGTAAATATAATAAGTCTGGTATGGCTTTAAACCGTAAGGTATTAGCTGATTTAGCAATGAATCACCCAGAAGCTTTCAAAGCGGTTATCAAAAAACTTGCTTAGTTAGTAAATGAAAGTCCCGATTTATTCGGGACTTTTTTTTTATCCCCTATCTTTGTTATCAATTCGTATAACATTGAAAAAGCCTATTTACTTCGATTATGCTTCTACCACTCCGGTACATCCGGATGTGTTGAATGCAATGATGCCTTATTTTTCGGAAGAATTCGGGAATGCGGGTTCTAGTCAACATTATTATGGTTGGGCTGCCGATGAGGCTGTTGAATCAGCTCGTAAGAAAATAGCTGCGTATTTTGGTGTTCATGCTCGCCAACTCATTTTTACGTCAGGCGCTTCAGAATCTAATAATTTAGCCATTCAGGGTTATCTAACTAATAAACAGCCAGGACACTTAATTACATCTGTTATTGAGCATAAGGCTGTACTTCAAATTTTTCAACAGTTGGAAGCTCATGGTTGGGCTGTTACCTATCTGCAACCAAACGAATCTGGTCATATTGAAGTTTCGTCAGTTAAGAAGGCCATTCGAACTGATACGGTTTTGATTTCGTTGATGATGGTCAATAATGAAACGGGCCAAGTGACAGATTTTCTAGCCATCACTAAACTTTGTAGAGAAGTTGGTATATGTTTTCATTCCGACGCGACACAAGCACTTGGTAAGATTGACTTAGCGGGTGTTTCATTATTACCTGATATGATTAGTTTCTCGGGCCACAAAATTTACGGACCCAAGGGTATTGGCGGATTATTACTTAATTCATCGGCAAATTTAAGTCCGCTAATGTTCGGTGGTGGACAAGAACGAGGAATGCGTCCAGGAACTGTGGCGGTCCAACAGGTTGTTGGGCTATCTGCATGTTTTGATTTAATGATAGAATTAACGGGTTCAATATCTCGGATTCAAATTTACAAGGACAAATTACTTGATAATTTACGTTCGGATTATGTGCTTAATTCTACTAACCAGTCGGTTGCCCATATTATTAGCCTTTCAATCCCTAACATGGATTGGGAAGAATTGTATCGAAAAATCCCTTTAATTGCCGTATCCAATGGTTCCGCATGCAATGCTAAATCCCAATTGCCTTCTCATGTTATGAAAGCTCTAGGACACACGGATTCGTTGGCTTTAGCCACCATTCGGATTTCTTTGAGTTATTTAACGCAGGAATCTGATATTGATTTTTTAATTGATTACCTGAACAGTCAATTGTCCCATAGATGAAAGAATTATTAGTCATTCTGGCGAAGCTGGAAATATTGCTGAAAAGTGGAGATTCCATTGCTTTAGCAACGGTGGTACACGTGGATGGTTCTGCTTATCGTAGACCTGGAGCTCGCATGTTAATAGATTCACAGGGTAATTGGTGGGGAGGAATTAGTGGTGGATGTTTGGAAGGAGATTTGTTGAAGAAGGCTCAATTAGCCATGTTTCAGCAATCCATCAAACGAATCACTTACGATACGCGTGAAGATGATCCTTTCCAACTTGGCGTGGGATTGGGTTGCAAGGGACTTATTGAAATTGTCATTGATCCAATTCGAGAAAATATTGCATTAGTAAAAGCGTTGCTCGAGAATCAAATTAAATCAGGATTACCTGGATTTATTCGATCTCAGTGGAAGAATAATGCATTGACAATCGATTCTAGTGAATTTGGTCCAGCGGGTTGGGATGAAGGACTTCTGCAATTTACAGAGTATTTGCCAGCGAGAACACGGATATGGGTTATTGGAAATCAATTTGATGCAGGCAGTTTAATCGAATTGTGTTTGAATTTGGCCTGGGAGGTGCATTGGGTTGGTAATACAGCAAAAATGAGAAAAGATCTTCAAGATCGCGTGCATGCGTATTATGATTGGGAGGCTGTTGCGGGATTAAAATCAAGTGATTGTCTTGTCTTCATGACACATGATTTTGATCGAGATGTTCAATTCATTAATCAATACGTTCGAGATTGTTCATTTCAATACATAGGAATATTAGGCCCGAGCAAACGATTCGAACAATTGGAAAAACAATTAAGCTGTCAACTTGTTTCTGATATATCGAGTCCGGTCGGTTTGGATATTGGTGCGGAAGGACCTGAACAAATAGCAATTGCTGTGGTAGCCGAGATTTTGGCTGTTCAAAATAAGCGGGATGGTCAGCGATTAAAATATAGATTAACAACAATTCATTAAGATGAGCCAAATTAATAGCCTAAGACAACAAATTAAACCTTATCAACAAGCCCTATACGAGCATCCAATTAATTCATTTATTAAATCACAAGCTGATTTGGCTGTATTCATGCAGCATCATGTTTTTGCTGTTTGGGATTTTATGTCGCTTGTTAAAAAGCTCCAAGCTGAATTTACATGTGTTTCACAGCCTTGGGTTCCCAAGGGATCCGCTGAAGTACGATTCTTAATAAATGAGATTGTATTAGGTGAGGAATCGGATGTGGACCAACACGGAGTTATCATTAGTCACTTTGAATTGTATTTGCGGGCCATGAATGAACTTTCGATTGAGGCCTCTCCTATTTTAAATCAGTTATTACAAGCAAGGTCAATCGATGAGATACTACAAAAAATAGCTGACGCTTCTTTGGATCCATCAATCAAAGATTTTTTACGTTTTACATTTGAGTCCATTGCAAATCGCCCCATCGAAGAAATCGCTGCCATATTTACGTTTGGCCGGGAAGATTTGATTCCAGGAATGTTCCAATTGATTGTGGATCAGTTAAAGCAAGATTCACCTGAGCAAGTTGAAACATTGGTTTATTACCTGGAAAGACACATTGAGGTGGATGGCGATCATCATAGTCAATTGGCTTACCGGATGATGGAGGAATTATGTGGAAACGATGCTGATAAATGGCAAGGTGCTACCAATGCTGCCATTGAATCCTTACAAGTTCGGAAAGTTTTGTGGGACGGGATTGTTAAGAGCCAAGAGTTAAGAACTAAGAGTTAAGAACTAAGAGTTAAGAACTAAGAGTTAAGAACTAAGAGTTAAGAACTAAGAGTTAAGAACTAAGAGTTAAGAACTAAGAGTTAAGAGCCGAGAGGTAATAATTTATTGATATGACAAAAAAAGCCCGACCTAAACAGGTCGGGCTTTTAATTTTATGAGGTAATTATTTTACTTCTTCGAATGAGACATCTTCTGCCCCACCATCTGAAGCTGAATCTGTTGGTTGTGCACCTTCACCACCTTCTGTTGCGCCTGCAGCGTACATTTCTTGTGAAGCAGCTGTCCAAGCCGTATTCAATTTTTCAAGACCTGTGTCGATCGCCGCTAAATCTTGTGAAGCGTGTGCAGCTTTCAATTCAGTTAATGCTTCTTCGATAGCCGTTTTGTTACCTTCTGATAATTTCTCGCCATATTCTTTCAATTGCTTGTCAGATTGGAAAATTAAAGCATCCGCTTGATTGATTTTCTCTACACGCTCTTTTTCTAATTTATCAGAAGCTTCATTTGCTTTCGCTTCATTACGCATTTTCTCGATATCCTCATCAGTCAAGCCGCTTGAAGCTTCGATGCGAATTTTTTGCTCTTTGCCCGTGCCTTTATCTTTTGCCGAAACGTTCAAGATACCATTGGCATCAATGTCAAATGTAACTTCAATTTGAGGTACACCACGTTGTGCTGGTGGCAATCCATCTAAGTGGAAACGACCTAATGAACGGTTATCTTTCGCCATGGGACGCTCACCTTGTAGCACATTAAGTTCTACAGATGGTTGGTTATCAGCAGCTGTCGAGAATGTTTCTGACTTTTTCGTAGGAATCGTAGTATTCGCCTCAATCAATTTGGTGAATACACCACCCATCGTTTCAATACCTAAGGATAATGGAGTCACGTCTAACAATAGAACGTCCTTCACCTCTCCTGTAAGTACACCACCTTGAATTGCAGCACCAATCGCAACAACCTCATCTGGGTTAACCCCTTTTGAAGGCTTCTTACCAAAGAATTTCTCTACTTCCTCTTGGATACGTGGAATACGTGTTGATCCACCTACTAAGATTACTTCATCAATATCTGCATTTGTGTAACCGGCGTTTTTCATCGCACGTTTACAAGGCTCCAAAGTACGTTGAATAAGGCTGTCAGCCAATTGCTCGAACTTAGCACGTGATAATGAACGAACTAAGTGTTTTGGAATTCCGTCAACTGGCATAATGTATGGCAAGTTGATTTCTGTAGATGCTCCAGAACTCAATTCAATTTTTGCTTTCTCTGCTGCTTCTTTCAAACGTTGTAAAGCCATTGGATCTTTACGCAAATCGATATTTTCATCCGCAATAAATTCCTCAGCTAACCAGTTGATGATTACTTGGTCAAAGTCATCTCCACCTAAGTGCGTATCACCGTCAGTAGATTTTACTTCAAATACGCCATCGCCTAATTCAAGTACCGATACGTCAAACGTACCACCACCTAAATCGAATACGGCAATTTTCATATCCTTACCACCCTTGTCCACACCATAGGCTAATGCTGCTGCTGTAGGTTCATTGATGATACGCTTAACTTCTAAGCCTGCAATTTGACCAGCTTCTTTTGTTGCTTGACGTTCCGCATCATTAAAATAAGCAGGAACCGTGATAACAGCTTCGGTAACTGTTTGACCGATATAATCTTCAGCCGTTTGCTTCATTTTAGTTAAAATCTGCGCTGAGATTTCTTGAGGCGTATATAAACGATCACCGATGCGAACTCGTGGTGTATCGTTATTTCCTTGTTCTACTTGATAAGATATAGTCTTTAATTCTGAACTTACTTCAGAAAACTTTTTCCCCATAAAACGCTTTACAGATGAAATCGTATTTTGAGGATTAGTAATGGCTTGTCTTTTGGCAGGATCCCCCACTTTACGCTCGCCATTTTCCAAAAATGCAACAATGGATGGAGTCGTTCTTCTACCTTCTGAGTTCGCGATAACCACTGCCTCATTTCCTTCCATAACCGCCACACATGAGTTGGTGGTACCTAAGTCAATTCCAATAATTTTTCCCATGATATTTTTAATTATTTTTTCTCCCTTTTATACAAGGATAATGCCATAGGGTTGTCATCTGACAGTTTATGACATATTGTCACGATTAAATATAATTCGATTAATTTCGTCAGTAAATAGGGCTTTGATGTATCTTTACGAATCTAAAAGCGAACAAAATGTCAACAGCAACTGATTTTACTTGGGTAGAGGGTTCAGAGCCACATCGTCAACGTACGCGCGAAATCATTAAGAAACATCCAGAGGTAAAAAAGTTAATTGGGAAGAATCCAATGACTTTTTTATGGATTATCGTTTGCGTAAGTATGCAAATAGCTATTGCCTATTATTTAAAGGATGCTTCTTGGGCTTGGATTGTTGGGGCCGCTTGGTTGGTTGGCGCTTTTCCCACACATACCTTATTTGTCTGTATTCATGAATCCGCTCACAATTTGATTTTCAAAAAGAATTGGATGAACGTTGCGGCTGGTATCATCGCTAATTTTCCTTCTTTGGCCCCTACAGCCATATCTTTTAAAAATTACCACTTGAAGCATCATGCTTTTCAAGGTGTACATGAATTAGATGCCGATTTGCCTGATTATTGGGAAGCAAAATTGATTAATAACTATTTTATTGGTAAAGTACTTTGGTTGATGCTTTATCCTTTTTTTCAAGGTTTCCGTACGATTCGTTGTATCGAGTTAGCTGTTTTTGATCGTGGTGTCATTATGAATATCATCGCGCAATTAGCGTTTGATTTTGCCATTGTCTATTTCTGGGGCTGGCCGGCATTGGCCTATCTTGGCCTAAGTTTTTTATTCTCGGTGGGTTTACATCCGCTGGGAGCTCGTTGGATTCAAGAGCACTATTTAGTATTAGATAAGAATCAAGAAACGTATAGTTATTACGGCCCATTAAATGGCGTCAATATGAATGTAGGTTATCACAATGAACACCATGATATGCCCTCTGTTCCTTGGAATAATTTACCCAAATTGAAATCGGCAGCTCCTGAGTTTTACGAAAACTTGAAGTATCATACCTCATTTGTGAAGCTTCTGTTTACTTTTATCTTCTCGCAAGAAATTGGACTATATTCCCGCATCGCACGTAAGGAACGAGCTGGGGTTCCCTTAAACGACCGGTCTACGCCCGATATCGATATGGTATAAAAAGAAAGGTCAGCTGTTAGGCTGACCTTTCTTTTTTAGATAGCTTGTTGGCTATTCGCCGCAATGGTATACGGGATCCCTTTTACTTTAAGCGTTATCGGTGTCCCTGATAGATTCGCTATTTCAATTCCTTGTTTATGAATTTTGATAGCCAATTGATTCGCGCGGAAGTTAATTTTGAATGCATATTCGTCCCATTGTTTGGGTAGGAAGGGTTCGAAGTTCAATTGATGGTCTTGAATGGTCATTCCTCCAAATCCCTTAACAATCGACATCCAAGTACCTGCCATACTTGTTATGTGGCAGCCATCTTCTGTATCATTGTTATAATCATCCAAATCCAATCGCGCTGCGCGTGTATAGAATTCATAGGACTTATCTTCTTTCCCTAATTTGGCAGCTAATATATTATGAACGCAAGGACTCAATGAAGATTCATGAACCGTTAATGGCTCATAAAAGTCATAATTCCGTTCGATTTCCTCTTTTGTAAAGTCACTTTCGAAGAAATACATACCTTGTAAGACGTCCGCTTGTTTGATATAGCATGAACGCAAAATGCGATCCCATGACCAATTTTGGTTGATAGGTCGCTGACCTGCTGGAATGGAATCTACAGGTGCTATCACTTTGTCTAAAAATCCATCTTGCTGCAAGTAAATGCCACGTTTCTCATCACGCGGGTAATACATGTTTTGAATGATGTGATTGAATTGCTCAATTTCAGTCGACGCAAATTTTGTCTTTTCTAATTTTGCTTTCGCTTCTGCTGGATAATTTGCTTGAATCTCATTTAAGACTTCAAGTGTATATTTCAAACACCAAACGGCAAAGTAATTGGTGTAGAAATTATTATTTACATTGTTTTCGTACTCATTTGGGCCAGTTACGCCGAGCATAACATACTTTTGTAGGTTTTCCGACCAGTTGACACGTTGTGCCCAGAAACGCGAAATACCAATTAATACTTCCCAACCATAATCAACAAGGTGTTTACGGTCATTCGTATAGTCCACATAATCTTTGATGGCATAAGCAATTGCTCCATTGCGGTGGATTTCTTCAAAAGTAATTTCCCATTCATTGTGGCACTCCTCTCCGTTCATGGTTACCATCGGATATAATGCAGCACCTTGGTTAAAACCTAATTTCCCAGCATTTTCAATAGCTCGGTCGAGTTGTTTCCAACGGTAAATCAATAGATTTTTTGAAACCTCTTGTGGCGCCGTTGACAAATAGAAAGGGATGCAATAGGCTTCTGTATCCCAATAGGTAGAACCGCCGTATTTCTCTCCTGTAAAGCCTTTTGGACCAATGTTTAATCTATCGTCTGCGCCCGTATAGGTTTGATTTAATTGAAATATATTGAAACGAATACCCTGTTGGGCCGAAACATCTCCTTTAATAATAATATCATTGATCGCCCACTTGGAAGCCCATGCGCTGGCTTGTTCTGCTAGCATTTGATCAAATCCTTTTTGGCTAATTTTACTTAAGTAATTTTGAGCACGTGTTAGTAATTCCTGTGTTGGATGATTCTCAGAACTCAAATTTACAGCGTACTTAAAGATTGTAAGCGTATCTCCTTCGTTTACAGCAATTTGATAATTCAATTCGCTGTATTTTTCGCGCATTTTTGATTGACTCTCAGCCTGATAAGCTTGTCCATTAACGTGTATTTGAACTTGTTGGCCTGTAAGCACCTCAAATCCCGTCTTCTTCGTTTTTGACCAAACATAAGATGTATGTCCAGAAGCACCTACTTGAACCTCATCCCAAAACTTTTCATCGTAATTGGAATCTTTGTTTTTTATATCGCCATCGATGAAGGCTTTCACTTGAATCGAACCTGAAAAGTTTAAGGCTTTAATGCTATATGAAATAGCCCCAGATTCATCATCTGCCATGCTATTCAGACGAATAGATTTGATTTCAAGGGTTTTACCTGATTTTAAGGCGATTGTACATGTACGAAGAATGTAACCATCCTTCATATTTAATTCCCGATAAAATGCAGAAATAGTACTTTGGTGAAGGTCTACAATTTCATCTCCAATTTTAATCTCTAGTCCATTCCAATTCGCTGCATTTAATACTTTGGCAAAATACTCTGGATATCCATTTTTCCACCAACCTACTCGTGTTTTATCTGGATAATAAACGCCAGCAACATAATTTCCTTGTAACGTTTTTCCTGTGTATGTTTCTTCAAATGAGCCTCTTTGCCCCATGCGGCCATTTCCTAAAGAAAATATGGACTCAGTGATTTCATTAAATTCAGGATGGAATTGATCTTCGATGATCTTCCATTCGTCTAATTTTAAGTATTGTTTCATGGGGCTTTTAGGTAATTAATTGAATCAATTACAAAAATAGAATTTTGTCTCTTTTTGTAAATTCTGTGCTACGCTGTTTCTTAAAATTGTAATAATTCAGCTGCATTTACTCCTATGAAATTTGGAATGATTTTATCTGCCAAAAATAAGGTTGAAGCATCTCCTATTCCGATAGCTTTCATTTGACCTGCTTTCGCAGCCTCTACCCCTGCTTGCGCATCCTCAAATACGATACACGATTCAGGTGCTAAGCCTAATCCTTCAGCTCCTTTTAAGAAGACTTCTGGGTCGGGTTTGCTTTTGCTAACTTTATTTCCATCGATGATTAAATCAAACCAAGAAATTAACTTCGTTTTTTCTAAGATGATTTCAGCATTTTTACTGGCAGAACCTAAAGCAATTTTATAGCCTAAGGACTTTATCTGTTCTAAAAATTCTAAAACACCTGGTAAAATCTCACTTGGATTCATGTTGGAGATTAATCGTAAATAATCTTCGTTTTTCTCAATTAGCCAAGCTGCTTTTTCTTCTTGGGTGGCAGTATAATTTGCCCAATCTAAAATCTTATTTAGTGATTCAACGCGTGAAACCCCTTTTAGTTGTTCGTTTTGTTCCTCTGTTAATTCATAGCCAAATTGTTTTCCCAAGTTTTTCCATGCTTGAAAGTGATAAATCGCTGTATCAACGAGAACTCCGTCTAGATCAAAGAGGCATGCCTTGTACATCATTTGTTTTAAAATTTAGCTTTTTCTGTATAAATTGAAGTATCAAAATTATTACATTTACAGCTGCCAAGAAAGCCTTTTTTGCTGTGCTATGGTGTTTATTTTAATATATGCGCAAATTATCTTCTATTCTTATTTCTGTTCTAACGCTGCTTTGTGTTACAACGACTTTGTACTCCCAATCGCCTATGTCTGTTAAAGCCACTTCAGAAAAATTTGTTGTTTATCAAATGATGTTTCACCTGTGGGGGAACAAACAAACGGAGTTGGTTCGTAATGGATCATATCAAACCAACGGGGTTACAAAATTCAAAGATGTTTCCGATGTTGCTTTGAAAGCGCTTAAAAATAAAGGAATCACCCACGTATATGCAACGGGATTAATTGAGCATGCAACGATGGAGAATTTCGCCGCATTTGGTTCTCCTATCGATCATCCATCCGTTGTGAAAGGTCGGGCGGGTTCACCTTTTGCGATTAAAGATTATTATGATGTTAATCCATTTCTGGCGGATGAACCAGCGAAACGCATGGAAGAATTCAAAGCGATGTTGAAACGATTCCACGCGAATGACTTAAAACTCGTTATCGATTTTGTACCTAATCATTTGGCTCGTCAATATTCATCTGATCAAAAGCCACAAGGAGTGATCGATTTTGGTGTCAATGATAATAAACACGTTGCGTTTGATGTCAATAATAACTTTTATTATTTGCCAGGAACTCAATTTTCCGTACCAGAGGGAGTTCATCCTCCTGTTCCGGTAAATATTCCATACATCGAAATACCTGCCAAAGTAAGTGGTAACAATGTTTTTTCACCACAACCTTCCATCAATGATTGGTTTGAAACAGTGAAGTTGAATTACGGCGTCGACTACCAAAATGGAAATCAAAATCATTTTGACCCCATTCCCAATACTTGGCTGAAAATGCATGAAGTTCTCTCTTATTGGACTGACTTAGGAGTTGATGGATTTCGTTGTGATATGGCTGAAATGGTACCCGTAGAGTTTTGGACTTATGCGATTGGTAAAATCAAACAGCAGAATCCTACAATTATCTTCATTGCAGAGATTTACCAACCTGATCGTTATCGGGACTATATTTTCAAGGGTGGTTTTGACTATCTATATGATAAAGTAGGTTTGTATGACGGTGTACGCCGATTAATGCAACAAAAACCGGAAGCAACTTGTGCCGATATTACACGTGTTTGGCAGCATGAATCAGGTGATTTTGCGAATCATATGTTACGTTTTCTAGAGAACCATGATGAACATCGCTTGAATACGCCTGCATTTGCGGCAAATAATTTTTGGTCCACAATACCGGGAATGGTTGTTACAGCGTGTTTGCATGACGGTCCTTTGATGATTTACATGGGGCAGGAATTTGGTGAAAAAGCGAATGAAATTGAAGGTTATAACGAAGCGGATGATCGTAGTTCGATGTTTGATTTTTGGCGTGTGGAAACACACCAACGCTGGATGAATGGAGGAAAATTTGATGGTGGCCAATTGACTGGTGATGAAATACTTGTCGATGCATTTTATCAGGATTTATTTAAACGAATTTCTACTACGGAAGCAATTTTGAAAGGTGCATTTTTTGATTTACAATATGCGCAATTGGACAGCTATCCAAGTAAAAAGGTATATGCATTTTTACGCTATACGGGAAAAGATCGGCTGTTGATTATAGCTAATTTTGATGCCCATCAGATGCAAACTTTTGATATCCAATTGCCTCAACTCGCTAAAGATATGATGGGGATTAAAGATGTTAAATTACAATTGCAACATGCTTATATTCCGCCTCATACATCGGAAAAGGCTCAAGTAAAAGGAAATACGATATCTATTCCTGCCAATAGTGCTTTATTTATTAAACTCTAAACCATGAAAAGTTTTACAAAACCTAAATTATCCATTTCTCAAATTATCAACATGAGTGTTGGATTCCTAGGAATTCAATTTGGCTTTGCTTTACAGAATGGAAATGCATCTCGTATTCTTCAAAGCTTTGGGGCTGATGTAGAACAATTGTCTTGGTTCTGGTTGGCCGCACCCTTAACAGGTATGATCATTCAACCCATTATTGGTTTTTATTCGGATCGTACTTGGAATTTTTTAGGCCGCAGGAAACCTTTCTTTTTAACAGGTGCAATTTTAGCTGCCTCTGCTCTATTCTTTTTTCCCCATGCGGGAGCATTAGCAGGATTCTTGCCTCCTATGATTGTAGGTGCTGGAATTTTGATGTTGATGGATGCTTCTTTCAACGTTTCTATGGAGCCTTTTCGAGCATTGGTGGCCGATAATTTGCCTGATGAGCAGAGTACTTTAGGTTTCTCCGTTCAGACGTTTTTAATTGGAATCGGAGCTGTTGTCGGGTCATGGTTACCCTATATTTTTGGGGAATGGGCAGGAATCGCAAAAGATGCAGCTCCAGGTCAAATTCCAGACAATGTGGTATATTCATTTTATGTGGGAGGAACGGTATTCTTAATTGCGATTCTATGGACCATTTTAACAACGAAGGAATACTCTCCTACTGAAAGGGAGTCGATGGGGTTCCAAGAAGAGGGGAAAGATGATACGTTGATTTCCGTATTTCGTTACATCAAAGAAATGCCAAATACGATGCGCCAATTGGGTTTGGTGCAATTTTTCTCCTGGTTTGGCCTTTTCTCGATGTGGGTATTTTCAACGCCTGCTATTGCGCATCATGTGTATGGTGTGGCATCCGATGACCATAGTTCAACGACCTTTCAAGATGCGGCCAATTGGGTGGGTATCATTTTCGGTGTTTACAGTGGTGTTTCGGCTATATATGCGGCCTTTTTGCCTCAAATCGCTCGAAGAATTGGGAATAAGGCAACGCATGCTGTTTCGCTCGTTGCTGGTGGATTGGGTTTAATCTCGATTTATTTTATTTCAGATCCAACGATGTTGATTTTTAGTATGGTTGGCGTTGGCATGGCCTGGGCAAGTATTTTAGCGATGCCTTATGCGATTCTTGCAGGTTCCATTCCATTGGCTAAAATGGGTGTTTATATGGGGATTTTTAATTTCTTCATCACTATCCCACAAATTGTCAATGGTATCATCGGTGGTTCCATCGTGAAATATCTGTATGGAGGTGAAGCCATCTATGCCATTGTGATGGCCGGTGTATTTTTCTTGATGGGAGCTGTAAGCGTATTATGGATCAAAGAAAAATAGTCCTTTGGGGTTTATTAGTATGTTTTTCGTCAGCCTTTGGTCAAAAGCCAACTTTAGTCGAGATTGGTAAACGTTTTATCGCTAAGCCTTATCAGGCCAATATGCTTTCAAATGCTAATCCAGAAGTTCTGATCACTTCACTTGAGGCATTTGATTGTGTGACTTTTTTAGAAAACAGTTTAGCGTTTAAATATGCGGACGGGGATGATTCATTGTATCCCAAAGCTTTGAAACATGTCCGTTATGCAGGGGATTCTGTACAATATGAGAAGCGCTATCATTATTTTACAGATGCGATGCAATCATTAGCATTCCCTTTGATTATCGATTCCGCACACGCGACAAAGCTTAGAAAAGATTTTTCATTTCTGTCAACTTTCCTCCAAAAGAAGTTGCCTATTTCTGTTGATTTAAATCTTTTAGCGAATCGGGAACGTTCTTTGGCGAGTAGAACATTTCAATATACGGCTGTTACTCATGTGCCATCATTACTTCCTTTAATACAATCAGGTGATTTAGTTGGTTTCGTTACCTCAAATCCACATTTGGATTTCCTACATACAGGAATGCTCGTCCGACAAGGGTACATGATTCATTTGTTGCACGCTTCCCAAGACAAAAAACAAGTAGTTCTTTCAGAAGAAAGTTTGCAAGTCTACCTAAAATCACATCCTAAATTTATTGGAATATGTGTTTTTAGGCCTATTTTTAAAGAATGAAAAAATACGACTTTAGTCAGGTCATCGACCGAAAAAATACATACAGTTTCAAATGGGATAACCTAAGCTATGGCGAAAAGGATATCTTACCTATGCCTGTGGCTGATATGGATTTTCCCGTAGCGGAAGAAATTTTAGCAGCCATCGATCGGATTACAGCGCATAAAATATTAGGTTATTCGATTGTTCCTGAATCGTTACAAATAGCGGCGCAAAAGAAAATTGCCAAAGATTATGGATGGGAAACGGAACTATCCTGGCAAGTATGGATTCCGGGTATCGTACCTGGCATTACAGCCGCTTGTGCTGCATTTTCGTCACCTCAAGATGGTATATTAACGGCTGTTCCCGTTTATCATCCCTTTCATTTAGTTGCTGGTTGGCTAGGGCATCCGTTGCATACATTTCAAATGATTGAAAAAGTAGGTCGCTGGACATTTGATTTTCAGGATTTTGAACGTGCATTGCAAAAAGGTCCTAAAGTGTTTCTTTTTTGTAATCCGCATAATCCAGGAGGAACCGTTTTTTCTCCACAAGAAATAGCCCGGATAAAAGAATTGTGTCAGCAATACGATTGTAGAATTATTTCCGATGAGATTCACGCAGATTTGATCATCGATCCCCAGGTTAAACATACTTGTATTCAAAGCGAAATTTCATTTTTTGCAACATCAAAAGCTTATAATACGGCTGGATTAGGTGGTGCGGTAGCCATTATTCCGGATGCCGAAACGCGTTTTGCATTTCAAAAGAAGACTTTTGGATTTTTCCCAATGCTTTCCCGACACAGCATTGAAGTAATGTTGGCAACCTATGCCATGCCATCCGATTGGATAGACGCGCTTCTACCCTATTTACGAAATAATCACGCGTTATTGTTGGCTCGAATGAATCAATTGCCTGGAATTAAGATGCTTCCTTTAGAGGCAACTTATTTAGCCTGGATTGGTTTCGATTCGCAAATGCATGGTGACCTACAAAAGCGTTTATTTGATGCAGGCCTACATGTCTTACGCGGTGATCAGTTTTTGGGTGGCGATTTTGTTCGATTAAATTTTGCATGCCCAGAAGTTCAATTAATGAAAGCAATTGAAATTATAGAAGGTGTTGTACATGCGGCTCGTTAAAGCTTTGCTTTTTTTGCTTTTGCTTGTAACCTTGGGTGGTCTTTTTGTGTACATTGAAGATTGGGATGATGAATCGGTCCCTGTAACTATTCTGGATCAAATGGCGTTCGATGGTCAAGCCGATTCCTTGCAACACAAAGAGGTGGTTGACTCTCTTTTGAATGAACGGCCGGTACCGATGAATGCCTTATTCGAGGACTATGAGGCTAAAGTTGTGAGCGATACGCTAATTTTTTCGAAGAGTAATCAAATCTTAGGTAGATATCCATTGAGCCAACTGAAAATTAAGCAAGTGATCTTGGCAGATTTAAATGAAGATGCTATACCTGAGTGTTGGATTTTAGGGCTTAAACCCAGTAAACGGGTAGAAATATTTGCATTAACGATTCAATCAGGGCATATCAAACGGATAAATTTTCCTATCTTGAAAGGTCGTCAGGCGTTTGGCTATCTTGGAGGAGATTCCTTGTTTTTGGATAAATCTACCTTAGCCCGACAATTCAAATTTGCAGATGACCCTTATGCCGAAATGGAAACGGGACATCGCGTTTGTTATTATCAGTTTGGTAAGGACCAAAGCTTTATATTAAAGAAAACATTAGACCTATAAATAGTATGAAACCTAATTTACGCTCCCAACAATGGTTTGGAAAAACTGGCAAGGATGGATTTATTTATCGTGCCTGGATGAAGAATCAAGGTATTCCAGATGATTATTTTCAAGGTAAACCAGTCATTGGTATTTGTAATACATGGTCTGAATTAACGCCATGTAATGCACATTTTCGGGAATTAGCGGAATTTGTCAAAAAGGGTATCATCGAGGCGGGTGGTTTTCCAGTAGAGTTTCCTGTCATGTCATTGGGCGAAACTTTGATTAAGCCTACAGCCATGCTTTACCGTAATTTGGCGAGTATGGATGTGGAGGAATCGATTCGTGCCAATCCCATCGATGGTGTTGTTTTGATGTGTGGTTGTGATAAAACAACTCCCTCATTAGTTATGGGGGCGTGTAGTGTTGATTTGCCTACATTGGTGATCTCAGGTGGTCCCATGATGAAGGGAAAGTTTAAAGGGAAGGAAATTGGTACATCTGATGTTTGGCGATTTGCGGAAGCGTATAAGCTGGGGGAACTTTCACAAAAGGAATTTATTGAAGCAGAAGCATGTATGGCGCGTACACCTGGCCATTGTGCTGTGATGGGAACAGCTTCCACAATGGCTACCATGGTAGAGGCTTTAGGCTTGAGTTTACCCCAAAATGCAGCTATTCCAGCAGCAGATGTTCGTAGAAAAGTTTTGGCACAGCATTCTGGCCGACGCATCGTAGAAATGGTGAATGAAGACTTAAAAATGTCTCAAGTATTGACCCGACAAGCCTTTGAAAATGCAATTCGCGTGAATGCTGCCACAGGAGGTTCAACCAATTTTGTTATCCACTTATTAGCAATTGCGGGTCGGATCGGCGTGGATTTACATTTAGATGATTTTGATAAATTCTCTTTGAATATTCCATTATTAGCGAATATTCAGCCTTCAGGAGCTCATTTTATGGAGGATTTATACTATGCAGGCGGATTGCCGGCATTAATGAATCAAATGAAAGAGCATTTGCATACTTCCAGCATTACAGTGAACGGAAAAACGGTTGGTGAGAACATTACAGATACGCCAATTTATGATGCAACTATCATATCCACGTTTGATGCACCATTCAAACCAGATTCGGGTATTGCAGTGGTTCGCGGTAATTTAGCTCCACAAGGCGCTGTTTTAAAGCCTTCTGCAGCGTCACCTGAATTATTTAAGCATCGAGGGAAAGCCGTTGTATTTGAAAATATTGAGGATTATCATGCTCGTATTGATTCACCAGAATTAGATATTGATGAAAATTCCGTGATGGTCTTAAAGAATGTAGGTCCCAAAGGATATCCAGGTATGGCTGAAGTGGGTAATATGGGTATCCCTAAAAAATTACTTGAAAAAGGCGTTAAAGATATGGTGCGTATCTCCGACGGTCGTATGAGCGGAACAGGCTTTGGAACGGTTGTATTGCATATTTCTCCTGAATCTGCCGCAGGAGGACCTTTGAATTGGGTACAGAATGGGGATTATATTTCCTTGGATGTAGAGAACCGATCAATAAATTGGGAAGTTTCGGAAGATGAGTTAGCTGCGCGTAAATTAGCTCAACCTTTTACACCTCCCTCGATGCCACGTGGCTATGTAGGTTTATTTATTGATCATGTGGAACAAGCAGATCAAGGTGCCGATTTTGATTTCTTGAAAGGGGGTTCTGGTTCTATTGTAACTAGAGATTCGCATTAATGAAAAAGTTTGTTATCACAGGTGCCGGTCAAGGAATTGGCTTCGAATTGGTCAAACAATTGTTGGGCCAAGGGCATTTTGTGATATGGAACGAAATTGATTCTCTTGTATTTGACCAAGCAAGTAAAAGTTTAAATTCACTGGGATTACATCAGTTTGTTGGCCTTCATGCAGATGCCGCGTCTGAGGATTTCTTACAAGAATTAATGCTAGTCTTAGATTCGAGCCCAGGAGATTTAAGTGGTGTAGTTTGCAATGCGGGTATTACTACTTTTGGTGACTTTTGGACTTATTCAAAAGCGTCCATGGATCAGATTTTGCGGGTCAATCTAGTAGGTACCTTCTTCTTGATTCAATTGGTTGCTCGTTACTATAAAGAAAGAAAACAATCGGGTTCGATTGTTGTCATGTCGTCCGTGACGGGTCATCAAGCGCATCCTGATTTAGCAGCTTATGGGATGACAAAAGCTGCTTTAAATCAATTGGTTCAGAATTTAGTCATTGATTTATCTCCCCATCAGATTCGAATAAATGCTATTTCTCCAGGAGCGACGATTACGGAGCGTACATCCCAAAATAAAGAATATCAATCTGATTGGGCTGAAATTACACCTTTAGGTAAGGCCGCTGATGTGGCTGATATAGCTGCTGCTACCCTATTCTTTTTGTCTGATCAAGCCAAGCATATTACGGGTCAAACACTTGTTATTGACGGAGGCTGGACATCAGTTAGTCCTGCGCCCAAGCATTAAGCCCAAGCTTTTTCTAAGAAATTTAACCAGTTTTGGTGACAGATTTTTTTGATATCATCGGAACCAAATCCCCGCTTTAAGAGCAGGTCAGGGATTTTTTGTAGGTCTGCAATGGTCTCAATATCGGATGGACATTGCTCTTTGCCAAATCCCCCATCTAAATCGGTTCCTAATCCTACGTGATTTGTATTTCCTGCTAATTCACAGATGTGAGTCAAATGGTCAATCATCGTGTTTAATGTAACGTCCATGGATTCCGGTGTAGACTTGCCACGCTCCCAGTTGGGTACCATCATCCAGGCATCCATTGGCATGCCGATAACTGCTCCTCGTTCGATAAGCATTTTCAATTGCTCGTCGGAGAATTGCCGATTGTGATTGACCAGCGCTCTGCAATTATGATGACTAGCCCAAACATGTCCATGGAAATGTTCCATGGCTTCTTCAAAACTGTCATCACAAAGATGGGTTGCGTCTAAGATTATGTTTAATTCCGCCATTTTGTCCAACAAACCTCTTCCCAGGGGGCCAAGGCCACCTGTGGCATTCGTCCCTTGCGCATAGCGACCCGGACCATAATGTGCCGGGCCTAAGGCGCGTAAACCAGTTTCATGAGCGATCTCTAAATATTCCAAGGACACGATGGAATCTGCTCCTTCCAAACTTAACATATATCCGATGGTATATTGGTCTCCTGGCCAAGTAGCCAAATGGGCATACAATTCAGGTAGATTACGAATGGGACGTAAATCGCCACTTCTTTCTAAAGCTTTGTAATAGGCTAATTGTCCTTGGGTTTGAGCCCAGGCTTGTTCGGGTGAGTTCCAACCCGGCAATGTGTTATGCTTGTCGACGTAGCGTGCAATTTGTGTAGCAACAATTAATCCAATGTTTCCTTTTCGTAATTCTTCCAAGGATACGGTAGCTAATCCGCGATCGGGCTTATCAGTTAAGTGTTTTTCTCGAGCATTGATTTCCTGGATAGATGACCGTAAATCACGATTCCATTCCAAAGCATTCATGCTTAAATCCAAGTGGGCATCTATGATAAACATCTTATATTGTTAGTTTACGATTTCTTGCCACAACGTTCCATACAGTTCCATCGCCAACTTGTAAATATTGATGCAAAGCTACCGTAGGACAAATATGGTAAGGATACATGCGAACAACATCTCCTATTTGACATAAGGAGCTATCTCCTACTTCCACAATTCCATGTTCTTCACTCTGACTCAATAATTTCCATTCCGGATGATCAATGAATTGTAGTCGGTTTTCGATGCCATTTTCAGGTGCAACTGATTTATGCCCAACGTCGATTGAAATCGTATGATCTGTAGGTATCGAAATTACGCGTCCTATGACTTGTACTGCTAATTCAAGACTGTTTTCAGGATATAATTTGGCATATCCCGTATCAAAGAATACAAAAGTGCCAGGGCTGCAAACATAATTAGGATTTTGGTGATGAACCAAAAAACTAGGAGTTCCACCTACTACAAGTTCTAATGCTGAGTTTAATTGAGGTAATAGGTCGTAAAAAGTTTGAAAATCTTTAGCTACATGATTTGCTCGATCGATTAAATCTATATCTCGGATGTGGCCATCATACGCATGTAATCCTGCTAATTGTAATTGTGGTAATTGATTGACAACTTCAATTAATGGCATGGCATCTTCGGGTTTTATTCCTGTTCGATTCATGCCCATATTCAGATCAATATATACCCTTTGATTAGTTGAAATAGCATTTAGTTTATTTGCTGCTTGTATATCATCGAGCAAGCACGCAAATGAGGTATGCGTGTATTTTTTCGTTAATTCAATAAAACGAACTAAGGTAGTACCTGTGGGTTGCATGGACAAAAGCACATCTGGTGCCTCGTCTAAGGCAAGAAGTTCAGCTTCTGCTATGGTGGCTGCTTTGAATTTTGTAATGCCAGCAGCCAATAGCAATTGATTTACCTCACGGGTTTTATGTGTCTTTATGTGTGGACGCAATCGAGTAGGATCATTATCTACTTGATTAAGTACCCATTGTATGTTTTTTTGGACAATCTCAGGATTCACGAGTAGTCCAGGACTTTCGATGTTGCTAAAGTTAATCATAATGCGCGGTCTAAATGAACATATCCCCCATCTACATGAATGAGTTGGCCTGTTGTATGGCTAGACTTGGGTGATAATAAAAAGGCTACCATGGCACCTATTTCGTCGGCCGAGGTCATTCGCTGGCCTAATGGAATTTTAGCTTCAATTTCAGCTCGTTTTTCCTTGGGATTTTCTAACGTTTGAATCCACTTTTCATATAATGGAGTGAAGCATTCTGCTACAATCACAGCATTTACGCGGATGTTGTGCGGTAATAACTCCACTGCCCATTCACGGGTTAATGCATTTCGTCCTCCATTGGCAGCGGCATACGCGGAGGTTCCACCTTGACCTGTTTCTGCTGTTTTGGAGCCAATATTGACAATAGCACCTTTGGATTTAATTAAATAAGGTAGACATGCTTGTGCCAATAAATAGTAATGAATTAAGTTGGCATGTAAGGACTGCATAAATGTATCATAATTCCCACTTGCGAGTCCAACGCCATCGTTAACGCCTGCATTATTGACCAGGCCATCTATCCGACCAAATGTGTTAACGATTTCTTGTACGACCCGCGTGCATTCCTCGGGTTTTGTTAATTCGGCTACAAAAGAAAAAGCTTGTCCCCCTGTCGCTTGAATCAATTCTATACATGCTTGATTGTCAGCCGCATTTCGACCTACGATGGCTACCATGGCTGATTCAAGCCCTAATGCCTGACTAATGCCTGCACCAATTCCTTTGGCTCCACCTGTGACAATAATTACCTTTTCTTTGAGTCCTAGATTCATTTTAGTCTAATGCGTAGAAGTTTATACAGTTTTGTTCGTTGATTTTTGCTTGCTCATTTGAACTTAGGGCACTGATACTTGATTTGTACACATCAATCCATTGATCTAAATCTCCTGCAACTTTTACAACGGGATAATCCGTTCCAAAAAGTAATCGGTCAGTACCAAATACCTCTAATGCCACATCAATTACCTCATTGATTTGTTCAGGAGTCCAATTTTTCCAATTTGCTTCCGTCAGTAAACCTGACAGTTTTGCTGAAACATGTGTTAATTCTTTGAATTCGCGAATTTGTTTTTTCCATTCACCTATATCACCTGATTTGATAGGAGGTTTCGCTAAATGATCTAAGACGATTGCTTGTTCAAGTTTTTGGCAAAATTCTATACCCTCTTTCAGTTGGTGAGGAAGAATTAATAAATCATACGTATAATCAAATGCATCTAAGGCCTTGACACCTTTAAGGAACTCACTTCGCTTTAAAAAAATCGGATCTTTTTCGCCCTGAACAATATGTCGGAAACCCTTTAATGTTTCAAATTGAGAGAAATAAGCTAATCTGTCTTCAATATCGGCTTGTTGCAGATCGACCCAGCCTACAACGCCTTGGATAAAATTTGATTGTTCAGCGAGCGCCAACAAAAACAATGTTTCTTCTTCGGATGATGACGCTTGAACAGCTACGCAGGAATTTATCCCCTTCGATTTAAACAAGTTGGCATCTGGATAAAAATCAGCTTGAATAACGGCCATGTCAGCTGTGATCCACGTATCGCGGTCTGCATCGTAATTCCAAAAGTGTTGGTGAGCGTCAATCATTTTGAATAGCTGATTGCTGTTTGTTTTTGTTCACCTAATTTTTCCATTCCTAAGGTCACCACATCACCTGCTTGTAAGTAAATGGGCGGTTTAAAACCTAAGCCCACCCCATGCGGTGTGCCAGTAGAGATTACGTCCCCTGGTAATAAGGTCATAAATTGTGAAATGTAGGATACGACCTGAGGAACGTTAAAAATCAACTGATCTGTATTAGAAGTTTGGAATCGTTTTCCATTGACATCTAACCACATGGATAGATTATGTACGTCAGCAATTTCATCTTGTGTTACCAACATGGGACCAAGGGGTGCGAACGTGTCACAACCTTTGCCTTTGGACCAGTTACCCCCTCTTTCCAATTGGTACTCTCGCTCTGAATAATCGTTGTGTAAGCAGTAACCTGCAACGTATTCATAAGCATCTGCTTCTGTAACGTATTGTGCTTTTTTACTAATTACAATAGCTAATTCAACTTCCCAATCCGTTTTTGTTGATCCCTTAGGAATCATTACATCATCATAGGGACCACAAAGTGCCGTTGTACTTTTAAAGAATAAAATGGGTTCTTGCGGAATTTCAGCACCTGTTTCACGTGCATGGTCAGCATAGTTTAAACCTACACAAATAATTTTAGAGGGGCGAGCTACGCAGGAACCGAAGCGTGATGGTTCTATTATCTCAGGTAAATCTTGGGTTGATACTAAATTTTTCAATTTAGAAAGTCCATCACCTGCAAAAAATGACTCGTTGTAATCAACTACATGCTCTGAAACATCAAAATATTGACCATCAATGATGATTGCTGGTTTTTCCTTTTCAAATTCCCCTATTCTTACTAATTGCATCGACTATAATGTTTTAATGGTTTCCCACATGGTTTCAGCTAAGAATTGATTTCCTGCCTCTGTTAAGTGAACGCGATCTGAAGTTAAAATACCTGATGCCTTATTTTCAATGTTGTTTTTCTCTTCATAATTCAAAAATGCTTTACGTAAATCGATCAATTTACATTGATTGTCTGAAGCAATTTTACGAATGATGTTTGAATAAGCATTTAGGTCTCCATCGTTTTCATTTGTCGCATCATATTTCTCGCCAATTACAGTAGGTGTGCATATAACTACCTGAATATTAGCTTTTTGAAGTCTTTTAATTAAAGCATTGTAGAACCTTTCAAACTTGTCGGCATCCGTCCCTGTCCGCGAAGAAGTTTTGTGCCAAACATCATTTATCCCGACATAAATGATTACAATATTGGGATTCTTTGTAATCACATCTTCTTCGTGACGTAGGTATAAATCATAAATTTTATTACCTCCTATTCCAGCTCCGATTAGTTCATATTTACTGGCTAAACCCAAAGTACCCAACATTTCAGCCATTTTGGTAATATAGCCAGTTTTACCTACTCCTGCTTGTGTGATGGAATCGCCAAAAAAGACAATACGCTTCGGGTTTTCTGCTGTTTTGAAGGAGCTTAGGCTTAAAGCCAAGAGAATAATGATACTTAAAATTTTCGTTTTCATAGGTTTTAGTTGTTTAAATAAATGAATCCACCGTCGATGGGATAATCACATCCTGTAATAAAGGATGCTTCATCTGAACATAAATATAAGGCTAAATTGGCAATTTCATTCGGTTTTGCCATTCGACCTAATGGCTGGGTTTTAGATAATTTCTCAAACATTTCGACTTGATTGTCTGGATAATTCTTAGCAATAAATCCGTCAACAAAGGGTGTATGAACCCTGCCAGGCGAAATACAATTACAACGAATACCATGATTAATGTAATCTTTTGCCACGGATTGTGTCATGGATTTAATGGCTCCTTTGGTCATGGAGTAGCCAAAGCGATCCGGAATTCCTACGGATGCAGCCACCGATGCCATGTTGAGAATTACGCCTGCTTGCTTGGAAACCATAAAAGGAATAAAGGCCAACATACAATGGTAGGCTCCTTTGACATTTACATCAAATATTCGTTGGAAATCCGCTGGTTGGGTTTTTTCCAAATTTCCTATTTGTGGTATTCCGGCATTGTTAACTAAAATATCAACAGGTGAAATTTTGGTCGCGATTTGCTCCACTATTTCAAAATCTGTGATATTTGCTTGATGGTAAACAATTTTAGGATGTCCATTATCTCCCGGTAGATTTAAATCGATCACATGTACCTCAGCACCTTGTTGGTGGAATAATACGGCTATGGACTCTCCTATTCCGGAACAACCTCCTGTGACAACTACTTTTTTACCTTTTAATGAGAATAGCATAGTATGTTTGTTTAGTCGCTAGTAACTAGTCACTAGTCGAAAGTCACATATTGATTTTACTCGTACCTCTTACCTCTTAACTCTTACCTCTTACCTCTTATAAAGATACACCTCTCCTCCAAAACATAAAATCATCTTGACCTAAATCCATGGCTTTGGTTGTGATTTCTCCTGAGGCCAACTGAATAATGTATTCTAATACCTCTTCACCCATTTCTTCTACGGTTTTTTCTCCGCGAATGATGGGTCCACAATCGATATCAATGATTTCAGGTAACTTTTCCGCTAGCCTTGTATTGGTTGACAATTTAACCATTGGGCTAATGGGGTTACCCGTTGGGGTACCCAAACCTGTTGTAAACAATTGAACGGTTGCTCCTGCACCAGCCATTCCGGTGGTAGCTAATACATCATTTCCAGGGGTACAAACCAAGTTTAAACCTTTTTGTGTCGCATATTGACCATATCCTAAGGCATCTACAATAGGTGATGAACCTGCTTTTTTCGCAGCACCAGCTGATTTGATGGCATCAGTAATCAAACCATCTTTAATATTACCAGGGGAAGGATTCATATCAAAACCCGCGCCTACGGCCGCAGCCCGTTTTGCATATTCACGCATCATTTTGCCGAAATTATTAGCTACTTCTGCATTCACTGACCGATTTTGTAATTCTTGTTCTACGCCACAAAGTTCGGGGAACTCGGCAATCATGACGGTACCACCCAGGCCAACGAGCAGATCTGCTGTGTGACCAATAGCTGGATTTGCCGATATGCCTGAGAAACCATCAGACCCTCCGCATTTAACACCAAGTCGGAGTGCTGAAAGCGAAGCAGGTTTACGCTCAATTTTATTGATTTCAATTAAGCCCTCAAAGGTTTTTAATACAACTTCATTCAATAGATTATCAACGCCACTTCCTTCGTCTTGTTGTTGTTCGAAAAAATGAATGGGTTTATTGAAATTAGCATCTTTGGCTTTTAATTTTTCTTTAAATACCTCAATTTGAGAATGTTGACATCCTAAACTTAATATCGTAATTCCACCCACATTCGGATTCACACAATATCCGGCTAATAAGGCACATAGATTCATGGAGTCATCTTTATTTTCTCCACAGCCACTTTCATGCGTTAGAAATTTGATGCCATCAACATTTGGGAATAAAGGACTTTTTGCAAGGATAGCTTCAGTCGTTGAAGTTCCTAAACTAAGTTGTTGGCCTGATTCATATTGGTTTTTTAATCGGATGACTTGATTCGTAATCGAATCGTTTTTTTGAAAACCTAGACCTTGTACAAAGGCATTTTTCAATAACTCGATATTTCTGTTTTCACAAAATACGAGTGGTATGACAAGCCAATAGTTCTGCGTTCCTACTTGGCCATCCGCGCGGTGATATCCATTAAAGGTTCTGTTTTGAAATTTACTTACATCTGGACTTGTCCATGTATACTCCTTTTGCTTACCTACAAAATCTTGCGAAGCATGATGCAAGTTAAAGGTATGAATCAATCCTCCTTTGGGAATGTCTTGGCTTGCGTGGCCAACTAACACACCATACATATAAGCATTCCCATTCTGAGGAATAGCTTCTGTCGTAAACTTGTGTTTTGCTGCAATATCATCTTGTAAAGTGATTTCGTTGTTAGCATGTTTGATAATTGTTCCCTTTTTTAGGTCTTGCAAGGCAACGAGTAAATTATCTGTAGGGTTGATTTGTAGGAATGTACTTGACATATGATTAATTAAGGCTAAATATTCGTTTGGTTAATACCCACTTTTCCGTTGGTTTTGATCCTGGTATTCGTTGTTGATACTGATTCATTAATGTTTCCCAAGCTTGTACAGCTTCATTTTCTGCATCCATTTTGGATTTGGTATCAAATGAAAATGTATCATCAGCTATGATTTCCATGACCAGCCGATTCGCAAACCGATATATTTCCATTTGTGTAATCCCTGCTGCACGAATACTTTCTTCTATTTCAGTCGGGATTTGCTTATGGTAATTTTCGTATTGGCGAATGGATGTTTCCTCATCTACCAAATCTAGAATTAACAGAAATTTATGCATGTTCATTTATTTCGGACCCTTTAAAGGCATAAAACACAATATATGAAAAACATAGTAAGGGAATTGCTAAGGCAACATTGGTATTGATTTTAAATAAGGATGCAGCCAATGGAGGAACAATTGCTCCACCTACAATGGACATAATGATTAAGGAGGATGCGAGTTTGGAACCCTCTCCTAAATTTTTACAAGAAAGTGCGAAAATGGTTGGGAACATGATGGATTGGCAGAAATAGACAAACATCAGTGCAACAACCGCTGTCACACCTCCACCTACCATGGCCAAGATTAGGGAGGCTACTGCTCCAATCGCATACACGCCTAGAATTACGTTCGATTTGAATTTACCCATTAAAAAGGTGCCTAAAAAACGACCTATAAGGAATAATATGAATGCAAAGGAGGCATGAAAACTTGCCATTTGTGTAGCAGACATGGTGGATGAGATTTGATAGATCTTCTCAACAATCCATAAATTAGTATCAGGTGCATAATCTAATTTTAAATCAACAAAATTACCCCAAAGTGTTACCTGCGCTCCAACGTTTAAAAATTGAGCAATAATTCCTAAAACGAGGTGTTTATGTTTTAATAAATCGCCAATGGAAATACTAGATTCTTTTTCCTTTTCCGACTTTAATTCTGGCATTTTGGTAAAGGCAAAAAGTATTGCGACGAATGTCACGACAGCTCCCACAAGCAAGTAGGGCGTTTGTACGGAAGATGCATGCGCTGCTCGTATTGCTTCAGATTCTGCGATTGGCATAGCCGCAAGTGCTTCTCTCGTATATTCTTTATCTGAAAATATAAAAAGTCCTCCAATCACCGGCCCTAGAATGATACTCATGCCGTTGAAAGATTGTGCGAAATTTAGTCGGAAATCACCTCTAGTGGGATCACCTAACACGGTAACATATAAATTGGCAGCTGTTTCTAGAAATGCAATCCCGCTTGCAATCATGAACAATGCTAGTAAAAAGAAGGAGTATTCACGAACCTCCGCCGCGGGGTAAAATAAGAATGCTCCCGCAGCATATAAAATTAGCCCGAGTAATATGCCTGCCTTGTAACCGTATTTTCGCATGACTACACCTGCGGGTAATGCCATGACGAAATAGCCAAAATAAAAGGCTGTTTCAACGATGTTTGCTTGCCAACGTTGCAAGTCAAGTGCCGTTTGGAATTGTTTAACGAGGGTGCCATTTAAGCTATTCGCTAAGCCCCAAAGAAAAAATAAACTCGTAACTAAAATTAAAGGAATTGTGTAATTTTTTTTTTCACTTGTTATGATTCGTACAGAATCTTGATTTGCTTGAGGTAATGCCATTGGGAAATGTTTATTGATAAAGTCAAAAGTTCCTTCAATTTACCTTCTTTTGATTAAATATATCAGAAATTTTATCTAAGTTTTGATTTAGGTTTCTTATCTAATAGCTTGTTTTAAAATTCTGTTTTATAAGTTTAAGCCAAAGCACTTTGCTAAATTTTCGATGAAAAATACTTTCTTATTTATTCTTTATCTAAATATTCTCTCATGGAATATTATTGGACAATCAATTAAACCAATTTATCCTATTCCCTCAGCCAAGCAGTTGAATTGGCAATCCTTGGAATACTACGGATTTGTGCATTTTAATATGAACACATTTACGAATGTAGAATGGGGAGAAGGGAAAGAAGATCCCCGTTTATTTAATCCTACTGCCCTAGATTGTAATCAATGGGTTCGTATAGCGAAAGCAGCAGGAATGAAGGGATTGATTTTAACAGCAAAACATCATGATGGATTTGCCTTGTATCCATCAAAGTTTACAGATCATTCTGTCAAAAAATCGCCGTGGAAACAAGGTAAGGGAGATGTTGTCAGAGAATTAGCGAATGCATGTAAACAACATGGATTGAAGTTGGGTATCTATTTGTCTCCTTGGGATCGCTTTCACCCAGCATATGGAACTGAATCATACAATCAAGTATATGCAAATATGCAAAAGGAGTTACTAATGCAATATGGTCCAATTTTTGAGTTTTGGTATGATGGGGCAAATGGAGAGGGGCCTAATGGAAAGAAACAGGTATATGATTGGAAGTTATTTCATTCGATGGTCAATACATTCCAACCACAAGCGGTTCAATTTTCAGACAATGGTCCTGACATTCGTTGGGTTGGTAATGAACGTGGTTATTCCTATGAAACAATGTGGTCTCCGATTAACAAGGATGAAATTTACCCAGGATATCCTAAATTTGATGATTACCGAAACGGACAAGAAAATGGAAGTCATTGGGTGGCTCCAGAAGTTGATGTAAGTTTACGACCAGGTTGGTATTATCATCCAGACCAAGATGATAAGGTGAAAACGCCTGATTCCTTAATGCGTATTTATGTCGCATCTGTAGGTCGAAATGCTAATTTACTAATCAATATTCCTGTGGATACACGTGGATTAATTCATCCGAATGATTCAGCAGCATTGATGGGTTTACAGAAATTAATGAAAGCAGGTTTACAAAGTCGCTTAAAGCATACGGATGTATTGAAAGCCTCTTCCATGGTAAATGGGCATCCGATTAAACTAATAAATGATGTAAATAAGAAAAGTTTCTGGGCTGCCTCAGAAAAAGATGTACGCCCAACAGTTCTATGGCGTTCAAACAAGGCTCGGATGATGAATGCTGTGCTATTGCAGGAACCGATTGCCATGGGCCAACGAATTAAACGTTTTGTCATTACGCTAACGGATGATTCAGGTCAAATCGAAAAATTGAATGCTTTTACGGTTGGAAACAAGCGTATTATCCCTTTCAAAGCGCGTAAAATAAAAAGCATCCAAGTGGATTTCTTGGATGCTCGTGGACAAGTTCTCCTGTCGAATTTTGATGTCTTGTATATTACTTCAACACGTAACGAATCGCTGTACCACTAAAGGTATAGCCATTAGCATCTTTTGTAGTATATACTTGATATTTGATGTCCATTAAAGCTGAAGCACCAAGTTCTTCTGCTTTGGCTACCATCTTATCTAGGATTTCTTTTTTCTTATTTTGATGGATTCCGCGATTTAACATCTTGCCATTTTGAGTCTGATCAATGGACAAAGGTATTTCATCCGAAAAAGTTATTGCTTCAATTACAGCATAACTTTGCTTGGGTTGTTCATTGCTATAAAATATGTCAATCGCATATTTAAGCGGTATTTCGAAACCTAATCCGTCATGACGCTCCACTCCCCCATCCTTATAATTGGGACTGTAATATGTGGACGGCTGAACATGTTTAGAGCAACTCAATACAGTACTCATCAGTAGGATTCCTACTGCATACTTAGATGCTTTCTGAATCATAAATCAATACTTTTTCCCAAAGTGATGCACAATCTTCAATGAATTTCAAGTGAATTGGATGTGTTTGATATACATCATGTCCAGCTTCTTCTTCAAAAGTTGTTAATAGACAATAATCATATGAACGATCAATAACCGGACGATCCGTTTTAGCGGGTTTTCCCACACTGAATACATCGACAGTATCCACATCAGCTAGTGAACTAACACCTGCTTCAAATTTTTGAATATCTGTTTCAGATAATCCCTTTTTTAACCAAAAGTTAACGACGTGTACAAACATTAGTTGGATAATTTAACTTGTTGAATAATTTGTTCTAATTTTTTTCCAAGGTCATCAGACCCTTCAGCAAGCGGCATTCTAACTTGACCTGACATTAAGCCTTTCAAAGCTAAAATTTTCTTGACACCTACTGGATTCCCTTCTTCATATAAATAAGGATCAATTGTCAAAAAAGCAGCTAACGATTTTTGTGCTGATTGATAATCACCGGCTAAAGCGGCATGAATCATGGAGGTGAATTGATGCGGAAAAGCGTTCGCAATCACGGACATCACGCCTACGCCACCGATTGAAATGATCGGTACAGCCTGTACATCATCACCTGAGATCAAAAGAAAATCAGCTGGTTTATGAAACGAGATTTCCATACACTGCTCGATAATGCAAGATGCTTCTTTGATACCTATGATATTTTGATGCTCAGCTAATGTTAGAACTGTTTCAGCTGACATGTTGATTCCCGTTCTACCTGGAATATTGTACATGATAACTGGCACAGGGCATGCATCCGCAACTGCTTGATAATGAGCAATAACGCCTCGTGCACTAGGTTTGTTATAATAGGGACATACGGAAAGAATGGCATCAATACCCGTAAAATCTGTTGATTTAATCTGTTTAATTAAATTTTCTGTATTATTTCCGCCGAGTCCATAAACGATAGGTAAATGCTTCGCATTACTTTCCTTAATGGTCGCTATTATTTGCTTCTTTTCATCTGCAGTGGTTGTGGCAGATTCACCTGTCGTTCCCTGAACAACCAAATAATCTACTCCGCCTTGGCTAACGTGGTTAACTAATTTTTCTAATCCTTTCCAATCGATGCTACGATCAGCCAACATGGGTGTAACCAGTGCAGGAGCAACACCATGAAATTTAGGTAATGGTTGTGATTGCATACATTAGGTAAGAAGCGCTATAAACTCTTCTTCGCTTAAAATTTGAATATTTAATTGATTTGCCTTTTCTAGTTTAGCAGGTCCCATATTGTTTCCTGCAACTAGATAATCGAGTTTTGAAGAGATGCTAGATACAACTTTGCCACCATTCGCAATGATTTTGGCCTTTAATTCATCTCGTTCAAAATTTTCAAAGACTCCCGAAATTACAAAACTTTTTCCGACTAAGGCCTGCCCTTCTAAGACTATTTCTTGTATTTCTTCGGATAATTGTACTTGTGCTAATCTTAATTTTGCTATAAAGTCCCGATTGCTAGGCTCCTTAAAATATTCAATGATGCTTTCCGCAATTCGATCACCTATTTCCGGAACATTGACTAATTCTTCATAGGATGCTTGGCTTAGGTTTTCGATACTATGAAATGAGAGAACTAATTTTTCTGCGATTGTAGCTCCTACATGTCGAATTCCTATTCCAAACAATACTTGTCTAAATGGTATTTCTTTCGATTTTTCGATGGATTTTAAAATATTTGAAATCGATTTACTTTGGAAGCCGTCAAGTCCTGCAAAACTAGTTTCCGTTAAATCATATAAATCCGCGGCACTTTGAATGATTCCTCTTTCGACTAGTAAATCAATTGTTTCTGTGCCAAGGTTTTCGATGTTTAATGCCTTTCGTTGGATGAAATGCTCGATTCTACCTTTTATCTGTGGAGGGCAATGGGAATCATTCGTGCAATAATGATTTGCCTCACCTTCAAAACGAACTAACGCATGATTGCAAGCGGGGCAATGCGTTGGGAATTCAAATTTAGATGCATTGGGTTTTCTTTTCGTATCATCCACACCTGTGATTTTGGGAATGATCTCTCCCCCTTTTTCGATAAATACCGTGTCATTCACATGAAGGTCTAATCGCTCCATTTCATTTGCATTATGAATGGATGCTCTTTTGATTACCGTTCCAGCGAGGTAAACAGGATGTAAATTTGCCACAGGTGTAACATTACCTGTTCGTCCAACTTGATAAGAAACACTTTCAATGCGCGTATGGGCTATTTCAGAAGGATATTTGTACGCGATTGCCCAACGTGGAGATTTTGCCGTAAAGCCTAATCGCTCCTGTTGGCCCAAATCATTAATTTTAATAACGATTCCATCTGTATTCAACGGTAGGTCATGACGTTTATCTTCCCATGTGGATATGTATTGGATTACTTCATCAATACTTGCGCATTTTTGGTACGTATTTGAAACAGGAAATCCATTTTTTTCCATCAACTTTAAACCTTCTTCATGCGTTTGAAAAGGTATTTCATTTCCTAAATAGGCATAGATAAAACAAGCCATGTTACGCTGGGCCACAACTCTTGAATCTTGCATTTTGAAAGTCCCAGATGCTGCATTTCGCGGATTGGCCAAAGGGGCTTCGCCATTCGCTATTTTATCAGCATTAATTTTATCAAATGAACTGATGGGCATGTAACCTTCTCCCCTTACCTCAAATGTGGCAGGAAAATCAGTCGATAAAATCGTTTGGGGGATACTTCGAATGGTTTTAACATTATTCGTGATATCATCCCCACGCGTTCCATCGCCTCGGGTTACTCCTTTGATGAGTTTTCCATTTTCATACCAAAAGGAAAGTGCAACACCATCAAATTTCAGTTCACATACATATTCATATTTCTCCTCGCCGAGTGCCTTTTGAATTCGTTCATCAAAATCCCTTAAATCACTTTCATTGTAGGTGTTCCCTAAAGAAAGCATGGGGAATTGATGCGTAACAGATTGAAAGGTTTTGGTGATGCTCCCACCAACATGTTGTGTTGGGCTATTAGGAATGGCGAATAATGGATTTTCAAATTCAAGTTTCTGAAGTTCAGCAAGAAGCTTGTCGAAGGCTTCATCGGAAATTAAACTCTCATTTAATTGGTAATATGCATGGTTATAGTGGTTGATTTGATCCACTAAATCTTGCATTTTTTGTTGAATATCCATAGACAATAAATTAGCACACAAAGTTAATCCTAATCTTATCAGAAATAAACCTTAGCGAATATTTTTCATACCTTTGTAAAATGGAAAAATTAATCATCGCCCCTTCAATTTTGGCAGCAGATTTTGCCAACTTAGCTCAAGAAACAAACATGTTAAATGAATCAGCCGCTGCGTGGATTCATATCGATGTAATGGATGGAGTTTTTGTGCCTAATATTTCTTTTGGTTTTCCCGTATTAGAGGCGATACGCAAACACACAATAAAGTTTTTGGATTGTCATTTGATGATTGAAAAACCGGAAAGATACATTGCACAATTCGCTGCGAGTGGTGCAAATATGATTACCGTACATGCAGAAGCGTGCCCGCATTTGCACCGTACGATTCAGCAAATTAAATCGGAAGGTTGTTTAGCGGGTGTTGCCATTAATCCAGGTACACCGGTTTCTGTGTTGGAAGATGTGATTGGTGATTTGGATTTGGCATTAATTATGTCGGTAAATCCAGGTTTTGGAGGCCAGAAATTTATTTCAAATGCGATAAATAAGACTGCTCAATTAAAAGCTCTGATTGATTCAACTGGAAAAGAAATATATTTAGAAATTGACGGTGGTGTGAATCAAATAAATGCAGCAGCTTTACATCATGCTGGAGCGAATGTTTTGGTCGCAGGAAGTTTTGTATTTGCTTCAGCGAATCCGAAAGCGACGATTCAAGAATTAGTTTCTTTGGCTTAATTTTATGCGTCTATTCGCTTTAGTTATTGTAATGTTTTGTTCGCTGTTTGATTTAACAGCGCAATCCGTGCAGTGGGCATCTAAAGTAATGTCTGTCTCAAGTGAATACACAGATCCATTATTAGGAAAGGAATACCGAGCCATTCATCTATTGGGCAGACCTAGTAAGTATCCGAAATTTGCAGCGAGTCCAAGTGCCTGGCAAACGTTAACACCCGATAACCCTGCTGGAGAATTTGTCATCGTGTCTTTTGATACCGCTAAGGTCGTTAAGCAAGTTGCTATATTTGAGAATTTTGGTGCTGGTTCTATCACAAGGGTTGATGCGCTTGATGAGAATAATCGATTGACCTTATTAAAGGAATTTCCGGTTGGCTATGCCCAAGCCAATGGACAACTAACGCGTGTACGTTTAGCCTTTCCTACTACGTTTAAAGTCAAATCCATTAAGATTACATTTAATTCGATGCGGGTGCCAGGATATTCGCAAATTGATGCCATTGCCATCTCGGATGTGGATACGCCTATTGAGGATCGGATCAAATTAGAAGTTGATCCCAATGCCTACCTGGTCAAGGAAAATTTAGGAACAGCCATTAATTCAAAGTTTAATGAGATTTGTCCGGTTGTGAGTCCTGATGGTAAAAAGTTGTTTTTTACTCGCTGGAAACATCCAGATAATTTGGGTGCTAATAAGAATCAAGACATCTGGGTTTCAAACTTAAATGATAAGCAACAATGGGATAAGGCAACATTGTTTTCTGCTCCGATCAATAATGATGAAAATAATGCCGTTTGTGGAATTTCACCCAACGGTAAGACCATGTTATTGAACAATGTCTATGGAAAAGATGGGCAAATGGAAAAAGGTGTTTCTCTTTCTTTTTTATTGAGAACAGGTGAATGGAGTTTCCCAAAGCCCATTCGCATTCAAAATTTTAAAAACAAATCTGAGTATTCTGAATACACCTTAGCCCCGAATGGTAAAGTGTTACTCATGACGACGGAAACTAAAGATTCATTTGGTGGTAAAGATATTTATGTGTCATTTTTAAAAGCAGATGATACATGGACAGAGCCCAAAAATATTGGTTCTGTTGTAAATACGGGGGAATCAGAAAGTACTCCATTTATCGCACCCGATGGTCAAACGATGTATTTTTCATCCAGTGGTCATGTTGGCTATGGTAACAATGATATCTTCCTGACAAGAAGGTTGGATGATTCTTGGTTGAATTGGTCTATTCCTGAAAACGTAGGACCGATTGTGAATACGAATCAATGGGACGGATATTTTACCGTATCTGCCAAAGGTGATTTTGCGTATTTTAGTTCTGTGGAAAATTCGATGGGAGCCGAAGATATATACCGAATAAAAATCCCTGAAAAAGTTAAACCACAAACCTTGGTTCAAGTTTCTGGACAGGTCATTAACCAACTCACTAAGCTCCCTTTGGCAGCTAAAATATTGGTTCGTTCGAGGTCTTCTGCTGACACCATGCAAATTGATTATGATCCTTACTTAGGAGATTTTAGTTTTATGTGGCCTAGTAAAAAGCCTTTTTATTTGGAAGTTAAATCAAAAGGTTTTCTTACAAAAAGGGAGAATTTTGATTTTAGAGACCAAGTTAATTTCAGTGAATCAAAGAAAATGATTGGATTGACACCGATTGAATTAAATAAACAATATAAGGTACCTAATCTTAACTTTGCTCAGAGTAAATCAGAAATACAGAAAGAATCATTCGCATCGTTAGATGAAATTGTTTCAATCTTAACTGAGAATGATGGTTTAGGTGTTTTAATTGAAGGGCATACCGATAATCAAGGAGATTGGGATGAAAATCTAAAATTATCTAATGAGCGGGTTAGTCAGGTAAAAGAATATTTAATAAAACAGGGTGTGGATTCTTCACGCATTCAAGCAAAAGGTTGGGGTGGAACAAAACCCTTGACAACGAGTACATTAGAAGATAAAAGACGATTGAATAGACGTGTCGAATTTAGTTTTTATGTAAAGTAATGTCGAGCAAAAAGGAATTATATTTTGATCAATTAAATGGCATTCGATTTATTGCTGTGATGCTGGTATTACTCGATCATTGGTTGATTCCCATTAATCCATTTTCCTTTTTAGGACATTTAGGGGTTGTAATTTTCTTTGTTTTAAGTGGTTTTTTAATTACCAGAATCTTGTTTGAGAATGCAGATAATCTGCAGAAGAATCATTCTTCACCAAGCACAAAAATTATCCGATTTATCTACCGCCGATCTTTAAGAATCTTTCCTATTTATTTTATTCTTATGTTGATAGGCTTCATTTTTGGCCTTTCGAATATGCGTAATGTATGGCCTTATTTGGTTTTTTATTTACCGAATTTCTACATCATGGTAAAAGGAACATGGTTAGGTATTTGGGATCATCTTTGGTCATTAGCTGTTGAAGAGCAGTATTACCTTGTTTTCCCCTATTTTATATTATTGCTTCGCCCAAAGCGTTATCCTTGGTTATTTATTGCCATGTTAATGATAGGTCTGGGTACGCGTTTAGGTTTTGCATATTTTGCCTCGCATGAAATGAAGGAAAATGATTGGATGTGGTGGTATGTTAACCCTTTTTCGGCGATTGATTGTTTTGGATTAGGAGGTGTTTTAGCTTATTTATATCACTACAATCAAGCTTATTTCCAGAACATTAAATATCTGAAATTGGGCCTTGTTCTGTCAATATTCCTGTTTATGGGTATTTTGAATTTAGCAGCCTCGGCAGATTATGCGCACGACAATGTCTGGTCAATTGTATTGGAGCGTTTTTCCGGCGCTGTATTTGCTTGGTTTTTTATTGCGCTTTCCATTCGTAATGATGCGTGGATATTGAGTTCATTTTTGAAAGGAAAGGCAATTTCTTATTTAGGGAAAATTTCATACGGTCTTTATTTGTATCATAATTTGGTGATGAATTATTACCATGATCATGGAAATACAATCTGGTATTATTTAACTGCGCATCTGCCTGAATTTCAGTTAGAATTAGTTAATTTTACAATCTATAAATTTTTGATTTGCTTCTTAATATTGATATGCATCTCAAGTTTATCCTGGTATTTTATCGAAAAGCCAATCAACAAATATAAAAATCGTATTTAATGCAAAATGAGTTAGATTTAGTCGTAGTTATTCCTGCTTATAATGAGGAAGCATGTATACGAGATGTTGTGCCAAATTGGATTGATGGAATTTCGAAAACGGTTCCTCTTGAGCGCTTTAAGTTATTAATTATAAATGATGGTTCTCGTGATAATACAGGCACTATTCTTGATGAATTAACAGGTCAATATCCTAATTTAATAGCTAAACATCAATTGAATGGTGGACATGGTAATGCCATTTACAATGGGTATCAAATGGCTGTTGATATGAATCCTTCATTTGTATTTCAAACAGATTCAGATGATCAATTTGACCCGAAAGACTTTCATAAGTTTTGGGAAAAACGCAATGAATCTAACTTCGTATTAGGTTTTCGCGAGGTTAGACATGACGATCCTTTTCGTTTAATTATTACGCGTATCTTAAAGTTTTCTTTATTGTTTATCTACGGTACGTACATTCATGATGCGAATATTCCTTTTCGATTAATTCGTACCGGTTATTTGAAGAAGTTATTAGCTGCATTACCTAAAACAGTACCTTTTGCACCTAATATCTTTTTATCCGTATTAGCGAAAAAATCGGGTGAGAAATTATTCGATATTCCAGTTCTTCACAAAGAACGTGAGACTGGGGAAGTTTCCATTCGACACATGAAGTTGCTAAAAGTTTGTTGGCAAAGCTTTAAAGAACTTGCCCGATTCAGATTTGATTTGAATCGAATGGTAAAAGAGATTAAAAAGTAATAAAAAAGGCTAATTCAGATTTGAATTAGCCTTTTTTGTGCTTACAATAAGACAATTAAACTCTTGAAGATTGCCGTAAGTCGTACAGCATCTAAGATGCGCGCTTCAGTTGCACCATGATTTTTAACTGATTGCTCGTGTGATGTTACACACATTTCGCAACCATTGATGGCTGAAACGGTTAAGCTTGCTAATTCAAAGAATTCTTTGCCCAATACTGGATTCATCATGATGGACATGCGAATTCCTGCAGGGGCTGTATTGTAATACTCTTTATCTACGAAGTGCTTAAAGCGATAAAAAATATTATTCGCATTCAACAATGAAACCAAGGCATGTATTTCCTTAATTTCTGAGTCATTTGCTCCTTTTTCTAAAGCCAAAGCTGTTAATGAATCAATTGTACGCGTGTGTTTTTGGTTTACTGATACAGCTAATGCCAATAACAAGGCCTCTTTTTCCGATAATGTTTGCGCACGCAAAGCGTTTGAAACGTTGATTTTCAAATCTTTGATGTACCGGTGATCTGCTGCATCTAGCGAATCCAAAAGGGCAAACGATTCCGTGGCAGGAATATTTATCTCTGCCAATAAGTTATCTCTAGTCTCACTCATGGTTGATTGTTTAAAGAAGCCCCAGGGAATCTGGGGCTTAATGTAAGATTATAATGTAGCTTCTCCAGCTTTCCAGTTGCATGGGCAAAGCTCATCAGTTTGCAAAGCATCTAATACACGTAAAACTTCGTCTACGTTACGGCCAACTGATAAATCATTTGCTGATGCCCAACGGATAATACCATTTTGGTCAGCAATATAAGTAACACGGTATGCTACCTTCTCTCCTTCTGTCAAAATTCCTAATTCCTCAGCTAAGCTTTTAGAAGTGTCAGCTAACATAGGGAATTTTAATCCACGAAGATCATCGTGATCTCTTCTCCAAGCAGCATGTACGAACTCTGAATCAGTAGAAGCACCAATTAAAGAGGCGTCACGGTCAGCGAAATCTCCGGCACGACGATTGAATTCAGCAATTTCTGTTGGGCAAACAAAAGTGAAATCTTTTGGCCACCAAAACATTACTAACCACTTACCATCTTTCTTGTGATCTTCAGAAGTGATTGTCGCGAACTCTTTTCCTTGCTCTAAAGAAACAACTGCTGTCTTTGAAAATGTAGGAAATTGGCTTCCTAAACCTAACATGTAATTTGCCATTTGTATGATTGTTTTATTTGTTCGTTTAAATGATGATACAAATATCGCGGGTATATTTGTATCAATCAAATCTATATTTTCTATCTTTGTATAGATTTTGTTTATAATATGACTATCACGCAATTAGAGTACATTGTTGCCTTAGCGGACCTTCAAAGTTTTTCAAAAGCTGCCGATTTTTGTTGTGTTTCACAGCCTAGTCTTAGCATGCAGGTTCAAAAACTTGAGGACGAGTTAAACATGACCTTGTTTAATCGGAAAGCTAAGCCGCTTGTTCCCACATTGGAAGCTCGGGAAATTCTAGAAAAAGCTAGAATTATTTTATCCGAGAGTAGGTCTATTTTATCGCTTACGAAAGGATGGTCAACGCAGGTTACCGGAAATCTTTCTATCGGTGTCATTCCGACGATTGCCCCCTATTTAATGCCTCGCTTTATCGCAGACTTTCAATTGAAGTATCCTAATTTAGTTATAAGTGTTTCGGAAACTACTACTGATAATATTAAGCAAGAGATTGCAGAAGGCAGAATCGACATAGGAATCTTAGTTACTCCTTTAAATTCAAATTTAATAGAGATTCCGCTCTATTATGAAGAGTTATTCTTGTATTCCAATGTTTGGGAGGACGACGGGTCAAAATTGAGTTCAACCTTAGATCCGTCGAAACTCTGGTTATTAGAAGAAGGACATTGTTTGAGTAACCAAATCAATTCCATTTGTAATCTAAATGCGGGTGCACGTATTTCTAATTCCTTGACCTACCAAACAGGAAGTCTAGAGACTATTGTTCGTATGGCCGATTTAGGATTTGGTCAAACGATTATCCCGCAAATGTTTGTTGATTATTTAGATAGTAAATCGAAGGAAAAAGTACATCCGCTACCTAAGCCCACTCCTATTCGAGAAGTGTCACTCGTTCATGCTAAATCCTATTCACGAAAAGCCATTGTAAATGCCTTAAAGTTGGAAATACTAGCACACATACCCTTGCAGTGGCAGACTATCGCGGAACGGTCTATTATACCAATTTAGCTTGGAGTTCTTTTGTTCCTCTTAATTTTAAAAGGAAATAGATACTAGCAATAAATACAAGGCCTAGAATTAATATCCCTAAGCGCATATTACCAGTTAATTGAATAATGAGACCAAATATAAATGTTCCTAGGACGGTAGATAGGCGATCGCAAGCGTCATAGAAACTAAAATAGGAACTTGTATCTTTTTCATTGGGAGGACACATTTTGGCAAATGTTGCTCTACTATTGGATTGGATTCCTCCCATGACAAAACCAATTCCCGTTGCAAGCAGGTAGAAATTTAATTGATCGTGAACTGTATACGCGAATCCACAAATCGCTACCCATACGATTACGATTGCCATTAGCGCTTGAATATTTCCTATTTTTTCAGACAATTGGGCACAAAAATAAGCTCCAGGAATAGCTACTAATTGGATGAGTAATATTGTGATAATCAATGCATCTGTGGGTAAATGTAATTCTTCACTTCCAAAGAGTGCACCTAAGTACATAACCGTCTGTGCTCCCATGTTAAATAGGAAAAAACTCGCCAAAAATCCTTTTAATGCCTGTATTTGCTTGACTTCTTGGTAAACTTTCATGAGTTCTCGCCAACCGCCAAGCCAAATATTTTCCCCATGACTCGGCCGTTTATTTCCATCTGGGAGATAATGAAAGGGTATTTGTGCAAAAACTAACCACCAAATTCCTACACTTAAAAAGGAAATTCGAGATGCTAAATCTCCAGCAATATTTCCATACCACTGTGGCATCATGACCATGGTCAAATTCTGAATTAACAGTAGCACACTACCAATATATCCGAGTGTAAATCCCTTTGCACTTAATTTGTCAAAACGGTCCGGACTGGCAATTTCAGGTAAAAAGGAATTATAGTAAACCATACTTCCTCCCCACCCCATAATGGAAAAAAGAAAACCAAATGTGCCAATGTAATAATTACCCTTTTCGAAAAAGAATAAACCCATGCAGCTAAAAGAACCTAAATAGCAAAAAAATCGCATGAACGATTTTTTATTTCCTTTGTAGTCTGCTATTCCTGATAATAATGGCATCATAATAGCCAATAAAAGGAATGAAAAGGATACGGTGTAGGAAAATAATACGGTATTACTAAGATGCACGCCTAGAAAATCTATCTCTTTCCCCCCCGATGAATTAACGGCAGCAAATGGGTAGTAAATAGGAAAAATGGCACTCGTAATGGTTAGCGAATGTACAGAATTAGCCCAGTCATAAAATGCCCATGCATTAAGTACTTTGGGCTTATTGAGTTCTGCCTGTTTCATTAAAATAAACCGAGTTGTTCACCCTTATTGGTATCTTTTGCAATATTTTCCTCCGAATAATTCTTTATTTCCAAAGGGACTTCCGTTACACTGCTTGGCTTAATTGCTTCCTGAACCTCATCTTCCTCCAAGACAATTTTTTGACCCGTTGGGATAACTTCCAACTCTACCGTTTCCATGGAAGTAATTTCAGCCACATCTTGTTCGCTTGTTTCAACTTCCTCAACCACATCCGTTTCACTTGATGTATTCTCAACTTCGGATTCTGGCATGATGGTTTCCGTATCAATGAATTTAGCGTCAGTTAATTTAGGATAGTTTAATTTACTACCTATGGCCTTCCAGCCTCTTACATCAACTAATTCATCTATTGGTATCAACTCGATTTCAGCCGTTTTCCCATCAGGTTTGTGTTTGATTTGCACGTTCGGGGCATAATTAATGCTTGATGCCACCAATTTTGAGGCTTTGTGATCTGAGATGAATAAAAACTTCTTATCCACTGTTGATGTCTCAATTTTAAACCTTTTTATGAAATGGGTTTTGTTTGAGCCATCAAAATAGATAGCTGAAATTATGCCATTGGGGTTGAATTTAGCCAATAAAGCTATTTCTTCGGCAGGATAACGATTGGTCAATTCAAAATTGGTCAACTCATAATTCCCAGAATTATAAATGGCCAATATGTTGTCATTGGGTTCAAAGTTGCCAACATGATCACCGTGTTGATCTCTGTTCAAACGACCAATTGTTGGGTCGTACCAAATATCTACCCCACCTAAAGTAGAAACACCGGCGCTTTTTTGTACGATTTTACGAACAGGATATTTGGTTAAAACATTCCCAAGTGATTCGCGACCCTTGATCGCTAATTTGGCAAAATCATAATCAAATTGCTTGTTTTTGGCAGTACAATTCGCCGTCAGATTGATGCTGATTACTTCGGCTTCCCCATTTTCATTCGCTGAGAAATAGGAAATCTTAGATTTGTTATCTTGGCTAACGATTCTATATTCCCGATCACGAGTAACGGAGGTTACTTTAAATCGTTTTACATACGAAACTCCCGTTTTACCATCAAAATAAACGACATTATAAACTTTACGATCGTCATTCTTTTTGAATACACTCACATATAGAATGTCTTTTCCGACGAATACCTTTTCTTGAACTTTGGTTACAACACACGTCCCGTTTTGTCTGAATACAATAATATCATCGATATCAGAGCAATCCATAACGAATTCATCTTTCTTAAGTCCGTATCCAATAAATCCGTCCTCGCGATTGACATAGAGTTTTTGATTTGCCTGTGCAACAACCGTAGCGGTAATCGTATTAAAGCTCTTGATTTCAGTTTTACGCTCCCTTCCTTTGCCGTATTTCTGTAACAAATGCTTGAAGTAATCAACGGCATAGCGAATTAGATTAGCTAAATTATCTTCAACTTCCGCTAATTCGTCTTGTAGACGTTTCATCGCCTCATCAGCTTTGAAACTATCAAATTTCGAAATACGCTTAATACGAATCTCCAATAATCGCAAGATATCTTCCTCAACGATTTCACGATAGAAATCTTTTTTATAAGGGTCTAATCCTTTATCTACCATTTCTATAACAGATTCGAAGGTTTCACACTCTTCAATATCGCGATAGATTCGGTTTTCAATGAATATTTTTTCAAGCGAACTGAATAAAAGTCGCTCCATTAACTCATTGCGTCGTATTTCTAATTCTTGCTTTAATAATTCGACAGTTTGATCTGTACTAACACGTAAAATTTCAGCAATTCCAATGAATTGAGGTTTTTCATCAACAATCACACAAGCATTCGGAGAAATGGAAACCTCACAATCCGTGAAAGCATACAAGGCATCAATGGTTACATCTGGCGAAATTCCAGGTGCTAATTGAATTTGAATTTCAACGTCCTTCGCCGTATTGTCAATTACTTTTTTGATCTTGATTTTACCCGTATCATTGGCTTTAATGATTGAATCAATCAAAGAAGTTGTTGTTGTTCCAAAAGGTATCTCCTTGATTAACAGGGTTTTCTTGTCAAATTCTTCAATCTTTGCTCGAACGCGTATTCTTCCACCACGTAAACCATCATTATAATTGGATACATCAACCATACCTCCTAATTGGAAGTCGGGATATAGGATTACCTTTTTATTATTTAATAAGTCAATCGACGCCTGAATAATTTCGCAGAAATTATGGGGCATAATCTTGGTGGCTAGACCTACTGCAATACCTTCTACGCCTTGTGCAAGTAATAAAGGGAATTTAATGGGTAAAGTAATGGGTTCTTTTTTACGTCCATCGTAGGATAGTTGCCAACGCGTTGTTTGGTTATTAAACACAACATCATTCGCAAATTTAGAAAGACGAACCTCGATATATCGAGCGGCCGCAGCACTATCTCCTGTACGATTATCTCCCCAGTTACCCTGGCAATCGAAAAGTAAATCCTTCTGTCCTAAATTGACTAAGGCATCATTGATTGACGCATCACCATGCGGGTGGTATTGCATGGTTTGACCAATGACATTCGCAACTTTATTAAAGCGACCATCATCCATTTCTTTTAACGCATGTAGAATACGTCGTTGAACGGGTTTAAGTCCATCTTCTACGGCAGGTACGGCACGCTCTAAAATAACGTATGAGGCATATTCTAGGAACCAATTTTCATACATGCCGGCGACGGCTATTTGATTCTGTAATGCCCCTTCTGTCGTTTCACTCATTGGTATTTCTTAATCTAATTGTTGAATTAATTGATACAACATCACTGCAGTTGCTCCCCATATCTCTTCAGACTCAAAATAAAAGCGCGGAGCTGTTATTTTTTCTTTCATGAATGTTAGCTCATGGTAGTCTAAGTTATCCGCTTGTTTTAAAAAAGTTACGGGTATTTCAAAAATACGATTTATTTCTCTTTTATTCATGCGGTACTCGAGGTTTTTATTGATCAATACATAATAGGGTTGGATCAAAAAATTAGAAACGTGTACCCAATGACGCGGAAGTTCAATTAAATCGTCTTCTGATAATTGAATGCCAATTTCTTCTTCTACTTCACGAATGGCCGTATGTCGTAGACTTATATCAGAATCATCTAGTTTCCCACCTGGAAAAGCCATCTGTGCACTGTGGTGACCATTGTATGAATTTCGTTTAATTAAAACAATTTTGGGTTCTTTTGAGGGTATTTGAATGACGATAGCCACGACAGCTGCCTGTTTAGCTGATTCTAAAAGTGGGTGATCATGCTTAAGTGTCGCTTGAAGCTCATATAATCGTGCAAACGGATTTTCCATGCTTACATTGCTGTTAGGATGGCTTCGGCACATCGTATCCCATCAAGAGCTGCCGACATAATTCCACCGGCATACCCCGCGCCTTCTCCGCAAGGATATAATCCCTTGATGGAAGGATGTTCCATGCTATCCCGGTCTCTTGGGATTTTAACAGGTGACGATGTCCGACTTTCTAAACCAATAATTTGTCCAACATTACTACTAAAATTTCGAATTTTCCGATCAAAATCTTGTAGACCTAATGCAAGAGGTTCCGCGATAAAATCGGGCAAAAATTCGCGCATTTCTCCTGGCTGTAAACCTGGAATGTATGAGGTATCATGCTGCGTTTGACTCGATTTTCGCTTAATGAAATCGCCTGTTAATTGAGAAATTGCTTGTTGGGTCCCTCCCACCAACTGATGTGCTTTTTGTTCCAATTGTTCTTGCAATTGCATCCCAGCCAAAGGTCCAAATTCTTTATAATGTGCCAGATCCTCTGGCATTATACTTACAACGATTCCCGAATTAGCATATTTTGAATCGCGTCTTGAAGGAGACATCCCATTGACAACAACTTGATTTTGTTCTGTAGCTGAAGGCACGATAAATCCACCAGGACACATGCAAAATGAAAATACGCCTCGTTGGATACCCTTATAAAGTGTTTGTGTAACTAAACTGAAGGATGCCGGGGGTAAATAATCAGGTCGTTGGGCGAGTTTATATTGACAGGTATCAATCATTTTTTGCGTATGCTCGATACGTACACCTATGGCAAATGGTTTTGCTTCAATTTCAACGTTTTTAGCGAGTAACAATTCAAAAATGTCGCGGGCAGAATGTCCAGTTGCTAACAATATATTTTTTGAATGGAATGAATCCCCATTCGCTAATACAATCCCTTGAACCTGCTTATTTTCAATGATAAAATCTGAAACGCGGGAATTGAAATGTACCTCCCCGCCTGCCTCTATGATTGCATGACGAATTCCTTCAATGATCCCCGGTAATTTGTTGGTTCCTATGTGCGGATGCGCTTCGTACAATATATTAGCGTTAGCACCAAAAGCCACAAAGGTTTCTAACACGGAGTCAATATCCCCTCTTTTTGTACTTCTAGTGTACAATTTACCATCCGAATACGTTCCTGCTCCACCTTCTCCAAAACAATAATTACTATCCGGATTAACGATATTGTGTCGATTAATGGCAGCTAGATCTCTTCTTCGATCTCTCACGTTATTTCCTCGTTCGAAAATAATCGGTTTGATTCCTTCCCGAATAAGTTTTAACGCTGCAAATAGTCCTGCCGGACCACTACCAATGATAATTGCATGTTTAGCCTTTGATGCAAGTTTTGGTAAACGCATTCGCTCCGTCAAATCCACATGAAAATCATGGTCTTTCGGATAAAAGCCTACTTTTATATTGGCTTTGATTTGTCTGCTTCGGGCATCGATTGATTTTTTTTCAATGCGATACTGACATGAATTTAATAGCTTTGTACCTAATTCTGCGCTTAGGAAATCGTTCAACAATTCTGGTGAATTGGCAACTGCTGGATCAAGTACAAAGGATTTAAATTCGGGCATATCAATAATTTGTACAAATTTACTAATCTATTTTTAACTATTCGATGAATCATCTTCAAAACCAAGTAAGTCCTTATTTATTGCAGCACAAGAATAACCCGGTGGATTGGTATCCATGGAGTGAAGAGGCATTAAATAGAGCTTTAAATGAAGATAAACCGATTATACTCAGTATTGGTTATGCGGCTTGCCATTGGTGTCATGTGATGGAACACGAATCATTTGAAAATCAGGATGTAGCTAATTTGATGAATCAGCATTTCATTTGCATCAAGGTAGATCGTGAAGAAAGACCTGATATTGATTTGATCTATATGGATGCACTGCATGCCATGGGATTACAAGGCGGCTGGCCGTTAAATGTATTTTTGATGCCTGATCAAAAACCCTTTTATGGAGGCACCTATTTTCCAAAAGTCAACTGGACACAATTATTGAATTCAATTCACAAGGCTTTTCAGGAACATAAATCAGAGCTTCAAAAATCCGCCGATGGTTTCGCGGCCAATTTACAGGATACAAATCTCGGTTTATACCCGCTAAAATTAGAGGAGATGACTCCTATTATTCCTAATTGCATTGCATTGATCACAAAAGGGTTAGATCCGGTTTTTGGTGGGACACATAAATCACCCAAATTTCCCATTCCTTCCCTATCCTTATTATTGGAATCAATTCCTGTGAAACTTAGGAATCTAGAAAATGTCATGCAATTAGCTGACCTACAATTGACCAAAATGGCCCTAGGAGGCATATTTGATCAAGTTGGTGGTGGTTTTTCGCGTTATTCTGTTGATTCAGAATGGTTTTGCCCCCATTTTGAAAAGATGTTGTATGATAATGCCCAAATGATTCGCGTGTATGCTTTGGCCTATCAACGTACCCAACTTCCACTATATCGAGAGGTACTACTTCAAACCATTCATTTTCTTAAATCTGAGCTGAAAGGTGATAACGGATTGTTTTATACGGCATTGGATGCAGATAGCGAAGGTATAGAAGGTTTATTTTATGTTTGGACATTTGCGGACCTTAATCAATTGTTGCCCTACGCAAATCATCAAGCCTTTTATGAGGCTTACAGTATTAGCAAACAGGGAAATTGGGAACATGGATATAATATATTATTTAAAAAGACGGTTCTTCTTAATTCAGTATTTGAAAAGGAATTTAAAATTCTAAAAGAAGCTCGGAGTAAACGTATTCGACCGGCAACGGACACCAAGCAATTACTCGCTTGGAATGCGTTGTTAGCTATTGGGTTATTAGAAGCGGCGAAAGCCTTATACGATGACTTTATGCGACAAGAGGCCCTTCAACTCGTTGATTCTATTGCTCATATTTTGATAGACGCTAATTCAGGCTTGTATTATCATCAAGCTAGTTTTGCAAATCAGCCTATTATGGCATTTCTAGATGATTTGGCTGCCTTAGGATTGGCATTGGTTAAATCTTATCAGGTAACGGGTAATTCAGATTATTTGACAAAAGCAGAACTATTATTTCAACACATTAACAAGCATCACACAAAACAGCACGTTTTTTATAATTTCCATTCGAGTCTCAATGATCAATTAATTGCACCAAAATTTGAGCTTGTCGATTCGGTTTGTCCATCTTCCAATTCGATGCTATGTGAATTCTTCATTTGGGTAGGGTTTTTAAACAATGATCCGCAAAAGACCATTTTAGCAAAAGATATGTTGGCAGCCGTACTGGAACAAGCCCAAGCTAACCCGATCTATTTTGCGAATTGGTTACGTATCTATTCCGAATGGATTGAGAACCCAAGGGCAATTATTAAGTATAATCCGCAAAGCGTTAATTCAGATCTATTAAAAGAAATAGATGCATTATGTATTCCCGTACCAGGTCAGTCGTATGCCTTGATGGTTTGTATAGGTGATCGTTGCCTTTCTCCTTGTCAAGATTTAGATAGCCTTCGAGTGCAATTAGCAACTATTTGATTCGATCGGGATTCTCGTTAACAAACGCCCCCCAACCCTTCTGTGTCCCTTTAACCGAAGATGTAATATTCTTATTGTGAAAATGATGGCAAATGGCGATTCCTAATGCATCCGTTGCATCATGCAATTTACCATCCAGTTTTATACCACTAATGATTTCAACCATTTTGGCTACTTGTTCTTTGGAAGCATTACCATTTCCTGTTACGGATTGTTTCACCTTTTTTGGCTCATATTCCGTAATGGGAATGCCTTTTGAAAATGAAATAGACATGACCATTCCTTGAACCCTTCCAAGTTTTAGCATGGATTGCACATTTTTTCCAAAAAATGGAGATTCAATAGCAATTTCATCTGGCATAAATTCTTCTACGATACCCATCACGCGCTCATGAATCTTAAGGAATTTTGCCCCTTGGGTGGTGTATTTCGTTAGGTTTAACACACCATATTGTAATACATGTACTTTATCTCGTGTGATACGAATTAGCCCATATCCCAAATATCGAGTTCCGGGGTCTATCCCTAGAATTATTTTTTCTGCACCAAGGTTTGTAATTTGCGTCATATTCTTCTATTATGTTCATCCATCAAATACCGCGTATCGTTCCAAATCTTTTACCAAAACTTGTTTGGTCAAGACCTGTTAATGAAAATTCCCAAGCGGTATATTTTACTTTTGATGATGGTCCAACACCTGAAATTACCAATTTTGTATTGGATTGTTTAGCTGAATTTGAGGCGAAGGCTACTTTTTTTTGTATTGGAAAGAATGTTGTCAACAATCCAGAAATAGTTAGTGATATATTAGCGAGTGGTCACCAAGTAGGTAATCATACCATGAACCACGCAAATGCATGGAAGTATGGCCAAGAGGGCTATATACAAGATTACCTAGCATGTGAAAAGGTATTCAATCACATGAATATAAAATCCATTGGATTTAGACCTCCTTATGGTCGTGTGAATTCCTATATTTATCATCAATTGTCTGGCATCACCCCTATTTTCATGTGGACATTTTTGACAGGAGACTATAACCAAGATTTATCTGCTCATTCGATTATAAAAGCTGGAATTCGTCACATAAAGCCGGGGTCGATTCTCGTTTTTCATGATAGTGTCAAAGCATTTCCTCGCTTAAAAGTTGTACTTCCCGCTTTGCTAGATTACTGTCTCCAACAAAATTATAAGCCCGAATTATTATGATTGATACACATGCGCATTTATATGATCCGATTTTCAAAGATGAGATTGAGCAACATGTGAAGGATATTAAGGCCGCTGGAGTATCTGAAGTATGGTTGCCTAACTGTGATTTAGCATCTTGGCATCAATTAGCTGATCTTTATGATGCTTTTCCCGATTTCGTGTTGCCTATGATTGGCCTACATCCGACCTATGTAAAAGAAAACTACTGGACTGAATTAGCAGCCTTGGCAAAAATAGTAAATGAACGAAAGGTCATTGCCATCGGTGAAATAGGTTTGGATTATTATTGGGATACGACGTTTCAAAAGGAGCAAATTCATGCCTTTGAGACACAATGTCACTGGGCAATGGATAAGGGATTGTGGATTGATGTGCATTGTAGAAAAGCGTATGCTGATTTGTTACATTTGTTGAAGAAACCAGAATACAAGGCTTTAAAAGGGATAATTCACTGCTTTTCCGGAGATGCTCGAGAAGCTAAGACTTTAGTTGATTTAGGATTTGTGCTCGGTATTGGTGGGGTTATTACTTATAAGAATACCACCTTGTTCAATGACATTAAAGATATTCCATTGACCAATATTGTATTGGAGACGGATGCCCCATATTTAACTCCTGTTCCCTACCGAGGTCAAACGAATTCACCTCAATTTATTCCATTAATAGCTCAAAAATTGGCTGATTTGTATGAGGTATCGGTGGATCAATTAATTAAAGTTACGGATGAAAATGCATATCGATTAAAGGCTATCTCAGGTTATTAAGCAGAGAATCTGTTTCAATTTTCCAGTTGTACATGGCCAATTTTAGTCGTTCGGCGATTTTATTTTTTGATTCCCAAAATTTCTTCCAATTTCCTTGAAAGGCTATTTTTCCGTTTTCAATAATGCCCAGTTTGTGACTCATTTTGATGATGTCAACTAAATCATGGCTTATGAGTAAGCATGGGATTTGTTTATAAGCGATTAATTGTTGGATGATTTGTATAAATTCTATTTTCTGCTCGGTATCTAATTGGCTAAATGGCTCATCTAGAACAAGGTATTCTATCGGTTGGCTCACAGCCTCTAATAATGCAATTTTTTGTCTTTCGCCACCTGATAATTGGATGATTTTCGCTTTTAATAGATGATTAATGTGAAAGAGCTTGACGTAATGTTTAATCGTTTTAGTTCTATCTTTTTCGGTTAAGCGCTGAAATAACATCTCTAGATATGCTTCAACCGTATGGTGAGGTTTTAAGTGTAAATTTTGGGGAACATATCCCGCCGATTTAAATTGCGGAATTAAGCGATCAAGTCCTCCGGCATTTAATTCTTTTTGATTGATTAAAATGGAGGAATTTTCAGCTTTGATGAGTCCAACGACAATATGGGCTACAGTACTTTTTCCAGAACCACTTTTTCCTACGAGGGTATAAATTTCACCCGCTTTTATCTCAATTTTTACTTGAGATAGAGCAAAATGAGGATTAACTTGGTAACTTGGTATGAAAATTTTTAACATCTAAATCTATCAATATGCTTTTGTGTGGAGTCGATGTCGGCACATCGTCGATTAAAGTTAGTGTAGTTGACGCTGCAAACCAACAATTAATTTACTCAAGCTCTTATCCTGAAATTGAAAATGAAATTTCTAGCCCAGCTCCAGGTTTTGCTGAGCAGGATCCTGAGCATTGGTGGTATTGCGTACAGCAAGCCATATTGAAAGCGAATGCATCTCAAACATATAATGCTGCTGATATTTCTGCCATCGGAATTTCTTACCAGATGCACGGTCTAGTGGTATTGGATGATGAGCATCAAGTGGTAAGACCTTCTATTATTTGGTGTGACTCACGTTCTGTAGCAATTGGTCAGCAAGCATATGATGGAATTGGGCATGCTTATTGTCAGAATAATTTATTGAATTCTCCAGGAAACTTTACGGCATCTAAGCTAGCTTGGGTTAAAGAGAATCAACCCGAATTGTATGATCGAATAGCTCTAGTGATGCTTCCTGGTGATTTTATCGCAGGCCGATTGACCAAGCAATTTACCACAACGGCTTCTGCCCTATCGGAAGGAATATTTTTTGATTTCCAATCAAACGAAATTTCGAAACCGCTTATCGATTATTATGGATTTGACGCTGCATTATTTCCTCAAATTCAAGAGGTATTTTCCAATCATGGAATAATTGATGCAAAGGTAGCTTCAAGCCTCGGACTTAATCATCAAGTTCAAATTACCTATAAGGCAGGTGATCAACCCAATAATGCTTTCTCTTTAGGATGTTTGAATCCGGGTGATATTGCTACTACTGCAGGTACATCTGGGGTTGTTTATGGGATTAGTGATGAACTTAAGTATGACAAGTTTAATCGAGTTAATTCATTCGCACATGTTAATTATACCCATGATATAACCCGTGTAGGTGTACTAATGTGTATCAACGGAACAGGAATTCTCAATCGTTGGGTAAAACAAACTGTTTGTCCTGAGTTGAGTTATGCAGAAATGAATGCCTTGGCTGCATCTACATCAATAGGATCGAAAGGATTGTTGTGTGTACCCTTTGGGAATGGATCTGAACGTATATTCCAAAATAAACAAATTGGGGCAAGTTTTGAGTCGCTAGATTTTAATCGGCATAGTCGGGCTGAAATGATTCGTTCTGCACAGGAAGGGATTGCTTTTGCCATGGTTTATGGGATCGAAATGTTGGCGGATGCGGGTATCAAACCTAGTAAATTAAAAGCAGGATTTGCGAATATGTACTTGAGCGATGTTTTTTCGCAAACCATTGTTAATGCAGCAAATGTTTCGGTGGATTTATTAGAATCAGATGGTGCATTTGGGGCAGCCCTAGGCGCTGGTTTTGGTATTGGTTATTTTGCTACTGCAGAAGAAGCTGTAGCCAATATTAAACAGATCAAAACGATAAATCCGAACAAGGATGAAATAGAACAGACTAAAATTGCTTATGAAACTTGGAAAGAGTTAGTAAACGAAAAGCTCTAGAAAAGGTAAAGCCTCTCAATTGCTTGAGAGGCTTGTACCCAGAGCCGGAGTCGAACCGGCACGGGCTTGCACCCACGGGTGTTTGAGACCAGCGCGTCTACCAATTCCGCCATCTGGGCAATTGAATCAAACCA